>Ga0163109_10001518_pt1 | contig 18317 bp, 21 predicted proteins | sample CRUFie1St13metaG_FD_108704 | JGI IMG/M metagenome (GOLD analysis project Ga0163109, IMG submission 108704) | Marine microbial communities from the Costa Rica Dome - CRUD Field 142mm St13 metaG | ecosystem: Environmental > Aquatic > Marine > Oceanic > Photic zone | place: Costa Rica: the Eastern... | reverse complement strand
GATACCGGGTGCAGGGCCTTTTATTGCTACTGCCACACTGTATCCATTTCTTCAAGGTATTGGGCCAACAAATATTATGATGTATTATGTTGGTGTATTGATTGCAACCAATTACACAAATAGTATTACAGCTATCTTATATGGCATTCCAGGTGATGCCGCTGCCATAGTCACTGCACGTGATGGTCATCGTTTATTTAAACGAGGCAGAGGATCATTAGCAGTAAGCACTAATGCTATAAGCAGCACAATAGGTGTAGCGTTTTCTGTGGCATTAATGCTTTTATTATTACCTAACATTATACATGTGTTTAAATTTTACAACAGCGTTCTTCAGACTATTATTATTTCACTAGCAGTTGTAATGATTACTCTTTTTACGAAACAAGCATATTGGAAAACAATATTATTGTTTGCCGCAGGAGGTTGTTTAGCACACATAGGATTAGATCCTCAAACATATAAAAGTTGGGGAACATTTGGTATCAGTTATCTTACACTAGGTATACCATTTAGTGTAGTAATGATAGGTTTGTATATTGTTCCTGAAATAACTAAAATGCAAACTTCAGCAATAGGAATCACAAAACCTAAGAAGATAAATAAATTTGCAGTTGGAAAGAACACTCTCAACAGTAGCCTATTAGGCAGTATGGTTGGATTTTGGAGTGGAATGATTCCAGGCATAACAAACATTCTAGGCAGCTATATGAGCTCTCAGATTGTTAAGCGTTTTTTTAAAGCGCCAATATTGAAGAGCACGGCAGCCGCAGAGGCAGCAAATAACAGTGGAGCTTTAAGTAGCTTGTTGCCTTTGCTTATACTCGCAATACCAATTACAGGTAGTGAAGTTCTTATTTACTATCTTATGGTCGAAAATGGGTTTGAATTTAATATAATGAATACACTCAATGAGCTGAGTGCAATTATATATTTTGTTCCACCAGTAGCAATATTTTGCTTGACAATTAGTTGGTATGGTTTTAATCTGTTAAGTAGGGTAGCTTACTTTTACAAAAAACACAATGTAATCGTAAACATATTCATCTTAACAATTATTAGTTCAGTAGGACTTTACGTATATCCAATCAAGGATTGGTATATAATTAGTCTAGCAGTATTAATGGTTATTGGATATCTAATAAGACGTTGGGATACTACACCTATTATATATGGTTTTTTTCTTAGCGACTTGTTTTACGAAAACTTAGTGAGAACACTAATAATATTATCATAAGAGGATAAATTTATGAAACACAAGACAATAGTTGCAACAATTGCAGCATCAATGATTGCTACATTAGCATTTGCAACAACACCAGTAATCAACATCGTTAACGGTGGTTCGGAGACAGGAACTTTCCGTCAAATTTTAAATCAAATGTCAGAAAATTTTGACAATACATTTACCCAAGCTAATAACCCAGTAGTAGCTGCACAGAGCTTTACAAAAGAAAATGTGCTTACTGTATGGAGTAGCGAATGGCCAGGTAATCCAGATCTACCTAGAATTGATGTGACTGGAGATAATTTAGTAGCACTTATGGTCTATGAAACTTTAGTTTGTAGCCGTGAGTATAACAGCTTTGAAGAAATGGCTGGAAAAACAGTAAAGTTAGCAACATGGGGTAGTAGCACAACAGCTCGCTATGTAGAAGGACTTGGTAAAGAAAAAGGAATTAACTTTGTAGTAGTTCCATTTGATGGCTCAGGTGCAATTACAAAAGGATACGTTGGCCAAGATGCTGATACTGTTCTGAACATTACAACAAGACAACCAGCAATGGAAGAAGATCCAACTACAAATTGCTTTGCATTTAGTGCAGATGGTGATATTAGCCTAGCATTTATTGATGCAATTATTACATTGGATGCAGCAGATGGTGTAACTGATCAAATGCGTGAAGTTGCAGCAACTATGAAAACAACACAGGCTTTCCAAGATTCATTCAAAGGACTGTCATTAAAAATTGCAACAGATGATACAGTTGATAAACTTATTTCAGACTACAATACGGCAGTAGTTAACTTTACTCCTTAGTAGTAGCAATAAACTTAAACAATAAAAAAGCGGCTTAGAGCCGCTTTTTTTATTCGTATGTGATACAATCTTGTAACATTTGATTTACTTCTGTATACTTTTTGAAAAGTTCCTGTTCATTTTTTCCAGTAATATCAAAGTTAACACTAAATTCTTTATTTTGTAAATTTTGCCATTTAGGTATTTTTGCACCAACTTTTAATCCAACATTCTGTGCGTTAAAATACTTTTCAACAGTTTCCAGGTTATCAATACTTTTAATAATGCCTGGTTTAAGTAAAGCACAACCCCATAATAATCTATTTTTTATATCAATAGTTTCTTGTCTTACAAATTTTGTAATTATGCTAAAATCATTTACACTATCTAAAATATTAATAAATTGTCCTGGTCTAGGATTAAAGTCGATTGCAATTACTTTCCTATCTGTGGTTAGATGAAAGTCAGGACCTACAAAAAACATATCTTTAATTTGAAGCTCATCCACAAGAGTTTGTATAAAGTCATATGATGCTTTCACAACTGCATCATCTACTTCGTCTTCACTAGCACCCCATACGCATCTTTCTCTTGTAATATCACTTGTTTCACTTACACTATGGGTAGTAACAGGATCACTATTGGGATCTACTGTTTCGCCATATTTTATTTTACTGTTCTTTACATAAAATTCAATTACAACTTTTCCATCTTTTACATAGCCGTTAGGACATTGAGTAGGCCCAGAACTCCAATGATACTCTTGAAACATAATACGACAAGATTTATAATTAAATTTTTGCAAATGTATGCCATTTCTATTAAGTTCAAAAAATTCATTATGTTGTGATTTGTCTTTAAGATGTTTGAGAAAATGATGTCTATTATTCCAACGTCTATATTCTACACTAGGAGCATTATTATCGTCACCTGGATAAAAAATATTACTGCCTGTGCCAATATCAGGTTTACTAAAGATTTGCTTGTTTTTAAATATAGACAAGTTGTTATGGTTACGAGGTGTAATACTATTGGGGATGTATTTCCCCAAACCTATCTTCCTACAGTAGTCATCTAACATCTGTTTGTTACTGAGAACTTCTGCTGCAAATGCACTAATATTATTAATGCCATAAAATGATTCTAATTGTGACTGTAAAGATAATAAATTTTCACTCACACATAAAACTTTATCTGCACGTGGAACTTGTTTAACAATTTCTACAACGTCTAAGTATCTGCTTATAACTAAATGAGTAGCATCATTTACATACGTTTTAGCTTCGTTTGGTTTTGTATCAGTAATTAGATATGTATTCTCATCTTTGTATGCAGTAAGCAATCCTTGTGCTTTATTTAAACTTCTTTCGTGTGATATAATTACAATATTCATATTGTTTCTAGTTCCTTTAATATATAGTTAACTGATAGTATAGCATGTTGTTTACTAGATTTCAACCTAATTGTTTCATTAACTCTTTCTGGATATAGCAATGCAAATGAATAATGATTTGGTCTTAGATGACCAAATTGTTCGTTTGACAATATTCTATTGGTTGTGTTATATTTAGTAATGAGTATTTCACGGTCTTTGTCTTCTAGCATAAAGCCATGGTATGCATTATCTACGTGAATTACATTAGGAGGAGTCTTTAACATTAATTCAAAATCTTTATAATTATCGCACCATGTATCTCGGCTTGGTATAAATACCTTAGTGTTGGAATAATCTTTTTCTATTAGATCTTGCGTTACTGCAATTATACCAGGATAGAAACAATAGTTTTTTGTAAACTTTTGTGCATTACATAATCCATAGTAGCCTCCCAAACTACAACCTATATGAATATAGTTTTTATACTCGGGTAGTTCTATGTCAAACATTTGTTCAAATGTGCAACTATGTTTGTCCATGTAAGGTCCAAAATCTATCCAACCTAGTGATTCTATATTGTATTTTGTAAAGTAATCTAGAATAGCAACATTGTAACCTTTTACTAAGAATTGTTGTGCAAGATTTTGTTCAGCACTTCCAACACCACTGCTACCGTGACTTATTACAATTAGTGTATTAAGATCTCTACATAACTTAGGAGTAAATATTTTCATGTCATCACGTATTACAGATTTTGAAATAAGACCATTAAACATTCAAGACCTCCCTGACGAGTTTTACTACTTTTGTCATTGTTGCGAAGAAGAGGGTCTTGTTAATAATGTTAGTGCAGATGCTATGAAAATAGGTAAATGGGGCGAAGAGGCTTGGTGGTGCACCTGGCATGATAGTCAAATTATCAGTATAAGTGGATGTCATGCTTGGCCTGAGTATAGCAAGCATGCTTGGAGACTTATGGTGCGAACAGCTACCATTAAACAGTATAGAGGTAGAGCTCCAGGTAGTTTGCGATATATGCATAACGACTTTAATTGGGGTCATATTCTTTCTCATCAGGTTAAACATGCTGAGCACAAAGGTGCTACAGAATTATATTTTACTACTAACAGTGATACCAGTGGCGACCATAATAGTTTAAGAACTAACAAAGCAATTGCAAAAACTTTTGAGCCAAATGGATTAGCTAAACTAGTAGAAAAGGATGCTACTGTATTTTACACAAAGCAAAATGTTTGGCGTATACTAAGTTCTGGTTGGAATTATTAACGCTATATCTATTTATTATTGTATTTTCTGGTTGACAAATAAAGCAAGATGTCTTATTATTATATTATAAATTAGATATGAAAGAGGATATATGAGCAAATATAAAATTATACTTACCGACTGTGACGGAGTTCTACTTGATTGGGAAACAGCTTTTCATTGTTGGATGAAAGATAGAGGCTTAACTAAGAAAAAACTAGGACTATATGACGTAAGTGCTACATATGGACTTTCAAAAAAAGAAGGCAAAGCTCTTGTAAAGCAATTTAATGAAAGTGCTTGGATGGGATATCTTAAAGCATATAAAGATGCAAGAAGCGGTGTTGGTAGACTATACGAAGCAGGATATAGATTTCACTGTATTACTAGTCTTAGTTTAGATACAAAAGCAAAGCGTTTAAGAATTATGAACTTAGAAAACATTTTTGGTAAAGGTGTTTTTAAAGAAATAGTATGTTTGGACACAGGTGCAGACAAAGATGACGCTCTCAAAGAATATGAGGGCGGTGGGTTTTATTGGATAGAAGATAAAACTGAGAATGCAGAGTGCGGTTTGAAATTTGGATTGAAGCCAATCCTTATCAGCCATGCACATAATGCAGACTGTAAAAATAATTCAATTGTTAAGCTAGACACTTGGTCAGCTATATCAAGTTACATATTAGGTGAGTAGAGCCAGCAGTTAGGCATTGTTTTAGGGCAGTTTTTACTGCTTCTTTTTAAATATCTTCGTCACCGTAAATGTCTAAGACTTCTGTTACTGCTTCATGACGTTCGACGTCTTTGCGTGTGAATTCTACCACACCTATCATAGAGCTTCCTCTACGTTGAAGTAATTTTACAAAGTCTTTCAAACCGTTGTTTTCATAGCCACGGTCGTGCTGCGCTAAGTCTCCTGTTACAATAACCTTAGAATTTTCGCCTATACGTGTTAGTAGCATTTTCATTTGCGAAGGGGTAGCATTTTGCATTTCGTCTGCGATTATCCAAGAGTTTTTAAATGTTCGACCACGCATGTATGCTAAAGGTGCAATTTCTATTACATTATCTGCAATCATGCTTTCAATTTGTTGAGGTGACCAATATTCTTCCATAACGTCAAATATAGGTCTAGTCCATGGCGCCATTTTTTCAACAAGTGTTCCAGGTAGGAAACCATGTTGTTCATCAACGCTAACAGCTGGTCGTGTAATAACAATTTTATCGCATACGCCATTTTTCATTGCGTCAATTGCTGCAAGCACACCTAGCAGTGTTTTACCTGTTCCTGCTGGACCCATAGCAAATACAATATGCTGATTATCATCATCTAGCATTGTTACATAATCTTCTTGAGATAAACTTCTAGGGATAATGTTTACGTATTTGTTACGCTTTCTATATGTGCCTACGTGTATTACATTACTGTTATCGTAATGTTGTTGATGTTGTTGTTTTTTAGTTTTACGAGCTCTTTTAGCCATTTTAACTCCTTATCAAAGTTAGGCCTAACTGCCTTGCTCAAAAGTATTTAACAAACTAGGTTTATAGTTAAGTGAGTAGTGAATAAATGTGATAAATAATAGTATAAGGAAAATTGATATGGATCAAAATTATGTAATTGACAATTTAAAGTCAACAGCAAGCAGAAACAGTGCATTAGAAACACTAATGGATTTCGAACGTGTGTTAGATAATACTGGCATATATGGATATAAAAATTGGATGGATGGACAAATTGTTGAAGGTCCTGGCATCGAAAAGTATTGGGTTACTGTCACACTTATGTGGCCTGCTAAAAAAATGCCAGATCCAGAAGGAGCAGAACGCTTATTAAGAATTGGTGGAAAAGTTTATTATGCTAAAGATCAATTTATAAGTGCTGCAAAGTTACGTAAGCCAGAAGACAGCGAAGGCCCAGATGGTTACGATGGTAAACGTCCTGGTCAACAACGTGCTAGAAAAGTAGTAACAGATGTTTGGCTTGTAACAATCGAAATTCCACGCAAACATATGCAAGGCATTGAAGATGCTAAATTGCGAGTTGATGATCAAGAAATCAACAGCGCAAGTGTAGATGATGCTTACAACGATAGTTTAGCAGATGAGGATATAACAAATGCAAAATAATGACCTAAAAGATCATGTGCTAGCAACAGTAAGTATTGATCAGTTTAAATCTAAATTGGGAAAAGATGAAAATGTTGTAGTAGTTGCAATACAAGTTAAAGATGCAGAACCTGCAAAAGATTTAAGTTTGTTTATTGAAAAAGGACATGATGTTGTTGATGTAGATACAAGCCCAGGTCCAGATGACGAGGGTTACTACAAAGTATTTGTAGAAGTTTCACGTGATCAAAAATTATATACAAACATAGAAAAAATTCTTAACGATGTAAAACGTGCAGACAATAATGTTGACACATTTATGTTTACAAGCTACAATGTAAAAGATCCTCAACCATTTAACAAAGAAAATTTTTCAGGAAGTGTGATTGAGAGCAGTTATGATTATACTATTGCAACCAATCCAGAAGCACAAGCAATATCAGAAAGAATTAAATTTTTAAATAGTTACTAATTAGGTAAAATGAAATGTTTGCAAAACTTAAAGTATATTTGATAATGGCCACCGCATTTGCTGCATTTGCAGGACTTGCCTATTGGTATTATTTAGATACACAAAAAGCACTTAGACAATATGCAGAAAACCAAGGTAAACTGCAAGGTGCTATTCAAACTCAAGCAGAAGCAAATGCAGCATTAGCAAATGATCTTGCTAATATGCAGATTGCATTTAATACTTTAACAGAAGAATTCGAAGAAGCAAGAAAACAAGTAGAATCTGTTGAAAGACTATTTGCACAAGGAACTGACGGTAGAGAAATGAGTGTTGGCGAAAGGGCAGTTGAAAACCCAGCCTACATTGAAGAAGTGTTAAATAGAGGTACAACAGAGTTGTTTAGATGCTTTGAAATATTAACAGGAGCACCAGTAGGAGATGAAGATGCACAAGCAAAGTATGTTACTTGCGTCAATGCTATTAGCAACAGTGACACTGAGTAGTTGTTCTAGCATACCTAATTCTCTAAAGATTACTTCGGCACCAGTAGAGAAAGTGCCGTTGAAACTACCATCTGTGGATAGATTTGATCAGCGTCCACTAGACTGGATAGTGGTTACTCCTGAAAACGTTGAAGACGTTTTTGAAAAACTACAAAATGAAGACAAACAAATCGTAGTATTTGCTGTTGATGAAAAAGGTTACGAAGCACTAACTTTAAATGTTACTGACTTACTAAAACTAGTAAGACAACAAAACGCAGTAATCACAGCATATCAAAATTACTATGAAACAGAAAACTGATCCTTACAGCATACTTGGTATCAAGCCCGGAACAAAGCTCAAAGATATCAAATCAGCTTACAAGCAAAAAGCACAACAATATCATCCAGATGCAGGTGGAACTGTAACTGAATGGTTACAAATTAGCGAAGCATATGAAAGTATAATCAAAAAAAAGCATGTGCCTATAATTACTACAGCAGATACACAAATGCTTAATATAGCACTTGATTTAAAACAACAAATCGAGGGCATAGATGATTATATACAAGTTGAACAAGAAGAAGAACTTTTTATAAAAATAAAAATACCACCTGGCGCATTAGCTGGAGATAGATTCCAGGTTAAAAGTCATGGGAAAAAATATATAATAAATGTTAAAGAAAAATCACATTCAGACTTTACAAGAGACGGAAATAACCTTATAATGTATAAAACACTGGATATTATAGATGTTTTACTTTGTAGACCATTTATGATTAAGAATGCAGTGGGTAATTTTGTAAATGTAGATATACCAGAAGGATGTAATACAGGAACCATAATAAGTCTTAAAGAACAAGGACTATACAATAGAAAAACAAAACGTTATGGAAATTTAAGAATTTTTGTTAGAGTAGAAATACCAAGTCTTGTCACAGAGCAGGAAGTTGATAAATTTATAAAAAGGTTAAAGAATGACTGATATTGAACGCATAGTAATTACAAGTATTAATTTGGCTAAAAAGTTTAAGCACGAATACGTTACAATTGAACACCTAGCCGCAGTAATATTAGATGATTCACATGTGAGGGCAATGTGCTATGAAGTTTCAGCAGATTACGAAGCACTACAAGTTCATCTGGTTGATTATTTAGAACACGAATGTGAAGAGCTTGTCACTGATAACGACCTTGAGCCAAACCCACGCAAGACACAAATGTTAGAGCGTGTGTTCAATCGTGCATTGACACAAGCATTGTTTCAAGGAAAAAAAGCAATCAATCAACTTGATCTTGTGTTAAGTATGTTACAAGAAGATCATAGTGTGACTGCACAATATGCTGAACAACTTGGATTGAGCAAACAAAAAGTTGTATCGTGGATGCAAGATGCACATGCTGAACAGTCAAAGCAACGTAAAGCAGTGCGTGATGAAAACTTTGCAAATTATCAGGCATTTGCTCCACCAGACATGAATCCTGCAAAAGTTAATCATTTAGAAGTTATGAAACAGTTTTGTAACAATATGAATATTACCAGTGAAGAATATGATGACGTAGTAGGACGTAGAGAAGAATTAAAAGATTTAGTGCAAACAGTAGCACGTAAGAAAAAGTCAAATGCTATACTAGTAGGTGCTAGTGGTGTAGGAAAAACTGCAATTGTGCAAGGATTGGCAAAATTAATTGTTGAAGGAAGTGTGCCTGAAATAATAAAAGAAACAACAGTTTGGGAACTTGACATGACCAAACTTGTTGCAGGAACAAAATACAGAGGTGACTTCGAAGAACGTATGAAACAACTTGCAGAAGCACTAGAACATCTTGATGATATTATTCTGTTTGTAGATGAAATACATACTATCATTGGTGCAGGAAGCACAGGTGGAGGTAGCATGGATGCAGGCAATATGTTAAAGCCTGCACTAGGTAATGGTAAATTAAAAGTAATCGGTGCAACAACAGATGAAGAATATCGTAAAATATTTGAAAAAGAATCAGCTCTTGCAAGACGCTTTACAAAAGTATCAGTTGGAGAACCTAGTGTTGATGAAGCAAAAGAAGTTTTACAAAATACACTAGTTACATATGAAGCATATCACGATGTAAGCATTGATCCTGATGCAAGTGATCTTGCAGTAGACTTATCTGCACAATATATATTCAATAAAAAATTGCCAGATAAAGCATTTGACATTGTAGATCGTGCATGTGCTTTTAATAGAATTTTACCATCTGAAGAACGTGTAACTATTATAGGCGATGAAGAAATACGTGCAGAAGTATCAAGACTTACAGGAATTCCAAAAGAACATTTAGGAACAACATCAGAAGCACAAACAGCAAGTAAGCACAGTGAAGTAAAAGAGTTTTTAGAATCAACAGTGTTTGGACAAGCTGGCGCAATAGAAAAAGTAGTAGATAGTATTACAATCAGTATGGCTGGTTTAAAAGATCCAAATAAACCAGTTGCAAGTTATTTGTTTACTGGACCAACAGGTGTTGGTAAAACAGAGCTTGCTAAAAGACTTGCACAGGCAATGAGTATGCAACTTGTTCGTTATGATATGGCAGAATATCAAGAGCGGCACACAGTATCGAAACTTATTGGATCTCCTCCTGGTTATGTAGGACATGGTGACGGTAAAGCAGGTGATGGATTATTGATAAGTAATTTAGAAGATAATCCAAATTGTGTATTGCTTCTTGATGAAGTTGAAAAAGCACATCCAGATTTAATGAGTGTTTTACTGTCATTGTTTGACGAGGGCATGATAACATCAAGCACAGGTAAAGTTGTAAGTGCTAAAAATGCAATAATTATTATGACAAGTAACTTGGGTGCCAAGGATGCTGCAATTAAGAGTATCGGCTTTAACGAAGAAACATTTAATCATAAAGCAGTAGAGCAAGCTATTAACAATTTCTTTGCTCCAGAGTTTAGAAATAGATTAGATGGTATTGTAAAATTTGATGCATTAGCACCAGAAAGTATGAAACGTATTGTTACTAAGTTTTTACGTCAAGTTGAAGGTTATGTAGAAGGACGTCATTTAATGATAGAATGGCAACCAGAACTTTTAAAGATGTTAGAAACAGATGGATATGATCCTAAAATGGGTGCCCGTCCGTTAGCAAGATTAATTAATGAACGTGTTAAACTTCCTCTTGCTAGATACTTGCTTAACAATGATAATGTATATCATTTAAAGATAAATTATATAAAGGATGAATTGGTAATTGACAATGAAAATCAACCATCAAAAGTGGAAGCCTAGCAGTCAACTATTTTATAGCCATTATCATACAGCCATTAAACTAGGATATTTTAGTGCAAATAGCAAACCAGGCTTGCCTTCTAAATTTGAAGATTATAGAATGGTAAGACGTTATATACCTATAGATAATAGGTATGAAATTGTTACAACAGTATATACTAGTGATCAAAATATTATTGATTACATACTACAAGACACTTTTTACAGTAGAAAAATATTAAGCATACAAGGACCTATTAGTCAAGATCATGTTGATCAAATGAGTAGCAAAGACTGGAAAGTAGTTGTAAGAGATAGGTTATGGTATAACAATTACAAATACAAAGTTAATTCTTGGTCTAACTGGCGGAATCAACCATCAGAAGAGCAATACAATGATATACTAAAATTTTGTTACACACAATTTCCAGATAGTAGAGTAGTAAATAGTTATGGCGGATATGGGCTATATAGTAGTTTTTATCGTTCAACTACATCATCAAATAGTGTTTTGCCAATAAAAAGAACATATGGTAATTACATACCTATGGTATATACTAACGATCAAGAACAAATATTCTTGTTCAAAATGGCATATTCTAATCTTCTACACATACATATAGAAACAGTAGTTACACACGCAGAGCTCGAAACTGATAAATAGTAATAAGACGATTACGTCATTGTTTGAGGAAGCCAAACAATTACTAACAGTAGAGAATAAAAATGGCCAGCAGTGTAATTATAATGACAAACCGAAATGAACTAACCTATACTAGTGATGCAGTCAAAGGAGACGGTTACTATGGGTTTGCTGATGGGCTTCATACTATCAGTTTTCATGTCGTGAACTTTACTGGTAGAATACACCTTGAAGCAACAATTGTAGAAGATCCACAAGCAATAGATTGGTTTCCGATAGACCTTGATGCAATAACTCCATACATGGAAATAAACAACCAAACAATTACAAAAGGAACTTCCTTTGAAGGTAACTTTGTGTATTTGAGAGTAAAGATTGACAGAGACTATCTTGGACACCCTGCATACGATGCTGCGCAACATGGGGTATTAGACAAAGCAGTTATTCTATTGTAAGGGGCGGTAAATGGCAATTAAAGCATTCTCAGGTGGTATTAGTCAACAACCCCTTCCAGATTTTCTTTTAACTGACATACAAGATGGTGATTTTCTACAATTTGAAGAATCTGTAAAAGCATTCATCAATATAAGAAACATAAACATTCCTTCTGATATTAGTGACTTAACTGATAACACAGCATTATTATCAGGTGGCGGTAATATTGACCTAACAAACTATTACACAAAAACAGAAACAAATGCACTTAATGTGAGTGTGTTTAACAATGACGTTCCATATCTCACAAGTGCTGACCTTCCTGATACTAGTAACTTTTTAGTTGAATCACAAGTTGTTGCACTTTTAGACAGTTATGCCACAGAAGAATGGGTGCAAGAACAAATTGCACAAGCCGAGCTTGATGGTGAGAATGTAGATTTAAGTGTTTACATTACACAATCAGAATTAACTACACAACTAAATGCACTACCTCAAGCATTCAGTGGTGACTACAATGACTTAACAAACAAGCCAGATTTATCAAACTTTGTTACACAAGCAGACATTGATGCAAGTTTGCCTGATTTAAGTAACTATGTTACTAATACATCATTAGCAGCTTCATTTGCAGATTACTATACTAAAGCACAAGTAGACGGTTTAATCCCTACACCATTTAGTGGTGACTATGATGATTTAACAAATACTCCTACTATACCAGAAATTCCAACAGACGTAAGCACATTTACTAATGATGCTGGTTATGTTACACAAGCGGATATTGATGCAAGCCAGCCTGACTTGTCTCCATATGCACTTACAGTAGATGTTCCACAGCCACCAGACTTAACAAATTATGCACTAAAAGCAGAAATACCAAGTCTTACAGGTTATGCAACAACAGCATATGTTGATAGCAGACATCAAAGTCTTTCTTTAAGCGGCAACATTTTAAGTATATCAAATGGTAACAATGTAGACTTATCTGGTATATCAGGTGGAGGCGGTGGCGGAGGCGGTGGAGCAACCGCACTTGGACAACTAACAGATGTAAGTCCTAATACTCCAACAACAGGATATGTTTTAAAATGGAACGGCACATTATGGGAACCGGCCGCAGATAATACTTCAGGCGGTGGTGGAAGTAATGCAGATACATTAGATAGTCAAGACGGAACATACTATGTAGACTATAATAATTTTACAAATACACCAACTATTCCATCAGATGTAAGTGATTTAACAGATACAACAAATTTATTAAGTGGCGCAACATATAATGATGCAGCAGTTGATACACATCTAAATACAGGCACAGCAACAATAGGCGAAGTGTTAAGTTGGAACGGCACTGATTATAATTGGGTTCCACAGTCAGGTGGAGGTGGCGGTAGTGTTGATCTTACTGGTTATGCAACAGAAACTTATGTAAACCAGCAAATTGCAAATGCTAGTGTTGCAGGTATTGCTGACTTAGATGATCTAAATGATGTTGCAATTGGTAGCTTACCTACAGTAGCAGATGCTGAAGAGTTTTATCTGCTAGAATATAATCCTGTAAACCAATTATGGGAAAGCAAAGACTTTGGTAATATATTTGCAACACAAGCATATGTTACAGCTACAGTAGCAACAGCATTAACAGACGGTGATGTAAATTTAGATGGATATGCTACAGAACAATTTGTAGAACAAAAAATTACAGAAATTGGTGATCACTTTAGTGGTGATTATCAAGATTTAACAAATACGCCAATTTTATTCAGTGGTGACTACAACGACCTATCAAATAAACCAGCAGGAAATGCTGATTTAAGTTTGCAGCTAGTTGGGCAACAACTACAACTTATTAACATCGAACCAGACCCTGATACAGTTGTAAGCACAGTTGATCTTACTAGTTTAGGCACAGCAATTTCACAAAACATAGATTATACACAATTAGATAACCTACCTAATTTGTTTAGTGGAAATTACCAAGATTTAACCAATAGACCTAACTTATTCAGCGGAAACTATAATGATCTAACAAACAAGCCTTATATCCCAAGTATTGCAGGATTAGCAACAGAAGCATATGTTGATAATAGATGGGCAGAACCTGAAATTACAGGTGACAGGGTCTATACAGATGATATAGAATACCAAGCAACAACTAGTATTGTTGCTAAACCTAGCACAGAAGTATGTGCTAGACATGACAACTATGTAATGTGTGTTGAAACATCAGATAGCACAGAAACAGAAGCATTACAAGTTAGTGGAGATAGAATAGTAATAGAACAAGATAGCACAATTATGTATGAAGCTCACATCATAGGCACCAATGCAAGTGAAAAATTTGGTGTGAGAATCAAAGGCATAGCAGACGATACAGGCGGAACACTGTCATTAATTGGCTCACCGAGTAGAGAGATTTTGACAGAAAATATTAGCGCATGGACAGCGGATGTAGCAGTAGACACTGTGAATAATAGTCTAAAACTTACAGTAGTAGGAAGCGATGCAACAGACGTTAATTGGACACTTTTTGTAGAGGTTAACGTGGTAAAAAGATAAAAAATTGATAAATAATATTAGTAGCAAAGCTACAAAGTATTGAACATTTAGGAGAAGCTAATATGACAGCAAAAGTAAATGACGTATACGCAGCAGGCCAGTTCATGGTTGGCTCACTAGCTCACTTCACAGTCACACATTCAGGTATGGCATCAAGCGATCTAGAGCTTATATACAAAACAGTTGCAACAAAAGGCACACCAGTAATCATCGGCGCAATTGATGGTGATGACGTGCGTGTAGCAGTTGAAAATTCATCAGGTTGGACAGCAGCAGATCTAACAACAGCCCTAGGCACAGGTTTTTCAGCAGCTGACTTTGCATACTAATTTTTAGTATGGAGAATTCAAAAGCACAGTGTCTCGGCACTGTGCTTTTTTTACGATAGGAGAAAGTATTATGGCAACACGTAACCCTAATAATGTGATAGAATTTGGTAAAGTAAACTTTGGTGCACCAGTAACTGTATACCTAGTAACAGGCGCAGTTGGTGTTGATTCACAAGTTGCTCCAGGAGAAGATTTAGAAGCGGCACTAGAAGTTGCATCACAAAAAGGCACAATTATTGGTCTTGGTGCAGAATCAGGTGGAGCATTTAACATTTACATGGAAAATTCATCATGGGTCACAGCAGACCTAGAAACAGCAATTAAAGCAACAGGTGGTGTGTTTACAGGATCTAACGTAGCAGACGGCGGACTATAAACACAATACTATAATGACCCTGGCCCAGCGTATGTAATTTTTACGCTGGGTTTTTTTATATAAATATCGCAGAGGAGTTTGTTATATGGCAAAGGTTGCATTTATAGGAGATAGCTTTTCAGCATACAATCAAGACGGACAATTTGAAAATCACTGGTCATGGAAATTAGCACAAAAATTTCCTAAACATGAATATTTTAATTATGCATTAGGTGGACGTGGAAATAATTACTATCAATGGTGTCTTTTAGACGCAAAGCTACGTGAAGTAGATATTGTTTTTATAAGTAGAACTTATAATCATAGAGTTGGATTACTTGTAAATGATTGTGACTTTGCTTTTAAAGAAACAATTGTATCTGATAACTACATGTCTTTAGAGATGATGCATGACAGACATGTATGGTATAGTCCACACAATGATACATGGATATCTGATGGACCTATATTTAAACCAAAATTATCTAAGTGGGCTAAACAACGTAATTTAAGTTTAGATCAAGCAAAGAAAATAGGCAATGTGTTAGAAGAACAAAGTGCCTCAATGACTAGTCAATTGTATAATGATAAATGGTTTGAGAATGTATCAAAGCTATATAATTTTAAACACATTATACCATTAGAGTTAATGAATATTGTAAGTAAATACGTTATAGGAGAACGTGTTAACAGCGGAATTAAAAAAAATGCTTTTCAATTATTAGCAGAAGCACACGGTATCAAAGATTGTGAGAATGATATTGAAATGAATAAAGCGGGTTTAATACTTTCAGAAGATGATAGTCATCTATCTCCAAAGGGAAACGATTGGGTTTTAGAAAATTTTATTCTCACACCGGATACTGTTAATATATTGATAAATAGTAGTAAGGAGAATTTATAAAATGTCAGATAACACAGATTTAAATAAAGACGGTAAGGTAAGCAGATTAGAAGCATTTCCTTATTGGTTTGACAAACTAAGAATCTTTCCTAGAATTTTTATAATTGTATACATATATATGTTTTATGACGTAGTTCAATGGTTCATGTCATTGCAAGAACCAAACATGGCACAAGCAGGCTTAGTCAGTGTTGTTACAGGTGCAGGCGCAGCTTGGTTTGGTTTATATGTAAACAGTGGAAGTAGCGACAAAAATGTTGTTGTAACTACACAATCAGATACTAGAGGAACATCTAGTAGATATGAAGACGAGGAAGGTTATTAATGTATCAACATCATATAATGCTCAAAACAATGGAACCTATCGAAAATGACTTGCAACTTCGATGGTATAAGACAGTAAAAGAATTTGCTCCAGAAAATGTTTTGTATACATATTATGAAGGCGATCTTGCTGTGGCAATGGAATACGGAGTGCGTGAAGATGATGAATTTCCACACTGCTACGTAATTCCATTGACACGTGACCTTACACAAGAAGAAACATTATTTGTTGTAGATGCTTGGGAATACATTTACGATAGAGATTTTGATATTGAAATTTCAAATATGTATGATGTAGATACAACATATGATATGCATATTGATCCTACAGTAAAAGAATCAGCAATAAATGATATGGCCAAATGGCATCATAATAGATGGTTACATCAAATGATGAAAGAAGGCTGGCACTATGGTTTATACTATAGTGAAACAAACAAAAGTCACCCTGCACTTAGAGAATGGGATACATTAGCAGAATCACATAGACGCATTCCTGAATTTACTAATGAGGAAGTTGCGAGGTGGTTAAGGCTTTATAATAAAATCTAAAAGCAGCAATGTTTCCTAGTCTACTGAAAATTCTCCAACAAAGATCTACGGTAAGAAACTGGAAGGACAAGCCAGTTAAAAAAAGACATATAGAATATATAACTAAATGTATTTCTTTGACACCATACAATCAATACAAATATGATTGTAAAATTACAATTGTTACAAACAGAGAAATTTTACAAGAAGTATTTCACAAACATTCAACCTGTTACGAAAACGAAGATGGTATTATGGATATAGGACAACCTATGCCATCTGATTACAATAGAACAAAATTGTTATTTCAAGGTCAGTTAATTGCTCCTGTTGTGGTATTTGCAAGTATGCCAGCTGAAAATCATGAAGCAGAAAATCATGGTTACATGACAATTTTTAATGCGGCATTAGCAGCACTTGAGTGTGGATTAGATACAGGATTTAGTGCATGCATTAATTCTACTGGAGACATTAATAATTTAATTGGTTTGCCAAAAAATTACGAAACTTTTTTAGGATTAGGAATAGGTTATGGTTTGAAAAAGAATAAAATAGACTATGAACTATCTGAATTTGATAGATATCATGTAAATGTATTTGATGAACAAGGAAACATAATAGGTTATAATAAAAAAAATATGTTGCCTGGCATGTCTAGAGATCAACAAGTTAATTATACAGATGTTGAAAAAAAGATAATAAGGATTATAGATTGACAACCAACCTATCTTGCGTTATATTAGTAGCATACTATACAGGAGTAGACTATGTTAGGTAGAGTAGGTTTTGCATGCAAGTATTTGCATCATGATCAAACACAAAAAAAGAAACTGCTTGAAGAAATACAACGTCCACTTACAGAACGTAGCACAACAGTTCGTTGGCTAAACAATCAATCACGAGAAGTATCTGAGCAAAGATTGTGGGATATTATGTCTCATAATGCAGCAGCGGCAAAAAGACTTGTGGAATATGTAGGCAGTTTGCCAGAAAATCAACGTATGGTTAGATTGGGTAGTAATCAATTACCATGTGCAACACAAGAAGATTGGCGTTACTTTTGGAAACTTCCTGATGTAGTTAAATACTGTGAGACAGAGTATGCAAAGGTAGGCGAAGCGGCTAGACATCTTGGTGTGCGGCTAAGTATGCATCCTGGGCAATTTTGTGTGCTAGCAAGTGACAATGACGACATAGTAGAACGTAGTATAGAGGAGTTTGAATATCATGTTAACCTTATCAGATGGATGGGCTTCGGCAAGCAATT
>Ga0163109_10001517_pt1 | contig 18319 bp, 9 predicted proteins | sample CRUFie1St13metaG_FD_108704 | JGI IMG/M metagenome (GOLD analysis project Ga0163109, IMG submission 108704) | Marine microbial communities from the Costa Rica Dome - CRUD Field 142mm St13 metaG | ecosystem: Environmental > Aquatic > Marine > Oceanic > Photic zone | place: Costa Rica: the Eastern... | reverse complement strand
CTAAAGCAGACAGAAAATTGGGTCGTGATGCACTCAAATCTGCCGCTAAAGCAGCAAATCGTCACCGTGTAATCTTCCGTGGCACGGTGATGCATAGTGACCGTGTTTTCAATAAAGCAAGTAACGCTCGCTTACAGAATTGGGCACAAAATGTTAACACCCCTGTCTGAGGGTTAGCATCACATAGGGGGAGCAATCCCCCTCCAATTGTTTACACTTTTTTCATCAAATGTCTGTCTCCTTCGATATCACTGAATCAATGCTCTTTCGTGAGTTCAGTGTTGACGAATCCTCTGCAATTTATTGCATCTCAGTGTTACATAACAACGTAACTATTGCCTACCAAGGCAACCCTGAAAAGCAATACATTTTCAGGGGTAGTAATAGGTTTATCGCCCACATTCGTGCCATCTTAACTAACTGGAATTCCGAGGAAATTAGCATCGGTTCAGTAATAGCGAAAGCACGTAAATCTGGAGATCTTAGTATTATTGAATTATAGACAATCGTCTAAGTATTACTAATACATAGCAGCGGTGTATTCTTTACACCGCTTTTTTTATGTTCAGTAATAAGTATTAAACAGCACTATGTAATTATAATTAAACAACACTAATTAATTATTAACACAGTTAATCGTGATTAGTTTGTAATTGTTATTAAGCCCGAGCGATGCCAAAAAAGTACCGTCTTTCTAAGCTATAAACGTTTCCAGACGCTCGATAAATATCGATAGGGTCCCCCATTTCAAAAAAATCCGCCCAGAAAAAAATCGCCCCAGAAGTCGAGCAATGAAAAACCGAGTAACTTACAAAACTAAAGATGGTTCATTGAAAGAGCAAGTATTCGATGACTTCAATGAATTCGCAGACCTTGTGCAGGACGTAGCAGTCGATTACTATGCCTCTGGCATGGTTCCCGAAATGAGCGTACTGACGCAATACGATAATATGACAAAACAAGAGAAGGTGACAAATAATGAGCAACCCGAACGAGAGTTCCTTGATTGAGAGGATCGAAGCACTTGAAAACGTGCTATACAATCTGAAACTATTGTACAAACCCCCTGGCGGGGAACATCAAAACATCACAGAATACTTAGATACGGTGGAGGAAAGATTAAATGCCCTTTCTGATAGGCAAGGACTCAGTTGATACTGCGGACACGGATGGAAACTGTTTATATCCTGCGAAGGCACTTGGAGGTTCTCCCACCGTGTCTCCGAATGTTTATGTGAATGGAAGTCCATTAGAGACTTACGATGCCACGTCGGTCCCTGATCAGGTGGATGGACAGAAAATCAATCCATCGATTCCAGCACCTTGCATACCTGGCGTTAGGGTTGTAACTCCTACGGTGAATACCACAGTTTTCATTAATGGCAAACTGCCAGCAGTGCAAGGAGATGAGGCGAAGAGAGTATCTGGTGGAACTCCAAGACCCATTGTAGGACCATTTCAGCATACTAACCTGCATATTGGTTGACAGAGCGTTCTCTGCGTGTTATACTGGTCTAGTCCCAATAAATAGGAAGTTATGGCAAAGCGTCCGTCTCTCACAGCAAATGGTGTTTTTATCGAGTCTACTCCAAAGAAGTCTAGGCAGGGTCAAGGAAAGCATACGAAGTATGCAGCATCTTCTAGGAACGGAGCAAAGAAGCCTTATAGAGGTCAAGGTAGATGAGTGGGTTCGCAGACTAACCGAACCACAACGTAAGATGGGCGGATTTAGCATTTGCCCATTTGCAGCAACTGCCAAATATACGGTGATAGAATCGGAGATTAGCGATGTCACTCCAATTGATGGGGTTGATGTCGCTATTTTTGTGATTGCTAACAATGTAACATTTGAGGAGTTGGTGGATTGGAGGAATGCATTAAATAGGAGATATAAGGATTATATCTTTCTTGAGGATCACAAAGACGATCCAACTTTTATTAATGGAATTCAGACGAATTTCAACGAGGGAAATTTGATGCTCTGTCAAGAACGTAAAGGTCTATTAAGAGCAAGAAATACTTTGTCTAAAACAGAGTATTACGAATATTGGTCAACCGAAATGCATAGGAGGATTGTTAAAGATGGCGAATAGTCCAACGGATGTAAGTAAGTCTTTTGTCGAGGCGGGGATGACTCTGATATCACAACCAGCGAGCGACCGCTGGTTGAGGTTGCATAGTGAACGCCAAAAAAGCAAAAAATTGAATGAATTTCTTAGTGAAGCAGAATGGGACGATGGATACGTTGGAAAATGAGGACTAAATAATAAGAAACGTTTTGTGTCCAGTGCCACAATTTCAGACTTTTAAAGATCTCTCAATTACTTTCAAGGCACATCCCGTTACCGACGATCTAGTCGTAGTAAAGGGGGATGCTGCTATTAAGCAGGCGGTTGTCAACTTATTATTGACTAATCGTGGGGAGAGATTTTTTAATTCTGAAATTGGGTCTGGAATTACCAATTTACTATTTGAACCCTTAGATTATGGTACTGCTGCGTTAGTCAAGGCGGAGATTACTAGAACATTAGAGGAGTATGAACCAAGAATTCGTATCGAGTCTCTAAGAGTAGCCCCCAACTATGATGACAATGGTTTTGAAGTGAGTCTCGAATTTGAAATTGTTGGTCGTGATGATTTACCACTAAACGTAGAATTCTTCTTGGAGAGATCACGATAAATGCCGTACGCACAAGTCTCAAACTTAGATTTCGATGATATCAAGTTAGCACTCAAAGATTACTTGAGGGCACAGACTGATTCCACTGATTATGATTTTGAAGGATCTACCTGGAGTGTCCTGCTGGACGTTCTTGCTTATAACACTTATTATACAGCATTTAACACTAATCTAGTTGTTAACGAGTTGTTCTTGGACTCTGCAAGTCTAAGAGACAATGTAGTTTCAATCGCTAAGCAACTAGGATACACACCTAAGTCTGTAAGCGCCCCTAAGGCGATTCTAACCTTCGATGCTATATTCAGTGCTTCGGCACCTTCCGTTGCTGTTCTAAGGGCAGGTAGCGCCTTTACAACGGTCTTTGACGGCACATTGTACCAGTATACCCTGATCGACGACATATCTGCTCCTGTATCGAATGGTGTTGCGACTTTCCAGAACGTTGAGGTCTATGAAGGATCTCTTATTACAAATTCTTACGTTATCAACACAGCACTCAAATCTACACGTTACCTAATTCAGAACCAGGGTGTAGACACTGCTAGAATGAGAGTCAAGGTATATCCACAGCAAGGATCGACTGCATTCGAGTATTTTAAACCAGCAGCAAATATCTTAGATATCAACTCCCAGAGTAATGCATACTTCATTAATGAGATTGAAGATGAAAATTACGAACTTTTCTTTGGTGATGGTGTTCTAGGTAAGAAACTAGAGAACGGACAGTTTATCGAGGTTCAGTATCTTGTTTCTAACGGTGCTGCGACAAATGGAGCAAAAACTTTCGTTTTCAATGGCGTAATTGACGATAAAGACGGTAACGCTTACCAGTTGAGCACCACAATCACCTCAGTGACCCCTGCAACGGGCGGAGAGGCGGTTGAAGGTATCGATAAGATCAAATATAACGCTCCACGTTTCTATGGCACACAGAACCGTGCAGTGACCGCTCAGGACTATGCTGCTATCGTTAGAAATATCTACCCTGCGGTTGCAGATATCATCACATATGGTGGTGAGCAAGAGCAACCACCTGAATACGGTAAAGTAAAGATTGTTATCAAACCATCTAATAGTGATTTACTGTCGTCTTTCGTTAAAAGCGAAATTAAGACAGAACTGAAGAAATATATGGTCGGATCTGTTATTGCAGATATTATCGACCCATCTATCCTGTATGTTGAGTTAACTTCTAAAATTTTCTTTGATGGACAAAAAACTACTCTGCTACCAGAAGAAATTATAAGCAAAGTTAGAAATTCTATTGAAGAATATATTGAGACTTCTAACACTGAAAAATTTAATGGTAAATTTAGATACAGCAAATTTGTTGGTGTAATTGATGATGCAGATAGATCAATCAATTCAAACCAGACTACAGTGACAATGAGAAAAGATTTCTATCCTTTCATCAATTCCAACACTTATTATGAAGTTTGTTTTCAAAATGCTTTCTATGAAGCATGTGAAGGACCTACAGTACAATCTACTGGGTTTAGAATCTCCGAGTATCCAGACTACACCGTGTATTTTGAAGATAGGGATGGCAGAATCGTCCTATATAGAATAGATGAATTTAATGGTTTAAAACTAGTGTTGAATGATAACGCTGGTTATGTGAAGTATGATGAGGGTGAAGTTGTCCTAACTGACTTGACTATTATCAAAGGATCGTTTGAAGATAATAAAATTTCGATTAGAGTACGTCCTTTAAGTAATGACATCAATGCCTTAAGAGAGGTTTATCTGGACGTTGATATGTCCCAAAGTAAGTTCACTGCATACAAAGAGTAATCTAAATGGCATCCGTTACGACTAGGAATATTTCTACTCTTATTGAGAGTCAGTTACCTGCTTTCATCGCAAGTGAATATCAGGAATTCTCTAAATTTGTAGAAAAATATTACGAGCATTTAGAAAACAGAGGCGGACCTCTAGACATCATTGCGAATGTTACAAAATATCGTGATATTAACTTTTACGAGAAGAATTTACTACAGCAAAATACTAAAGTTACAGAATTTGTTCAAGATGCAGCGACCACTATCGTCGTTGAGGATGCAACCTCATTTCCAGAAGAGAACGGATATATTAAAATTGGAAACGAGATTTGTTTCTATAAATCTAGAACTGACACAGAATTTCTAGAAGTTAGTAGGGGTGTTAGTGGAAACACTACATTAGGTGATCTTTATGGAGAATCCAACTTCGTTACGACACAAGCAGAACCACATTATGTAAACAATGAAGTTTACAACATTAGTAACCTGTTCTTGTATGCTTTAGTCAAGAACTTTGAATCCCAGTATTTGGGTGGTTTCCCAGAGAAATATCTCAAGGGTGAAGTAGACAAGAGAACCCTGATTAAGAATATCAGTAGTTTTTACAAGTCTAAGGGTACTGATAAGTCAATTAAGTTTATCTTCAACGCTATTGTAGCGAAAGACGAAGAAGATATTCCAGAGGTATATAATCCAAAGGACTTTACTTTAAAAGCATCTACTTCTGATTGGATTAGCAATTACAGTTTAAAAGCAAAAATTCTTTTTGGACAAGCAGATAATTTAGTTGGTAGAAAAATTGTACAGCGTAGTGGAGATAACTATGCGTCTGCTGTTGTTGATGCAGTTAGATACGGTGGTTCTAATGATGTATTTGAAATTATTTTGTCTCCCAGTTCTGTAAACGGAAGATTTCAAATTGCTGCTCAAACCACACTAAAAACTGATTTTACAGTTGCTTCAGGTGTTGATGATAGAGTAGATGTTGGTTCTACTGCGGGATGGGAAGGGATTCCTGGAACATTTGTTATCAATACTGAGAATTTTACATACAAAGACAAGAATGTAACTCAATTTATTCTTGCCGATAGATCAAACCCAAACACTACTCATATTGCAGGTACTCCAGTCTATAGTGGAGATAGGATTACTGCAGAAACAGAAAATGGCATTATTACTCTGTTAGCACTGGGTCTTGTCTATAACATCAACCCAAGTTCCCCCAATCCTTATTCTAACAGTGGAGATAAGGTTCAAATTTCTAAACCTGGATTTGAATCTATTCACCCTGCTATTGATTCTTCTGATTGGTTTGTTAATGAGAACTACAGAATAGCATCTTCTCCTTTAAATCCTCTTGCATCCGCTGCAATCAGTCAGTTTAATAGCGATGTTTCCGCAATCTATGAAGATGACCAGTATTTCTATATTTGTTCTAGTGGTTATCCACACCATTCACTATTAAAAGAGTCTTCTCCTATTAACTTAGTAGATGGTAAATTCTTAAAATTAGTAAGAAAATATCCTTCTAACACCACAGAAATTTACGAAACCAGCAGAAGAGATGTTGCTATCTTCTTAGATGGTTCGGTTGCTGTTGGTTATAGAGATCAAGAAGAAATTTCTAGTGGAAAAATTGAAACTCTCACCATACAGAATAAGGGTGTTGGGTATCAATCTCCACCTTTCGTACTACTTAATAACGAACCGTATAAAGCAACCGCCATTATGGCGGGAGAAGTAGTTCAAAGTGTTAGAGTTGATATCAAAGATGTATACTCTAACGACCCTGATGTCACAATTACTTCTGGTAGAGGAGCAAAAGTAAAACCAATTGTAACCTCTGGTGAGATTACGAGCATTATTGTTACGGAACCTGGAGAATATTACTCGTCTCCTCCGCAGATCAGAATTTTTGATGCGCTCGGAAAAGGTTCGTTTGCGGAATATGAGGCGGTATTGACCACAGATGGGCGTCTTGCTTCTTGTAAAAAGATCAATGGTGGACGTTTATACGACAGAGGTAGTCTAATTGTAGATGTTATCCCTGTTGGTAGTGGGGCATTTGCGGAAGCAAAGGTTAAAAGATGGATAAAAGATCGCTACAAATTACGTCAAGCGGAGTTGGATGATAATAATGGTTTAACTTTTGATGAGTATAGCGGAAGAGGTAAGCATTATGCGGTAGTCGCCAACCCAGGAAACCTTAGATACAGACTTGGCGATAACATTAATAATGTTCTTACGGAAAATTCTGCACCACATACACACTCACCTATTATTGGTTGGGCGTATGATGGTAATCCCATTTATGGTCCTTATGGATATTCCGAACCAGGAGATCCTACATCGACTATTGTTAGGATGAATAGTGGATATGTTCTGCAAAACAATCGAACAAACGGTCCAGATATTAATCAATATGAAGTAGGTACTTTTATTGATGACTGGAAATGGACTCCTACCATTAATAGTGGAAAAACTGAACTTGATGAAAACAACGGTAGATTTTGCGTCACTCCAGAATACCCACAAGGAACTTACGCATACTTCGTAACTATCGATTCTAGCGGAGATCCTAAGTTTCCATACATCCTTGGTAAGAATTTTTACTCTTTGCCAGTAGATTCTAACTACAATTCCCAGATGACTCAGGATGATCTTCCGAAGAACGTCCGAAGACTGAGATCTGATACTCTAGATGATAATGGCATAGACACTCTAGCAACCATTGCTGATGTTATTAAGGGCAATGTTAACTCCATTTACGCAGATCAATCCGTAGAAAATTTCTCTGTTGGCGGAGAAGTGTTTGTAGACAACACTAATACAGGTGGATCTGGCGCTAAAGCATTAGTTTCAGAAGTTACTGGTAGGCAAGTAATTGCGTTAGAATCTGAAAGCACCAATGCTGTAGTAATTGATACAGTAACTTCGGCGTATTTCTTTGCTGGAGATACTGTATACCAAGGTGAAGGTATTACTCAAAGCGAACTGATTACAGATACTCGCACTGTTAGTGCGTTTACGTTGTCAAGTTCTCCCGATGTAAAAGTAGTTAATGATCTTATTCTCGAACCACCCAATGGTGAGTACCGTGTTATTCAAGCTATCGAAGGAGAGATCATTCAAGGTGAAGTAATTGGCGATGTCGTTAACAATAATAGAGTTGTCCTCAGAAGAGTTGAAGGAGAATTCGATCCTTCACTACCTATCTTTGCTACAATTAGAGTTGTCAATTTACTGCTTTCTAATGATGCTACGTATTCAGAAGGTGCTATCCTCTCTTTAGTAAATGATGAATCTGGTCTGACATTTGGTTCTGGTGTTGTATTAGATGGCACATTTAAGCAAAACTCTGTTAAAATAAGAGTTACTTCGGGAGACTTCTTTAATGATGGTGGATATACCTTAAAGAGTAATGTTCTTGAGAATACTTCTAAGTCAGAAGTTATCTCCGTAAACTCCTTGAGTGAGAACATTGATATTGTAAGTGTAAAAGATAATATTGGTTTAATACAAACCAACGAAAATCATAATTTAGGATCTGGTGATAAAATTAACGTCAACATCTTCCCAGATGATGATTTAACAACAACTACTTACTATGTAAGAAAACGTCTATATCAAACTGTCCAGATTGAACCGATTGCGATCAACTCCAGAATCAATGATACTGGTGTTGGTAGATTTGTGATCATGAATAGTGGTGCTGGTTACCAAGAAGGTACATACTCTGGAGTCGAACTATATTTCCAAGATCAGACTAAAGTAAGAACTAATATTGGAAGACCTGGAGATCCTAACAACGCCAGAGCAAATATTACCGTGTATAATATTGGCGGTGGATTTGGTCGTGTAAGTTTTATCGAATTAACTGAAAAAGGATCTGGTTACAGAAGAGGAGATGTACTAACAGTTGCTGATAATTTCTTAAACAGAAATGTAGATACCACTTCTTCAGCAAGATTAACAGTTTCTGTTGATCATGTTGGATTTGCAGCAGATGAAATTCTCATTAATGTATCATCTGCAACAGATATTTCAAATAACGATAAATTACGTATCGGTACAGAAATTGTAACCGTAACTGGTGTTGATCGTCAAAATAATACTTTAACTGTTTTAAGAGGTGAAAATAATACTAGAGCAGTTGATCATTTTAATAACCAACCACTTGAAATTGAAGAGTCTTTCTATAAATTAGATGCTAACTATCAACCATTGGGTGCAGACATCAATAAACCATATGTTGTATCATACGATAGAGAAACCAAGACTCTAATTACAGCATTTTCATATACAACTGCATCTCCAATTACTTTCTTGCAAAGTAGCATTTTCTTTGATCAAAATGCTCCTTCCAAGTTTGTAAAAATTAAATCAATTGAACCTGCTCAATACAAACTTGAGTTTAGTACAGATAATATTAATTTTACAGTAAATCCACAGATTGAAGTACAAAAATATTACAAGTATATTTTTGACACCAGTCATTCTTCCATGAACAATACGTTCCTGGATTTCTCTGCCAGTGTCAATTATAATTTATTGACTTCTGAAAAATCTGTAAGTACCAATTTACCTGGAACACCTGGATCTTTTGTTTCTCTAAAATTGGGATTTGGTCCCAACATTAGTACAAACACATATGAAAATGAAGTTCCCGTAAATTTCAACAACTACTATTACTTCATTAAAGCATCCGAAGATGTTAATACAGAGGGTGCTTCTCTAAAAGTAATTCAAGATCCTCTTGCAGGAGAGCATAGAGTCATTTACTCTACTGCCAATAGATTTGCGTATGAATTAAACTCGGTTCCTCAATACGATGGTTCTGGGTCAATTTCTTACACGACATCTGGTGCTTTTGCCGTTGGTAGCATCACTAAACTCAATATTATTGATACTGGATCTAATTATACAAATCTTCCTATTTGCAGAGGAATTCTACCAACAAACGATTATCTTGCGGAATTGGAAGCAGTTGTCGATACTAGTAATGGCAGCATTGGATCAGTTCGGGTCATTAACCAAGGATCAAACTATTCCAAACCAGTTGCATTCGTAACAAATGGCGATGGTGTTGGAGCAAAATTTGAGTGTGTTTTAGAAAATGGAAAGATTAAATCTATTATTACTCGCAATGGTGGCAAAGACTATACCTTTGCAGAAATTAAAGTATTTGAATCTGATGTAACGGCGTTCTTCACCAGTAATAATATCGGTGTTCCAAAGAATGCTAAAATTATCAGATCTGGTTATGGATATACTTCAGACTACACTACTTTACCAGAATTTACTTCTACATTAGCACTAGCACTTAAAGATTTTGGATCTACAGAATTCTACAGTGGAGAAGAAATCAAACAGTTTGTCAATGGTGTAGTTGTTGCCAAAGGTAGAGTATCTAAGAATGGTTGGAGAATTGGAAGCAATATTCTCAAACTAGAAAACGTTGTTGGTGTTTTTAGAAATAATACACCTATACAAGGATACTTCAATGGTAAAACTGCCAATATTGTAAGGCAAATTGTAACTGATTTTACACCAGATCTCAGAACATATTCAGATAACCTTGGTAGATTTAATTCTGAAAGAGGTCAACTCAGTAAGAACTCACAGAAGTTAGCAGATTCTTACTTCTATCAGGACTATTCTTACGTTGTCAAGTCCAAGACTTCTATTGAAGTTTGGAGAGACTTAATTAGAGAAACTACTCACCCAGCAGGATTCCAACTGTTTGGTGAAATGATGGTTGAATCTGAGGCACAGACCAGAATGCCTCAAGAATCTAGAGTCATTGAAACTCACTCTTTCATTAATCTAGAACCTAAAAATATCTCTGTCGTAGATACTAAGAAATTTGTTAAGCAAACAGTTCTCCTTTCAACTGGTTTAAATGTCCAGCGTGGAATTGGATCTGTTTCTGTTGACACTTTTGACACTGGAGAGACTGTTGCTAAAGAACTGGTCTTAGATAGACCATTTAATGGTGATTACAATGAAGATAGTGGTGTTCTCTATGGCGACACAATTTATACGTTAATAGATCCAAAAGAGGGAACTGCATACGCTCCATATAGTGAAAATGGTTTAATTATCACTATAGATGGTGTATTGCAAGAACCTGGAAAATCTTTTACCGTTCAAGGTAATAAAATTATCTTTACCGAACCTCCTCTCGGAATTAGGATAGCGGAGGGACAAGAAGTTGTAGCACAGAAGTTCTACTGCTTGTCCATTAAGTTTAAGGATGATGATCTCAACGAACAATACATCAGAAAGATTGCTGATATTAGTGATCAATTTGATGGAATTAAATTCTTGTTTGATCTATACAATGAAGATGGTGGCATTGTCAAAACTCTCCCCAATGAGAAGTTAATTGTTACCTTGAATGGTGTTCTACAAAGAGCAAGAAAGGATGAAGAAGTACCTTTCGGCAATTCCTACGCAATTATTAGATCTGTAGATCCAAATAGAACTGACCAAATTCAATTTACCGAACCACCTATTAGTCATGGTGAATTGTATGAAAGTGATGATGATATTAAGATTGCTGAAAAGTGTTTTATCTATAGTGTAGGTTCATACACTCGTCTTGTAATTGATGAGCAAACTATCAAGTATAAGGGTGGTGGTCCATTCCTCCTTAGAGACGAAGTTACTAATGATGTTGTTAAAGTTGATGCTCCAGAATATGCTGTTGTCTTTGTAGATGGTGTTCTACAAATTCCTGGTAAGTCTTACAATATTGTAGGACCAACTATTACATTCGATGCTCCTTTAAATTATCATGAAGAAGAGGATGGAACATTCTATCCACAAAAAGTTGATGTTATCCTTTTATATGGCAGAGATAAAGAAAAGTCCCTAACTTTCTTTGACTATGAACCTGATACCTTCCTTGCTGAAGCAACAATTAAGATTTCTAATGCCCTTTCTGATGCTAATGCTGCTTCCGATCTCAACGATCTAGAAAACTGGTTTATTAATAGAAAAGGTAATGATGTAAAATTAAATCAAAAAGATGATACTCTCGGCAAAATTAAACGTGCCGAATTTAACGACGAAGTTATTGATGGTACAGCATACAGAACATTAACTCTCGTAATCAATACTCCATATTTCTTTGATCTCAAATATGGATCTGATGATCTAGATTTTATCTTTAGTGATCCAAAAACAGGTGCTGTAATTGAACTTCAGATTGAAAATGGATTCTTACCTGGACCTGGAAATATTCCTGTACAGATAAGATCGGTTGAGTTTGATTCTGATTCTGATGGAAATCCACTACTTGGTCTAGATATTCCATCATGGATCAAAGGAACTGAGCTAGGATATCAAGCATACTTAAACAGGTCTTCCATCTATGCTAATTTAAGTCCTGGCGATTTAATTCGTATCGATGGCGAGAAAGATTACAGAGAAATTTTAGATCTTCCCGAAAAGGTTAATTCTAAACAGTTTAATAAGAATGAGTTCTTATCTCAGGACATCTACGCAAACATTAAAACCACCAATTACAATGATATTGTAAGAGGTGAAGGTCTTGCTATCACTGCAGAACTTGACGCTAATGGTTCTGTCTCTAAACTGAACTGGAACCGCAGAGATTTAAGTCTATATTTTGAGAATGATATTCTCATTCAATCTTCTGCATATCAGTATTTCACTCCACCTATCATTGAGTTTATTCCAACGACAAATGCTGGTGGTGGTGCTAAGGCACAGGTTATTGCTACTGGTGGTAATGTAATTGATCTGGTTCTACTTGAAGGTGGTTATGGTTATGAAGAACCACCCAGAGTTCGTGTTGCGAGAGGATTCGACAGAATCAAGGGTAACACTAGAACTATTAAGAGTACATCTATTCTTGATATTTCTCCGCCAATTTCATTCCCAGCAGATCCAGGTGCTCGTAACTCGTCTAGTGGAGGCGGTGGAGAAAGTGGTAGAGGATCTGGTACGTATCTTGCTACTTATACTGAAATTGTAATCACCCAAACAGGTGAGGCAGGTGAATCTCTATTCATCTTCGTTGACCTGAGTGCAGCAGTTGGAAACTTAGATACTACTCAGCAAGTTACGATAATTCCTGCAGTAACGGGGGCTATGTCTTCAATGCCTCCCGCTAGCATTAATGAAAGTGAGGTTGCATTTACTGGTATCGAGAAGTCTGTCAGCAGCAGTGTCAAGGTTATACAACCTGCTGAGATTGATATTATCAGGGATCCAATTCCATTCACAGGTATTAAGCAGATTGAAAGCACTGCTAGTGTCACTGACACTACAACGCAAATTACTTCAATTCTGCCTGCTACTGTTATTACTGAGGCAGTACATCAAGTCGATACCGCATCTATTAATGATGTTGGTGCATTCCTGGATGCTCCAGTTGATCTAGATGACAATATCATATTTGTACCAGATACAAGGAGATTCCCCAAAGCAAGTAGACTGCTTATTGGTAAGGAGATTGTTACCTATACCAAGACCAAGAAAGACAGGTTCATGTATGTCGAAAGAGGTACTTTCGGCACCGAACCACAGACCCATAATGCAGGTGACTACCTCAGACACCTACCAGAACTCATCAGTGTTGTACCTATCGGCAACATCGAGGTCTTCAGCATCGAGACTTCCGTTCGTGTTCAGGAAACTCAGTCTCAAGCGACAACAATCACCGCTACAAGTTTCTCGGATGTTAAGTCTGTAAATGAACTAGAGGTCACGACTCAAGTTGAGCGTGATACTCAAATTGAGCAGAAGTACGAAGGATTCTTTGTATCTGAAGAAGTCATCGTCATTCCTCCCGAATTTGTCACTCCTACTATTACTAGTATTCACAATAGTAAGAGTGAAGTTAAATCTAGCGTTCCTCCAGCAGGTGTTGAAGGTGCAGTATCCTCTGGTTTTGTTACGTTAGAAGATACTACTCTTAGAATTGTCAACACATTTGATCTTGGTGTCAAATACGACATCATTGTATCTAGGCAGATTGTTTCTGAGACTGATTATGACTACTCTTCTGTAACTTCCCTGAAATCTACTGTTACTAAGACAGTCAACTCTCAGGATCAGTTTATTAATGTAGTACAACGTGAACTTGACTTTACTGAAGTTAATCACTCTGTTGTTATTGATTCTAAGGTCAATGACATTGATTCGATTACTTCAGTTCTACCTGGAGTTGAGAAACTAAATCCATTTATCGTTTCTACTTACGCTACGAGCGACTCTAATGTCAAGGCATTTGCCACGGAGTGGAAAGAAACTGTACAACTGACTCAACGTGGTGCGATTGAGGATAATGTATCCTTGATCAATGTAACATCTGATGTCCCAACTCTCAATGTTGAAGTTCTTCAGATTGAGACCCTCACCGAAATTCAGAAGATTACTCATACCCATGTAACTCTTTCTGAAAGGGAAGAGGTACTTGAGGCATTAACTTCTGCGTCTGTAGTTGGTGTAGAGGTTACTGGCGTTGGTGTAGAAGGAATTGTTTCTTCCGCTAGAATTGATACTAACGCCATTAGAGAGTCTCTCAAAGTTCTGAGACTCGATATTAATCATGAACTGGTAATCTCCACAGAAGTTGTTAGAGACCCATTCGAGACTGACTATCAACAGACAGTCACATCTAACTTCTTTAGAGTTGAATACGAGGCAACTGTTGTAGAGGGTGGTGTAAACATCTACACCGATCCTTCTGTTAAGACAGTAAGCAGTCAGCACATCATCAAACCTCAAGTTGATGTTGTATCTGATAGTCTGTTTACTACAACTATCCAAAGTATCAACAAGCAGGTAACTATTAAACCTGCTGCTTCTGTTGCTCAAGTGGAAACTGAATACGGAATCACCCGTGTCTTCTACTTTAATGCACCTCCACTAGAACTTGCTACTATCGAGCAAGTAACGATTGCTAATGTTGAGAGACAAATTGCAGTCGGTACGATTGCAGAAGAAAGTGCTGAAACTATTCTGTCTTCTCAGACTAGTGCAGTTACTAATAATTTGAGTGCTACTTCTAGCACTATTGTCACTTCAACTCATGAAACACATCATTCTATTGCGAACACTGTTACTTATGATGTTGATACGACAATTACAGCATTCTCCACTTCAATCACTGATAAGGTAGATACCTTAGAGACTACATCTTCACTGGTAACAGTTTCTAAGACTGCCGAAATTCCCGCATTCTTCACAATTGAACCTACAATCTCTTCTAGACTTACTGCAACATCAACAACTATTGTTGCTAGTACACAACCAGATGAGATTCAGCATACTATTAGTATTACTACTGGTCTTGCTGCAGATGAAGATCAACAAAATGCAACCAGAGAAATTGATTATGAAATCGGTATTCTCGACTTCTTCACGGAACTATATGTTCTACCTCCGAAGATCAAGACGAGAACCCAAGGTGAATTTGACCTCAATGATCCCATCAACGAGGTCTTTACTAGAGAGCAGGGAACTATATTTGTTCTTAATGCTAGTAGAGAGCGTGAATCATTCTATGATGGATACACAGTTGGTAATGCAGGATTTACTATGACTGGATTTGAAAATAACCTAATGATTGATACTGGTGCTCTTGGAGTATCTGGTGACATTGATGATATTACAAAGATGTTCCCTGACATGACTATCGAAGACTTTACCGAAAGGCATAGTTCTGCGGTAACCATGACGGGAGAACGCTTCAACATGGGTATTCCAACTATCAATGAAGTTGGATCTGTTCTCTCCGCATCTATTACAAACCAGACAAGTTTGGATATAAATAATGCGGGTCCCTTCCCAGATTCTGGCGTGATTCTCATCGGAACTGAATTGATTAAGTATGTCAGTAAGTCTGGCAATACTTTACAAGATCTAACAAGAGGATATGAGGGAACCACTCCTTCGGGTCACTCCGCAGGAGAATATGTGAGAACATTTGGATCTTCTAGTTAATTCATTATAAATATAAATAACCAAAGACAACAACGTTTCTAAGAGAGATTATCAATGGCCGCAATTATTTCAGATAAATTTCGCATTTTTAATGCGAAACAATTCCTAGAATCTCTATCTGAAGGCTCCTCCGATACGGGCAACGAGCGTACAAGAATGTACTTCTTTGTTGGTCGTCCTCAACGCTGGGATGCTTACGTAGAGATTTATAACCAGAACGCTACAGCGTTTGTAGAAGGTAACGAAGTTTATGTTGGTGCCAACTATGCTGGCGCTACATTTAAAGGTGTCGTTAGAGCAGTATACGAGGATTCCCTCCTACTCTATAACATCGGTCCTTCTACCTCCAGCGTACCCGCAGCAGGTTCTACCCTTAAGGCGTGGAACGGTACTGCAGACACTGGTGCTGAAGCAGTATCTGGCGTTTATCGCTACGCTACTGAGGACGTACCCCCCGTACCTCTCGACAACCAAAAAGAAAAATTCGATCTGTACGACGACATCATCGCTGCTAAGCGTATTACTGATGACTTTGCTCGTGCAGTTATCCGTCGCTACAACTGGGATCTAGTTGCTAATCCCAAGTACGACATGTGGAAGCCCGACTATTCTGCTACTCCTGGTGGCGGTGGTCAAGTTGGTAAGACCGCAGCAACTGGCGCTACCACCATTGGTGAAGCGAAGTTCTATGTAATCAACTCCCAGTACGAAGTATTTAAGTGCCTCTACAACGGTGAAACTCCTGCCAACCCTTCTGGTCAGAACGCAACCGATGAACCTAAGACTACTCCTTCTGCTGGTCAAGGTTCGTTTGCTGCTGGCATCTTTACTGAAGAGGCTGGTAACGCTGGTTATATTTGGAAGTACATGTACACCATTCCTACGAATGATGTTCTCCGCTTCCTCTCTACTGACTTCATGCCTATCGTTGCAGCTTCCGATGCAACTCGCCAGGCAACCGAAGCAGCAGCAGTTGATGGTAGTATTAACGTTGCTCTAATCGAGAACGCTGGTGCTAACCTCCCTAATGGCACCCACTATGCTCCTATCCTCGGTGATGGTACTGGTGGTAAGGTCCAGATCGTTGTAACCGCTCAGGCAATCACCTCGGCAACTGTTACCGATGCTGGTTCGGGTTACACATATGCATCTGTTGCACTTAAGACTGGTACTGGTTCTGGTGCTACTGCATATGGTCTGTTCAGCGATGCTGGTCTAACCGCTTCTGTAACTGTTGGTGCTGCTGCTGTTGGTGCTGTTGAAGTTGTTCTTCCTCCCCAAGGTGGTCACGGTGCTGACATGGAGTTGGAATTGAACGCTAAGCGTATCATGACTAACATCCGTCTAACCTATGCTGAAGGTTCTGGTGACTTCCCTGTTGACAACGACTTCCGTCGTATTGGTATCCTTAAGGATCCATATGTCTTCGGTAGCACTACTTTCGCAACCGTCGATACCGTCAACGGTCTGTATGCAGTCAAGTTGAACAATGCTTCTTCTGACTACCAGCCTGACGAAACCATCGAGCAAAGCGTATCTGGTGGTACTGCAAGAGGCACTGTTGTTTCTTGGACTCTCGATAGTGGTTCGACCACCGAAGGTGTTCTCAAGTACATCCAGTCTCCTGACCTTCACGCAGATTCAGGTGTCGTTCGTGCATTCGCAAGTGATGCAGGTGCTGCAATCACTGGAACCACCTCTCTAACCTCTGCAAACGTTGACACTGGCGACAACAGCAACGTCCTTGGCGTTCAGTTCGCAAGTGGTCTTGCAAACCCTGAGATCGCTGCTAACTCTGGTGAGATGATCTACGTTGAGAACCGTCGTCTAATCACCCGTGCTCCTGACCAGATTGAAGACATCAAACTCGTCATCGAGTTCTGATCTCCTCAAACATATCTTTCAAATCCCCCGAGAAATCGGGGGATTTTTTTTATCCCTGCTAAATAATAGAGGGAAACAGGATCAACTAGAGAGACTCATTTACGATGCCACAGAAGACTAACCTAAACGTATCTCCATATTTTGATGATTTTGATGCTGATAAGAATTTTTATAAAGTTCTTTTCAGACCTGGATATTCTGTGCAGACTAGGGAATTAACATCCCTTCAGTCTATCTTACAAAATCAGATAGAAAGTTACGGCAAATATCGATTTAAGCAAGGACAACTGGTAATTCCTGGTGAGGTAGGTCTGAACAACCGTCTCAATTTTGTTAAGTTGTCTTCTGTTTCCGAAGTTGCTGTAAATGAAAATGGTGGCATCGTCTATAAAAAGTATGATATCAAGCAACTAATTGGTTCTACTTTAAGAGGTATTAACTCTGGTGTTACTGCTGTAGTAGTAGAAGTCAAGTATGCTACAACAGATTCTGCAGACCTTATCTTTGTAAATTACGTCAACAGTGGTGATGATGGTAATGAGTCTACATTTAGACAAGGTGAAACCCTAGAGGTTGCTGGTGGCGTCAATACCCCATTACTAGTTGTTGGTACTGACGGTAGTGTTCTGCCAACAACCATTGAAGTAGAAGATCCAGATACTGGAGATATTACAAGCCTCAGCAGTCCTGCAATGGGATATGCGACTGCACTGAAAGTAGAGGAAGGTATTTACTTTGTTAACGGATTTTTTGTCCGTAATGATGAGCAGTTGATTATTCTTAATGATTACTACGACAAGGCTTCTGTAAAAGTAGGTTTTACTATCGTAGAAGATATCATCACTCCAGAAGAGGATGCTACTCTATATGATAATGCTAGAGGATTCTCAAATTCTTCTGCTCCTGGTGCCCATAGACTAAAAATTAGTTTAGAACTCAAAAAATTTAATTATAAGGCATTAACTGACAAAAACTTTATTCAAATTATTCAGAT
>Ga0163109_10001516_pt1 | contig 18320 bp, 20 predicted proteins | sample CRUFie1St13metaG_FD_108704 | JGI IMG/M metagenome (GOLD analysis project Ga0163109, IMG submission 108704) | Marine microbial communities from the Costa Rica Dome - CRUD Field 142mm St13 metaG | ecosystem: Environmental > Aquatic > Marine > Oceanic > Photic zone | place: Costa Rica: the Eastern... | reverse complement strand
ATAAATTATTGAAAGCTTTGAAGGGGTGGGAGTTTGATATAAAAGCATTGAGGGAGAGTGAGGGGGCGCTTTCCTCTCTCGACCGAAGGTCGCCACGCGCGGATTTCACTAACGTTCATCCGACTAAACAAGGGGATAATCTACCTGACGGAATGAGTCCTAATGGTAATAGATGTGAGTATAGCGGATTAAGAAGTACATCGTCATATATGTAAAGATAATGTCTAAGAGGGTGTACGGCTGAGGCTACACATCGATACTATTCATATAAGATAATAAGAGAGAACCATCTATATAAAGGCAGATAAAGGGATATAAGACTATATCTAACATAAAGCATATTTAAAATAGCTAGTGTATATATACATATAAAAATATACTTATAGAAAGATATAAAAATATATAGATTGTATAGAATAAAGTAGATATGATGTATGGAATAAGAAGGTTAAACATCAAGCGCACCTGTCTCCCTACTAAATTTTTCTCTATATAGCAAAAATAATTATAGAAATAGTTGTATATATGCGTAATTTTTCGTATATTTACATTGTAAATGATTAGGGATATAGGGGAAAGGCCGCCACAGGCGATGGGCTTTGCAAGATATCAGGAGGTTCGAATCCTCACTTTCTCCTTCCTACCCTATCTAAAATAAAGGTTATGACATATAGTGACAAAGTAAAACAATCAAAGAACGTATTAAATGCTATTCAGTCTCTAAAGGATGGTGAGCATATTATTGTATCATATGGTACAGATAGAGAAGGCCGTCCTAACTATTATATAGTGAGAGCCTATGAAGGTTTTAAAGGTGAGATGAGATATAGCATCCATAAGGACAGTCCTTTATCTATTGATGGTATGAATATAGATAAGATAGGTAAGACTACTATGAGAGGATATACATATGATTTGATGACTCAGAAGACTACATATACGTTTCCTTTATATAGTATGCACGTAATTAAATAATATATAAACATATACATATATGAATAAATCAATATATACTATAGGCCTTACTGTACTTATAATGGCTGGACTATATATAGCGTATAAGGTATTAACTACTCTTATATGGCTATTCTTTAGTGGTATGTTATTACTTTTAACTTATCCTATACTATCTATGGCAAGTCTTACTCTTATGACCGGCCTTATGCTAACCTACTGCTACCTTACCGAGAAGTAATGTAACTTGGCTGTCACTTTGAAGGCAGCTAGATATCACCTTGATAGAAACCTGACAGTATAGTTCCCTAAGTAGTTGGTAGTCTGCAAGATTCTTCCATACCTACTCGCATAAATCCTATAACTTTCACTATATAGTAATATATATTTATATATTATTAGTACGTAAAGAGTATATTCTAGCAGGGATAACGTATGATATATTACATTTATCACAACATCTTCCTTTTCCTTCATTGATAGGATCGGGATTATGTCCGAAATCCTTTATATCGGCACTACATATAACACATTCTATCATATCTTATACGTTCATCACCTCCTCATAAGCCATCGTATATATTTCTTCTAATGATTTACCTGGGCTATTAGTTCTGATAGTATTTACTCTATCGAGCAGATCAGTTCTTTTGCCATGGCTTTCAGCAGAATATAATATATCTTCTATACTTGACATCATTTCTTTCTCTCTTTGATTATCTCTTTATAAAAATTAGCAATTTCATCTCCTAGTTGCTCTGCTACAGATTGAATAACTTCATCTTTAACTACAACTGTTTTCTCTAATGTAACTACCCTATCTAATAAGAGTTGATTATGTTTATGTTGTAAATAAACTAATGTACCCAGAAAGATATAAGATATGATAATAAGAGTATATAGGATCTTGGTATGCTTTTTTACCTTTTCTATAAAATCAAACATAAAATCAAATGAATAAGTCTTTGCCATATATCTAAATTTGCTTATATAATTAATATAAGAACTTTTTGGTTAAAAACCAAAGAAACCCGGGGAAATTTTTCGGCAAATTTTTTTGCCTATAGTAATTTTTCTGCCTATCTTTACGGATAGCTATTTATATATGATGCAAAAGTTAAATCCACATACATTATTTAGTATCTTCGAGAAAGGAGACGAGGAGGTATATAAAGAACATGGAGCAGAGGATTTATTAGAAAATCCTTTCGTTCTAATGGGCATGGTAACACGTGGGTTAGAGAACTATGAAATGATGAGGATGTTATATCTTAAGAACTATCCTAAAGAGTTTGTCAAAGCCGAGCCTGTTATTAAGCACAAATACTACAATCGCCTATATAACTATCTTCTCAGAATCAATCTGAAATCTATTGAATCTATCTACACCATTGGTGACTCCTATGATAAAAAGTCTACTTCTTTTGCTCTCAACACTCTACTTCAATACTTTGAATCCATAGAAGAGTACGAAAAGTGCCAGGATATAGTATCATATATACAAATGCTAGTACTAGAAGAAGCAAAAAACCTTATAAAATAGTTGCCTAACTGACTTTTTTTTCGTATATTTATGTATAAATAAAGGTTATGAAAGAAAATAAACTATTAAAATTCCTATTAGATAAGAAAGCAAAAGGTCTACCTATGAATGTAGGAGAGGCTATGTCTAAGACTAATACTTGGGCTGATGGAGAACCTGGTAATATGGGTTCTTTGATGAATGAGTTTAGAAAACACTGGGAATCTAATAATAAATAATATGTATAAAAATTCTCGGGGCAACTTGCGCGCGTTTCGCGCGGCGGCGACCATAGGTCTTTTATCATTATCTATATCATGCACAACCGACGCCCTCCTCCCTTCCGTATGTGAAACCGGAGAGTGTGATGCATATATAACATCTCAATACTATAAAGATGATAATGGTTATACTCATGTAGATCTTGATTGGGATAGTGAATACTTACCATACTTTACTATCGATATTCATGCAACTCGTACGAATCCTTATTTTTACTATAATGATCAACCTGTAGTTTCGGCGGAATTCGATACAGATACGTATTATACTATTGGAGATACGTTAGCTTTTACTATTCCTCTATATAATCCTTATCAAGGACTTGAAACTTATTACGGATATCCAATTGCAGTACAGGATACTACTGTTTATTTAAGTCAATTTGCAGGAATGGTATTTCCAGTAGTACAAAATGACACAAGGGTCTACTTTTCAGATGATTCTAATGGAGAGTTTACGACAAAGCGTACAGTTGGACCTATTCCTCCTAGCTTAGAAGGTGACACTATTAGTGTATATATGAAGGTTTTTTGGGATGCAGGATTGGAATCTATAGAAAAAGATGATTTTATTGAAAAATATATAATAGAATAGTTGCCATTCAGCAATATTTTTATTATCTTCGATAATATATAATATATAAATTATTATTTAATATTAATTTTTATTAAATTATTATATTAATATATAAATATATATAGATTAATAGGTTATTAATAAAGGAATACTATATTATGAGTTTAAAAGCAGAGCAAATTAGTAATAATTACGAAAAACACATTAAAATTATTGACCATTACATAGGAGACCGTAAAGACTCGGTTAAAACTATGATTGAAAAGTTAGGAGAGGAGTATATTATGGCTCCTGCTAGCGGTAAAACTTGGTTTCATAATGCTTTTGCCGGAGGATATGTTGATCACGTTAATAGAGTAGTTCAATATGCCGTAAAACAATCACAACTTTATAAAGATATGGGAGGTACGGTTGATTATACCGAAGAAGAATTAGTATTTTCTGCTTTATTCCATGACTTAGGTAAGATAGGTGATCCTAATATACCATCATACATACCTCAGACTGATAAATGGAGACAAGATAAGTTAAATGAAATGTATACTCCTAACTCAGAACTTGAATTTATGCTAGTTCCAGATAGATCTTTATTTACTTTACAGAAATTTGGTATAGAATTAACTAAAAACGAGTATTTAGCTATAAAATTACACGATGGAGTGTTTTCCGATGCTAATAAGCCTTACTTTTTTACTAATAACCCTAATGCTAGGATGAGAACATCAATAGTTAACGTACTTCACAGTGCAGACTTCTTAGCTTCTAAGGTTGAATACGATATTTGGAAGAGAAATGGTGGTAATACCAACTCGACCGTTAAGAAAACAAAGTCTTCCACAGGAAAACGAGTTAATTCGTCGGAAGGGCTTACTAATATGTTAAAAAAATTATAAATGTTAATAGAAACTACAACTTTATACATAATTTCCGGAATAATAGTTGGAATTATACTTATTTTATCTTATATTATAAGAAACTTACTTATAAAAGTAGAGAAATACGAAGACGTTACTATAGATCAAACACAATATCTTCAAAATATCTCTAATTTAATAGGTGATTCTAAAAAGCACCTTAATAAGCTTGATGAACGAGGGGTCTTTCAATCAGATGATGAGGTCGGTTACTTTTTTAAACAAATGAAACTAGTACAAAAAGAGCTAGACCGATACATGCTCCCCGAGAATTATGGCACGAAAGAAGAGCAAAGCTAATTACTTTACTAAAGAAACAGAAGAGTATATAGTCAAATACAACACCTCTACAGATACAGAGTATAGAAATAGTATCTTTACCGAACACATTTACTTCCCTTTCTACAAGTTAGCAGAGAATATTATACATACTTTTAAATTTTATTATACTGATGTTGATAAGATAGAAGATTTAAAACTTGAAATAGTTTCTATGCTTTTGGAGGAAAAGATAATGAAATTTGATCCTACTAATGGTGCTAAAGCATATTCTTACTTTGGTACTATAGTTAAAAGATGGTTAATTAATTATAATAATAAAAATTATAAAAACTTAAAAAAGGTAGGAACCTTCGATGAAATGCAAGAAGGTTACAACCCTTCCCCTATACCTAATGAGGATAATGCTATCTCTCTAGGTACCTTTTTAGATTTATATGTTGATCAGACATATATAATGTTAGAGGAGTTATTTCCAAAAGAAAACGAAAGGAAAATAGCAGACGCTATACTTACTATATTTAAGACTAGACAAGATTTAGATATATTCAAGAAAAAAGCACTGTATATTTATATAAGAGAAATGACAGACTGTGAAACTCCTCATCTTACTAAAGTAGTAAATAAGTTGAAAGTTGAATACTATAAGTTGCATGAAAAATATAATAGTATAGGACTAATTAAAACAAAGTTAGTTTAAATCTATTTATTAAAAAAGACTTATAATGGACAGTAGTAAAGAAATATTTAAAGGTAAATCACTATCTGATCTTTTTAGCGAAATTTACGACAATTCTAAAGAAACTAAATCTCAGGTTAGAGCTCTTATAGGTGAACTAAAACCTCTTATAGAAAATATAGGAGATGCAACTTTAATAGTACCTATGATTAAAGAGTATATGGAGATAGGAGTTAAAAATGATGAGCATTTAATTAAACTAGCAACAGTAATACAGAGACTAGAAGCTATCACAGCTAAAGGCGGAGATGGCGAAATGTTTAATTTTGATGACTTACAAGAACTGTTACAAGAATCTGAAGAAATTCAAGATGAAGTAAAAGACGTTAGTAAAGATACTGAAGAAAAAGAGTAATGATAGATTTTAATTTTCGTACCGGCGGGGCTTTACCCAGTGGTTTAGATAATGTTAGTAGAGATAAAACTAATCCTGCTAGAGTTATCGACATTATATTAGATAGCGATCATCCTTTGTACGATCAATACGACGGTCCTAATAGTATCGGTATGATTTTTTATAGGTTGATAGATGAAACTAATCTAGATAATTCCGAAACAGGAGAAGAAGAATATACAGGTCAAGCTTTTCCTATTAGCAGCTATCAAAAACTCCTTCCTTTAAAAAACGAAATAGTATTCCTAACTAAAGGACCGGATGGACTTGTAGATGATGGATCAGGAGAAGGTAAGTATTATTATATAACTCCTTATGCTATATGGAACCACCCTCATCATAATGCTATACCAGTACGAACTGAAGATAACCCAGAAGTAAATATAGGAGAAAATTTAACACCAGACGATAAAGTTGCTCCTTTGCAACCTTTTCCTGGTGATATGATATTAGAAGGTCGTTTAGGACAGACTATAAGATTTGCTGGATTACCTCATCCTAAATCTCCATTTACTGACAGTACAAACGAAAACAAACCTATATTCATTATTAGTAACGGGCAAGGTGAAACTGAAAACGGTTTTATGCATATAATAGAAGACATTAATAAAGACCCGTCTTCTATATTTCTAACCTCTAATCATAAAATACCTTTAGAATTAGCTAATAATAAAAGATTATCATATGACGATATACCAGATACACCTAACAAATATCAAGGTCCCCAAATACTATTTAACGCTGATAGGTTAGTTTTAAATGCCCGTAAAAACGATATACTATTATCAAGTAGTACTTCTATAGGATTAAATTCCAATACAGTTAATATTGACGGACAAGACTATATGTGTATAGATGCTGATAAGATATATTTAGGAACTCAAGCTAGAACAGCTAAAGGAGCAAGTAAACAACCAGCAGTACTTGGACATAGATTAGAGGCATACTTGGAAGATATACTAGATCAACTTCAAGCTATGGCTAAAGCTATGGGAAGAGCTAAAACTATAAAAGGAGATGCTATACCAACTATTAATTTAAGAGGTAAATCATCTCAAATAGTACTTAAACAATTAAAAAGACAACTTAACCCTAAAGGTAGAAGTAATCTTAAATCTAAAAAACTTTATATAGAATAATGCCGTGTAGTATACCTCCATCGAATCTTGCGGCATTTGTTGCCCAATACCTAGCTAAACTAGAAGCTTATATTATTGCTAAGGTTTATGAAGAAGTAAATAAAATAGTAGAAAAGCTAATGGGTCAAGCCTGCCCACCAGTCGAAGAATTAAAAAAACTATTAGCAGTTAGAGATAACTTACTTAATATGATTAACGGGTTAGAATCAAAGATAGGACCTGTAAAAAAGTTTGCTGAACAAATGAAACCACCAATTCAAGCAGCTAAAGCTACTGTATTAGTATTAGAACAAATACCTATGCCTACTACTATAGGAACACCACCTACGGGAGGAACTGCAGATATCGGTGGTCAAGTATTCTCGATTACTGTAGGAGCTCAAAATAGATTTGCTCAACTGCTTAATATAGCTTGTCAAATAGTAGACTTATTAATGAAAGATGCTCAAGCAATCTTAGATTTAACAGACATAAGCTTTGACGGACTAGATCCAGTAAAACAGAAACTACAAAGCATAGACTTAAAGCTATTTGAATGTGTAGAAGCACTTCCAGATGATCAAAAACAGGAAGTATTAGCGTTAATAGAAAACTTACCTGCTAATGCTGGCTTGACTGGAATAGATGATAAAGGTAATATTTTTTATAAAAACTATAAGATTACAATTCAAGAGGATAAAGAATCTCCTGGATTTGCAAAAAGACGGTTTGCTCAAGTAGAAAATGATAGAGGAGTTGTAGTAATGAGAGGACCGGCATCGTTTAGCTCTTCAACAAAAGTGCTAGTAGACGAAATAAAATTCAGAATAGACAATCAACTTCCATAACTTAACTATTTATTAATATGAAACTAAATCAATTACGTAAAATTATACGAGAAGAAGTTAAAGCAGCTGTTAAGGAAGAGTTACAAGACATACTTAACGAAGCTGTTAAAGTTGCGAGTACTCCAACTAATGAGGCTAAATCTTCAAATGTAACTATGCCAAAACCATCTCCTACTAACCCAGTAGCGACCGGTAAGAAGAGTATAGATGAAATGTTAAAGCAAACAGCTAATAATATGACTAATGAAGAATATAGAAATGTATTCACTGGAACATCTGATATGGTAACCGGAATGCCAAATATGGCTTCTACGGTAGCTAATCAAATGAACATGAATTCGGGTAATCAACCAGGACTAGATATATCTAATTTAGATTTTGTAAATAAAGCAAAAGCAGTATTAGATTTGTCTAATAAGAAAACACAAGTAGTATAAAATGGCGTTTGAAGCGAAAAAAATAAACCCTATAGACTTACAGCCTAGAAAAGCTGTAGGTATAGATTTACCTTTTAACGGTAAGGGTGTATTTAATTCAACGTTTGAAACGAAGGAAGCTATAAAAGCTAATCTTATCAACTACATACTAACTGGTAAAGGAGAGAGGTATTTTAACCCTACCTTTGGTTCTGGTATAAGAAATTTAATTTTTGAAAATATAAACAGAGATAATTTAACAGATCTAGAGTTTTTAATTAGAGATGCTTTAGCTCGATATTTTCCTAAATTAGAAATATTAAACCTTAACTTAGTAGGTGAAGCAGATTCTAACTTGATTAGTTTTTCATTAAACTTTAGACTAGTCGATACACAAGTAGAAGACGAAATAACTATAAATTTTGAACAATAATGGCTCAAGATATTAAAATACAATATACAGATAAAGACTTCTCTAGTTTGAGAGGACAGTTAGTAGAGTTAGCTAAAAACTATTTTCCTGATTCATATAACGATTTTTCACCTACCTCACCTGGTATGATGTTTGTTGAAATGTCTGCTTATGTAGGAGATATTTTATCTTTTTATCAAGACTCCCAACTACAAGAAACATTCCTACAGTACGCACAAGATCCTGGTAATTTATATGCTATGGCTTATATGATGGGATATAAACCTAGAGTTACTACAGCATCAAACGTAGAAGTTAAAGTAACTCAAAGAGTTGCAGCTTCTGGTTCTAATTATGAACCTAACTACAATCAAGCTATAACCGTAGCTGAAAACGGAGTGCTAGCTTCCGGTAATGAAAAGTTTATACTTGATAATAAAGTTGATTTTTCTTTTTCAAGTTCATACGATCCTACCCTAGTTACTATATACAGTATAGACGGTAGTGGAAATCCTACTGAATATGAATTAGAAAAAACAGTAAAAGCTCATTCTGGAGAAATAGTATCTCAACAGTTTACCGTTGGTAGTGCTAGTAAATTTTTAACTCTTACTATTGATGATAGTAAAATTATAGGAATCTTAGATATTACTGATGGAGATGGAAATAAATACACAGAAGTACCTTACTTAGGTCAAGATGTAGTTTTTACTGAAGCTATCAACACAGGTAATAACGCAGGAGAAGTACCATACTTATTATCTGCAACTACAGCTACAAATAGGTTTGTAACAAGGTTTAATTCTACTGGACAACTTCTTATTCAGTTTGGTGCAGGAATGTCATCTTCTAATGATGATACCTTTTTACCTGATCCTACAAAGGTAGGTGGAGGAACTAATCAAGGTATTAGAAGAACAGATTATGCTTATGACCCATCTAACTTTTTGTTTAGTTCTGCTTACGGTAATGCACCTTCTAATACAACTTTAACTGTAAGATATATAAAAGGAGGAGGAGTATCTTCTAATATCAACTCTAACACACTAGTTAATCAAGAAGCTATAATTACCTCAGTTACCGATAATGCTTTCCTGAATACATTAGACTTTACTAATCCAGCAGCAGCACAGGGAGGTAAAGACGGAGATACTGTAGAAGAAATTAGGCAAAACTCTTTAAGAGCTTTTAACGAACAAGGTAGAATAGTAACTAAACAAGATTACGCATTTAGAGCTATGACACTACCAACTACTCTAGGAGCTATTGCTAAAGCATTTGTAACTACTGACGCTGACATACCAACATCAGACGCACAAGTCTATAATCCTCTAGGAGTCTGTCTTTACGTATTAGCATACGATATAAATAAAAAACTGATTCAATCTAAAGAAGAATTGAAAAACAACTTAAAAGTATACTTAAGTCAATTTAAATCGTTAACTGACGGTTGTACGATTAAAGATGCTTTTGTTATTAATATAGGAGTTAAATTTGAAATTATAACGCTACCTAGTTATAACTCTAGAGAAGTTATACTAAAGTGTACTGAAGTATTAAAAGAGCATTTTAATATTGATAAATGGTCTATTAATCAACCTATAAATCTCTCAACTATATATACTTTACTAGATAGAGTAAAAGGAGTACAAACAGTACAAAATGTAATGATAGAACCTAAAGTAGCAGGTAACTACTCTACTTTTAGTTATGATATTAAAGGTGCAACAAAAAATAATATAGTATATCCTTCTTTAGATCCGATGATATTTGAAGTCAAGTTTCCTAATAACGATATACAAGGAAGAGTAACAACATTATAAGATGGCAGTAATAAAAATATTTCCGATAGAAGATACTTTCATATCCACAGAGAAATCTTTATCTAATCATGGTAAAGATGAAATGTTAGAGGTAGGAGGGTATAAAACCTCTGGTGGAGGTGAAACGTTACGTACGTTTATAAAATTTAACAGAACAGAAGTAGAGCAAGCTATAGCAGCTATATCTGCTTCTAGTAATAGCGAAAACTATACTGTTAGACTTAAAGGTAGTTTAGCTACTGCTAACGAATTACCTTATTCGTTTAATTTAAACCTACACCCTTTATCTCAATCTTGGGATCCTGGTACTGGAAAATTTGGAGATCAACCTTCTAATCTTACAGGTTGTAGCTGGCTTTATAGAAAAGCTGGATCACAAGACCAATGGATGACAGCAAGTTATGCTACCGGTGTTACTGCGTCTTTCGAAGATGATCTAAAAGGAGGCGGTGTATGGTATACATCTTCTGCTTCTCAATCCTTTAATCAAAACTCAGATCTAGATTTAGATATGGTAGTAACCGACTTATTCGGTAGTGACTATCGAAGCGGAAGTTTAGGAGATTATGGTTTTGTTCTTAAACTAGAAGATCAATACGAATTTAATGCTTCTTCTTCAGTAAGATTAAAGTACTTTAGTGCTGATACAAACACTATATATCCACCACATATTGAAATACAATCAACAGCGGCTGGTATATTTACTGGTTCGTTACCTTCAATTACTGATTCAGAATTTATATTATCAGTTAGAAACAATAAAGGAGAGTATACTACTAATAACGATATTAACTTTACAGGAGATAAGCAAAGATTTAGATTACACTGTAGACCTAAATACCCTACAAGAACGTTTACTACTTCATCAGCGTACATTAATAATCATGTATTACCTACTGGTTCTTTCTGGGGGTTAAAAGACGAAAACACCGAAGAAATGTGCATAGACTTTAGTACCGGTACTTATATTAATCACGATGCAACTAGTATGTATTTTGATATGTTTATGGATGGATTACAACCTGAAAGATATTATAGGTTGTTAGTTAAAACTGAAGTTGACGGATCTACTATTATTGCAGATACTAATGAAGTTTTTAAGATAGTTAGAAATGGCTAAAAACGTAGAAATAAAAAAGACAGTCTTCGATAGGAAAGAGTATATCAGCACTATCGACAATAGGTTTAAATTCTTTAAAGAACCTGACCCTGTTGTTGATCCTGATACTGTCGAAGAACTTTTTAGACTATACGATAAATTGTATATTACTATACCTATAGAAGGAGTAGATAATTCTCATCAATATTTAGTAGAAAGAAGTTCAGAGCTATATAAAATTGATGCTCAGTTAGAAAGTATACAACCTTTATTAGATGAAGTAGCTTCTTTAAGAAATCAAATACTAGAACAAAATAGACAAATACTGGAATTAGAAACTCAATTAGCTAACGGTGGAGAATTGAATTTTGCAGATGCTGAACAAATGCAATTGCTAAGAACTCAACTAGAAACTGCCAATGCTACTATTGCTACATTAGAAAACGCTAACTCACTTGCTAATAGAGCAACTGAAATGGCTTCTAAAGCAGCAGAAGAAGCAGCTAAAAAAGCAGAAGAAGCAGCCAAGACCTCAGCAGAAAATCAAGCTAAAGCAGCTGCTGCAGCATCATCAGCAAATACTACAGCAGCGGTTAAAGAAATCAAAGACATGATGAATAAGAAAAATACTACCTTATATCATGCTAGAAGATTCTTGAAAAAACCTAGAAGAGAATGGGCTAGATTAATACATAGAGCTAGATTTAATGGCAGCTTTTATAATAACTTCAATAATGCATACGCAGCTAGATACTGGTGGTTATTTGCAGAGGATTCAGATGAAAGAGAGTATCCTTCAGTTAGAAGAAGAAGAGGCTATAGATTCGGTAAAAATGCTAAAAAGAACTTTTTAATAGCTAAAAATAAAAATCAAGCAGGAGATATGACTGTAGACTTTTTAGTAGACGAACTTAAACAAGGTGGATTTAAAGCAAATGAAATTAAAGACGCAATTGATTCTTTTGGTAATTTAAAAGTTAGAACAAGAATAATTACATATAAAGATCCTGAAAGAGAAGATGATTTAGGATATAATTTTACAGGTTAGTAAATGGCAAATATAACATATACATTAATAGATAGAGATTTTGATTCTATAGAAGATAATGAAAATTATTCTTCCGCAGACTTACGTCTAATAGATAACTATCAAATTAATAAAAATTACGATCCCTCACAGCATTACATAGAAACACATTTTTATTCTGTGAATAATGAAAAAATATTTTCGTTATACGATTATAATATTTCTTCAAATGTTGAAACTGATGCTGAAGGTGCTATAACTAATTTTACTTTACAACCTGAAGAAATTGCAGCTGAGAATGGCTTTGTAGGAGTAGACCATAAGATAGTTTTTCATTTTTTAAATGATTTATATACTTTTGATAATAATAAACAAGAGTTTTATATTCACTCTATCTCTCAAGATAGAAAAGAAGTTTTACTATATACTGAAAAATTAGATATTAACAGGTTAATTAATAAGACTGAAGAGATAAAAGAAAATATTTCTTCCCAAACTTACTTTGAAGAGTATTGGTTAAACTGCGGAAATAATGATCTTTTTATAGTAACTAATGTAGATGTATACGAACTTGACGACAAGTATACTGTAGCATTAAAACTTTACGAAGAGCTTCCTGATAATATCTTAGTAAAAAATCAAGTACAGTTAGTTGAAAAAATAAGCGACTCAGTAGTAGTTGAAATAGAAGTCGATATTGAAGAAGATCCTATAGTTTATCCAACGTTAAAAGCTGCTAACTTTAATATAGAACTAGATACAGACGATTCCTCTCCTACAGAGTATTTTAATTACGATGAACTTTTTAGTTATGCTAATTTAAATTCTAATAGAGAAATATTTAGTTATTTAAGTGAAAAAAGTGTTGATATAAACATAGATTACTCTGACTATTCTAACTTTATAAATTTTTCATCTGCTCAAGAAAGACTTAAAAACTTTAAATATAAGGTTCAACTTATACAAACTTATCAAGGAAGCAAAGATCAACTTAGTAATACTTCTCAAGCTTCTGGTAGCGAAGCTAGATACGATAGATTAATAAAAGGAGTAATAGATAATTTTGATCATTATGAAAGATACCTTTATTATGAAAGCGGATCTAACGCATGGCCTAAGTCTACAACTGTTAAGCCTCATATAAATTTACACACTACATCATCTGAAGGTATAAGCTGGTATGCAAATCAACTAACCTCTGCGTCTAACTACGATACTTCTAACTATGATGTATTAACTAATGCTATACCTTCTTATATAGCAGAAGACACAAAGAATAACAGTGCTATCTTATTTGTTCATATGATAGGTCAACACTTTGATAACTTGTGGATATACTCCAGAGCTGTTACTGATAAGTATGATAACGACAATAGACTTAATGTTGGTATATCTAAAGATTTAGTTAGAGACGTACTTAAAAGCTTTGGTACTAAATTATACAACTCTGCAGAAGGTTCTAACGACTTATTCAATTACTTAATAGCTGATACTTACGACAGTGGAAGCTCAGAAGAAGTAGTAAATACTTTTTTACAGGTTCCCGGAATACCTTCGGATGCTCAACCTATTTCTAGAAAAGATTATGAAGGAGAAGTTTATAAGAGAATATATCATAACTTACCTTATTTACTTAAAACCAAAGGAACTGAAAGAGGTTTAAGAGCATTAATAAACTGTTTTGGAATTCCTTCTAGTTTTCTAACTGTTAAACAGTACGGAGGAGATATAATAGGTAAATCTAAATTTCTTGGCTTTGCTGAAGAAAAATCTTCAGTAGAAAAAATAAGAGTAGAAACTAGAGCAAGCGGGTCTGTTGGTAAGGTGCTAACGTCTACTAAGTCTATTCAGAAAAAAGAAAACGATAGAATAAAAGATATTCATAGATTAGAAGTTGGTTTTTCACCGGCTGATTTAATAAACGATTATATTAAAACTCGTCTTTTATCTACGTTTGATATTGATGATTATATAGGAGATCCTAGAGACTCTAATAAAGGTTCTTATAATGAATTAAGCAAGTTTGCAGAAGGTATTTTAATAAACATTGATCGAGTACAATTAAATGATTTTGTAAGATCATTAAAGTTTTTTGATAATGTTTTATTTAAGATGATAAAAGATTTTGTTCCTGCATCCTCAACTCTTGATTCAGGTATAATTATAAAACCTCATGCATTAGATAGATCAAAAGCAAAAACTCCTGAAATGTCTGGTACGAAACCTGAATATACCGGAAGCATAGATACAGCATTTGTTACAGGATCAGACGGAGGAAGCTATCAAGTAGGTAAAAAGAATTTAAGAAAACTAAAAGATATAGAGGCTTACTGGCCTCAAAAAGTAGGAGGTATAAGTAACTTTACTTTTCAAGTAGATTTTTCAAACCCTACAACAGCTAACCCTGGAGAAATAGTTGTTAGAGGTACTGAATTTTATCATCCAGACGGTACAGTTTATACATTTCCAGACAATAACTTTTTCGGAACTGTATATACTCCATACGAAGGTACAACTTCAACAGACTTAGATTTTTATTTAATGTTTACTTCTGAATCAGCTGCTAATAGATTTGGAATTAATAATGGACAAGGAGGTTCAGGTAATCTAAATGCAGCACATCCTCATATCGTTCCTATAGATTATAGTCCTCATGGACAGAATAGCTGGGTAGTAAGAGATAATGTAAGTAATATATCATCTTCTTTTACACCTTTAGCTAATGATGTAATTATTGCAGCAGCTACAATGGAAGCCGATACAGACGTATTAAGTTACTTTGTTAACTATACTAAAACTTTAAATACTGTTAAACCAGGAGAAAAAACTACGATATACAAAGAAGATATTAGAACTAAATCTGGTTCAGTAATTAAATGGACTGAAGATGAGTCTCCAAAACTAACAGGAGAATTGAGCGGTAGTTATATAGAAATAACTGACGGAGAACTCAACCCAGCTAATTTATTTAAACAAGTAAACGTTCCAAGTTTAAATTACGATATAGTCTTTATCGATGAAGGCGAAGATGCAATATATACAGCATTTCAAATGGATCCTACAGCAGCAAACGATGGAACTGCATCGTGTGCTACTAATAACAGTACTGCTACATACTATCACGACGATACCGGATCTTTTCCTAATACAGTAGGAACTTTCATTTACCTCGATATTGCAGGTAACTCTACATTTGGAGGTAATGCAGCTGCTAAATGGTATAAAATGCCTAATGGACACAGTATTAGGGTAGGAGGAACAAGCCAAGGTGCTGATCAAGGAAAAGTATTAGAAGTAGCAGATTGTAGCAAATTCGACTCTACTGCACCAGCTGGATATACAGCAACTTGGAATCTTGGTGCTGGAACTGTTATAAACTCAACTAATAAATCTGCAGCAGCATTTTACATATACGATGGTGAATTAGGTGCATCATATCACGCTACAGCATCTATAGGTAATAATAAAGTTAACGCCACAGGAACAATTACAAATGCTACTACTCAATCAGCTACTATAGACGTTTCTTCTATACCAGACGGTTCAAATGTTCTACTGGATGTATTCTTAAAAGATGCTAATAATAATGCCGGTTCATTTGCTACTAATAAAGGAGACGTAACACCTACAGATACTAATACTTTAACCGCTAGCTTATTAGATACTTCAGTACCTAACTTAAGTAGTGTAGAATTTACTGACAGTACATACTCTATTGGAGAAACTACAAACTCTACGGGTACTTTGTTTGTTAAAGTTTCTGGAGTACCTAATAATGAAAGAGGAACTATAAATTTAACTCTACAAAGTACAGGAGGAGGTAATCCTTATTCTACTACTATAGCATTTAATAACTTAAACACACATACAGCAACTGCAACTAAGGCAATAACTTATAATGCTCACGGCTTACCTAACGGTACAGTTTCAGTAACTGCACAGGCTGTAGATGTAGCAGGTAATACCGGAAATCAGGTTACAGATTCATTGGTAATGAACGTACAGCAAGGTCAAATATACGGAGGTACAGCTAAATCCTCAGCAGCAGGTTCTGTATATCTTAGCGTAAGTACAACACCTCAATCATTGAGCTGGTATATAAATAAGAATCAAACTTGGGTTACTTTAACCAATGGTTCAGGTACTGGTAATGGTAGTTTCCAATTGTATTTTGGATCAAATAGTTCTACGTCCTCTAGAACAGTAACACTTACTTTAAAGACAGGAGGTACAACATTAGATACACATGTTATTACTCAAAATGGAACAACATCAAGTGGAGGTGGTGGAGGTTGTGTCGCACCTAATGTTATGATATTAATGGCAGACGGAACTACTAAAAAAGCAGGTTTATTAGCAGTAGGAGATGAAATAAGAACTCAACAAGAGACCTCTTTAGAATGGGTTAATGCTAGAGTTAATGAAAAAAAATCTCTACATAGCACTAGAATAAAAGTATTTGCAGGAGATAAAGAAATTGTAGTTTCACCAAATCATAGATTTTATGTAGACAATAAAGATGAATATATTGCAGCTAATTTATTAGAAGAAGGAGATATACTATCAGGAAATGAATTTATAAAGTACGAAGACTATAGCGATGGTGAAGTATTAAAGATATCTGTAGAAAACGCATTTACTTATGTGTCTAATGATATTTTATCTCATAATGTTAAATTTATGCAAGATCAAGGTGGTAATCAAAATGTTCAATAAAAATACTAAAACTATATTTATAATAAAGTAAAAGATGCCAGGACAAGGAGTATTTTCTAACACAGCCCCAGCAAGCGGAACCATTACAGTTTTGCATAAAGAAATTAATGGTCAACAGCAAATTAAAGCTATCAATGTATCTAATACAGATATAGATGGGGACAACATTGCCTTATCTTTGAATGAATTAAGTAAAATTACCCTACCTTTAACCAGTTCCGGTAATGTATCGTTAGATATTTTAGACATAAACGAAAAAAGCGGATATTTCTTTTTAGATGTAGATAATAAAACTATTAATTCAGTATCTGCTAGTAGCAACGCTAACATTGCTATATCTCCTTACCTAACAGAACCTTTCTTCTACAACAACTATAACGCAGTATTATCTAACGCTGAAAATCCTGAAAGTAATTTCTTGAGATTTGATGTTGATAGAAGTAGCGGACAAGTAAGACCTAACAACTTTAATGCAATTGCAGGAGTTGGAGAACAGGTATTTACTATGAACTATGAATTAGCTACTGGAGGAATAACTCCTTTTATAGAAGAAAGCGATTATAATACTACTAATAATGCAATACAAGGAGCACTTACTTCTTCTGTACAAAGCTTTTTCAATAATAGAGACTTAGAATTGAGAGTTTTACAATTCGATTTAGAAAGAGTATTAGGTTTTCCTCAAAAATCAGTTATAAGCGTTCCTGAAACTGCATACGATAATTCAGCATATACACTACATGCTACTTCTTCATTAATCATTCAGGTAGATGATAATGCGAATTTTACTAATGCTAACGGTCATAGAACAACTCATACGTTGGCAACTCAAACCTATACTGATAGAGATTTGAACTTTACTTATGATCCTTTACAATTATCTATAACTTCAGGTAGTTTTACATCTGGTAATGTATTTGTAAGAGTAAAACAAGAAACTGAAATTATTTCATTCAATAACAGCTTAAGACAAACTATAACTTTTAAGCCTTTTTTTACTAGTAACGAACTTGCTTTAGAAGACTTTTTAACTGTAAGTCAATACTTTAATGATCAAGTTCCCTATGCAGCACCTGCTTTAGTACAAGATTCAAGCTATACAGATACAGGGTTAACCAATGCAAGATATAACGGTACTAAAACTGATTCAGCAGATTATGGGGGTATAGATCCTGCTTTAAGTGCTACTACGTTTCAAGGT
>Ga0163109_10001515_pt1 | contig 18337 bp, 18 predicted proteins | sample CRUFie1St13metaG_FD_108704 | JGI IMG/M metagenome (GOLD analysis project Ga0163109, IMG submission 108704) | Marine microbial communities from the Costa Rica Dome - CRUD Field 142mm St13 metaG | ecosystem: Environmental > Aquatic > Marine > Oceanic > Photic zone | place: Costa Rica: the Eastern... | reverse complement strand
TTCAAATTTAGATATTAAATTAGATTCAATACTTAATTTTTATATATCTGATGCTGCATTAACTATTAATTTTATTAAAGACAATTTTAATTTTGAAATCAATTGGGATGAAAAAATATTTTATAGTAATGCAGATTCTTCAATAAATAATAAATTTTTATGGAACTTTTCAATTTTTGATTTTAACGAAAAAGATTTACAAATCAATATCAAATCTTTACAAATTAACCATAAAAAATTATTATTTTTACTTTTAATGATAATTTTTATTTTTATTTATAAAAAAAATATATTATTTCGTTAAATATATTTTTATATTGTAACATCAGCAACTATAGTGAATTAAAGTATATTTTATGATAAAAAAAATATTTAGGTTAGTACTTTTTATAAACATTCTATTTCCTAACGAAATTTCTATCCCAATTTTAGAAATTGAAGGTGAATATGAAAAAAGATACTCTTCTGCATTAAAATCTGTACTTGGACCTGAAAGTTTTCGTGTTGAAATCAATGCTATTGTAAATAAACCAAGAAATAAAAATATATCAGAAAACTTACCAATAGATTTTCTACCCGGTCTGGGTATCCAATCAAATGCAATACCAAATCAGGCCCCAAAAAAGAATGATAATCCAAATGATTTAATTGAATCATTAGATGTAATTTTAACTTTTGAAAATTCTTTATCTGATTCTTTAATTGATATTGCAACTCAAACTATAAAAAACCATATTTTATATAAAAAGATAAAGAATAATATCATAATTAATAAAACTAATTTATATAAATCACCAGAAATTCAATCTGTTGATGTTGTTTATCCAGTCAATACATTTGAATCTGAAAATCAATCAAAGTCCTTTTTCAAAAATAATACATTAATCAGTAGTATCTTAATTGGTTTGATAATTGTATTTTGTGTTCTTGTAATAATATTCTTTATTAATAAATTATACAAAAAATTTATAACATTTTCCCAATCACAATTAGAAGGACAGGATGCAGTTAGACTTGCTCTAGAAGAAGGTTTATCAAAATCCGATTTACTCCAAGATGATACATCCTTTGAAAATAAAAATAACAATGTTACTGAAACTATTGAATCTGCTCCTTCTATAAAGCCTAATGAAACAAATATACAAAATTCAAATCAGTCAAATTTAACAGATTCAAACTTAGAATCAACTTTTAGGGAAGTTGGAGCTGAAATTATTGATGCAATTAGTAATATAGCAGAACCAGTTACATCTTCAGTCAAAGAAGCTATATCAGAGTCAACAGCCTTAGAGCTAAAGCAACAAAATCCATTTGAATTTATTCAATTTTTAGATGAAGATTTAAACAGAAAAATTTTTGCTGATGAAAATGAGGCAAGTTCTGCCATTGTACTATCTCACATTGATCCAAAAATAGCCTCAGATATTTTGCTTAGTCTCGATGTTGATACCAGATTAAAAATATCGCAACATATGGCAACGATGGAAGGTACATCTAAGGAAATATTAAACAGCATAAAAGTAAAATTTCGGAATAAAGTAAAAGAATTATTAAAACCTGATTTCACTCCAATTGATGGTGCAAGCGTTTTATCTAAAATTTTAAATGAAATGAATCAAGATGAATCAGAAAATATATTATTTTCAATATCACAAACGAATAAAACTATATCAACAAATATCAGAAAAAAAATTGGTTACTTTAATGATATATTAACTTTAAATAATGATCAAATTGATCAATTAATTAATAATGTTGATGTAAATACTTTAGCAAATTCTTTAGTTGATTGCGACGAGTCGATTCAAAATAAAATATTTGACACATTATCTAATTCAGGTCAATTTGCACTTAAAAGACGGATTGAACTGCTCGAATCAGTTGATTCAAAAACCATACAAAATGCTCGTAAGAAAATTGGTGATAATATCATTGATATTATAGATAATGATGCATAAAACTAACTTTTTAAATTTTTTCTTAATTTCTATTCTTTTTTTACTTTGTAATGGATGTGCTAAAATTACAGAACAAGCAAGGCTTGATAGATTTGAAGATAAGCTTGTAGTAAATGAGCTTGAGGTTGAAAAAAAATTAAATGAAGACCTAGCATCTAGAGAAAATAATCTCATATCATTAAAAAAAGATATAGCATTTTTAAAATCAAAAATTAAAAATACTAAAAGCAATAAAGAATCAAAAATCAAAGAATCTTATGATAGATATGTACAATCAATTGAATCTCAAACTGAAGTTGAATTAATTTACTTTGAAATTGAAATGCTTAATAAATTATCAGAAAAAGAACAGAAATTTAGCAATATTAAAAAAAATATAAACAAGTTTAGTACCAAAGATGAACAAGCCGTTATTAAATCTTTAAAAAAAGATTTATATAAATTAAATGAAGAAATGGAAAATTTATACATGGATATTTCTTGGTACGAATCAGTCAATAGAGTAAATTTATTTAATGCGCAAAAATCTTCTAGACTAATCAACGAAAGTAATATATACATTCGGGAAGGTAATTTTGAAAAAGCAATAATTAATGTTGAAAAAGCAAAAAAATTGACTCCAAATATTCCAATTATATATGCTCAGCTTGGATCTTTATATTATATTACAGATAGTAAAGAAAATTCACTGTTTAATTATAAAAAGGCTAAAGAATTTAATTATAAAATTTCTGGTATTTCTGAAATGATAACACTTTTAGAAAAAGATATAACAAAAACAGACTAATGTATTTGAGAAATTATATTTTATTTAATCTTCTTTTTTTAATTTCAATTTCTTTTTGTGAAACTGAAAAAACATTTAAAGAAAAACAAAAATTAATATTTGACAATCACAGAACGCATGTCGCTAAAATAAAAAAAGATTATTTAATTAAAAAAACAGAACAAAAAGAACAATACAATAGATTGTTACCATTATTCAATACGCTTCAAAAAGAGTACGAAATGATTATCGATTCTTTGGATAATATTGTAAAAAAACAAATTAATAATTTTGATGATAATGATGATCCACAAATGTTACAATATATCAATATGATAAATAAAGCTAAAGAAAAACAATCTAAACAAATAAAAAACAGAGAAGACTATTATAAAAATGAATTTGCCAAAATAGATTCTAACATAAATTTTTTATTTGATATGATACTTATTTACGAGAAAAATTCTTTTGACCAAAATAATACAATTCTGGATTTAGATGCTCAAATTATTGCACTTAAAAATATAAACGATAATGCTAAGAATACAATTTTAAGTTATGAAAATGGTATCTCAAATAATAAACTTAACAAAAGTATAGTATCTTTAAATAATGCGGATAGACTTATTTATGAAAAAAATTATACAGAAGCAATTAAAGAATGTAAAATAGCTATACAAAATTTCCCTAATTTTCCTGTTGCCTATGAAAAATTAGGCTCAGCTTATTATTTGAATGATAATATGAGTGAAGCGTTGAAGAACTGGACCATTGCATTATCCATGAATCCTGATAATACAAACTTGAACAAGTTTCTAGAAGAGATAAAAAATATTAATTAATAAGAAAACAACAATTAAAAAAATACAAGTTTTAATAATTAAATAACTGCTTAGATTTTTATCCTTTTTCTGTAAATAAAATACATAAAAAAATATTATCATCCAAACCGAACTAAGAACTAAATTAAAATAGATATTATTCAAATTTGCCATCCTGATAATTTTTTTCTATAGTAAATCTATACGAAAATAATGTTATAAATACAAAAAAGAATGCAATCATAGCTATAGGAAGAATCCAAGTAATAGATTCATCAGAATCACGTATTGATCGTTGGGGATGCAATTGAACCTCAGGGGTCCACATATCTACTGAATAATATATAATTGGAATATCTACTAACATTATAATTCCAACTATGGCAGCCAACCTTGAACCTCTTTCTTTATATTCAGAAAAATTTCTCAACATGAAATATACTATGTAAATTATAAACAATAATAAAGTCGATACCAAACGAGGTTCCCAGGACCAAAAGACTCCCCAATTCAATTTACCCCAAATTGATCCAGTTACAAGTACTAAAAAACAAAAAAGAAATCCTATCTCAGCAAAAGATTTAGCAACAATATCCCAAATATTTTTTCTGGTGATTATATATAGTAAGCTTGATATTGCTAATAGAAAACAACCTATAAACGTATTTAATGCCAGTGGTAAATGATAATATAATATAGGCCATTGCAATACTCTGTTTACTTGTACGTCCAGTTTATTTGTCATTATAATTATAACTATAAGTGACAATATAATTGCAATTAAAAATAATATTTTATTAATAGAGCTATCTAAAAATCTGTTCATTCCTCAGCCAATGTATCAAAGGTTAAATAACCAGTTAAAGTAAAAAAAATTGCACAAGTGAAAATTATCATTATCCATAAGCTATAATTTACATAATCGTAACCCTTTAACATATTTTCAGTAATTTGTACCGCACTTATAATCACAGGTGAAAGTAAAGGATATAATAACATTGGTATCAATACTTCAGACATTTTTGTCCTAAAACCGATTGCTGAAATTGTAGTTCCAATTGCTGAAACAGACCAATTTGTCATTAATAAAAATAATATAAAGTAAACATAGTTATTTGGCATATTGAAATTTAAAATTATTGAGAAAACAGGTAAAGTTATCATTTGTGTAAATGTTATAAATATCCAAATCGAAATCATTTTTGATAAAAAAATATTGCCCCTATCAATTGGTGATACTAATAATAAGTTATATGCTTGATTGTCTTTTTCTGAACTATACAATCTTAAAAAACCTAATACAGATGAAAATAAATAAACTAACCAGTATAAACCAGGCAAAAATTTTTGAAACTCTGATGATAATGGGTCAATCAGAAATGCTATAACTAAGATTAAACATATACTAAATGTTATCATTGAAATAATTGATTCTTTAGATCGATATTCAATAATAATTTCTTTTTGAATCAAATATTTAATCATTTTGATATAATTCAGAATTTTCTAATTTGAAAATAGTGTCGCAATTTTTTTCTAACCATTTTTTGTTATGAGAAATAATAAAAATTGTTTTTCCCATTTTAGACCATTCATCAAAATTTTTATCTAATATTTTTTTACCATCAATATCAATACCAGAATGTGGTTCGTCAAGTAATGCTAAATCCCAATTGGAGAGAGAAAGTTGTATTAGTTTTAATCTTTGCATTTGACCAAAGCTATATTTATTTATCTTTTTAAAAATTTGATTTTTTAATTCATACATAGTTGCATAATTATTTATTAATCTAACTTTTTCAAAATCTGAACGTAGGTTCAAAAAAAGCTTTATGTTTTCATAACCTGTGAGTGATGAATAAAATTGAGGGTAATGACTCCAATAAATCAAATGTTTCCTATAGTCAAAGCTCGAGCTAAAAAGTTGTTTACCTTTAATTTTCCCTTTTCCAGATGTTGGATGCATTATTCCAGAAATCATTTTGAATAATGTTGTTTTTCCTGAACCATTCTTTCCTGTAAGTCCAATAATTTGTCCTGTTTTTAATCTGAATGATATATTAGAAAGGATTGTTTTATTATTAAATTTTTTATTTAATGAATTAACTTCAAGAATGTATGGAAATTTATTTTTCAATTAATTTTGATATCTCTAGTAAAAGACTATTTTTGGAAAATTTATATTCTGAATCTGTTATAGTACCCATTTGTTTTTCAAAATCTAACTCTTTTATTTGGTTAAGTAAATTTTGCTTGTACGTATCTTGAGGTGTGTATACACTTTTATTATTTTTGTATTCTAATAAATTATCATTAAATAAAGGATAATAAACAGAAAATAAAATTATAAATATAACAATAAAGATGATGAATGTATTCATTTAATAACCCTTTGAATCATATTTTTTTATCTGCTGTTCTATTTTTTCTGTTTCAACTTCTGATAATATTTGCTTGTCATTAAAAGAAAGATTTTTTATTACATATGATACAAATATAATACCAATTATCATAATTGAATATGGAAATATCCAAGTTATTTTACCAAAAAAATTATTTTGAGGTACGGCTCTAATTTTTTCTCCAAATAAATTGACAAATAATTCTAAAAAAACTTCTTGGTCCATATTGTGACTAATTAATTTATAATTTTCTTGATTATTTATCCTGTTCATTAATCCGTTTTTGATTGAAAAATTGATAATCTCATCTAGCTTTGAAATAGCTTGTTTATTATCAAAATTTTCAGAATATATCTCTTTAACAAAATTTGAAATCAATTTAGACATAGGTGAATTGTGTTCAGATACAATACCACCGTAGCAGCAGGGAGCTAGAATAAGCGATTCAATATCGTATTGCTTTTCTGATACAAAATTTGAAAAGGATATACTAAAGATGGTAACAAAAGTATATATGATTTTCATTTTAATCTAATTTTTGGATCCAAACAAATTATAACGCCAATACAAAGCAAAATAGTACCAATCCAAACCCAGCTTACCATAGGGTTAATTTTGATAATTAATGTTGCTAAACCAGTTTTCATGTCTACGTCGCCTAAAACTACATAAAAATCTTCAAGCATTGTAGATTTCAATGCAACTTCTGAATGAGGTTGATTATTTTGATCAATATAAAATCTTTTTTCTGGAAATAAGTTTGTGAAAAAACTGTTATCTTTATCTATTTTCATTGAAATGATTTTTGAAAAGTGATTAGATCGATTTTCAGGATTTGTTTCTGGAGTCTCAAGCCAGAATTTTTGATATTCAATTTTATAATCTTCTAATTCAATTGTCTCATTTGGCATAATTGAAATATTTGCTTCTTTATCAAAAGCTTTACCTATGAAACCAACAAACATTATCATCACACCCAAATGTACAATATAACCTCCATACCTTGTTCTATTTATCTTAAATAACATTACAAATGCTTTTATGGGCGTTTCTTTATGGATTTTAACTCTTGTTATAACAGCTTTATAAAATTCACTACATATAATATAAATAACAAAGAGTACTAAAAATGTGTAAATGACCGGATATATATCATATACCTTATATGAAATTGACCATACCGATGTACAAATTAAACTAAAAATCGATGGTCTATAGAAGTTTCTTTTCATTGATTTAATTGATGTTTTTCTCCAAGACAATAAAGGACCTACTCCTGTTAAAAAAACTAATATTATTCCGAAAGGTTGTATAACTCTATTAAAATACGAAGGTCCTAATGTGATTTGAATACCTGTAAATGCTTCAGATATTAAAGGGTACATTGTTCCCCAAAGTACGGCTAAGCAAATAGCAACAAATAACATATTGTTAAATAAAAAACCACTTTCTCTACTAAAAATTGAATCAAGTTTATTTTGAGAGACAAGTAAATTTTTTCTTTTCCAAAGCATGAAAAAATTAAATAAAACTATAATTATTATAAATCCAAAAAACCAAATACCCAAATCTGTCGCAGCAAAAGCATGAATAGATGAAATTATACCACTTCTAGTTAAATACGTTCCAAAAATTGTTAAAGTAAATGTTGACATTATTAAAATTATATTCCAACCTTTTAACATATTCCTTTTTTCCTGAATCAATACAGAATGCAAATAAGCTGTCCCTGTCAGCCAAGGGAAGAATGAAGCATTCTCAACCGGATCCCAAGCCCAATAACCTCCCCAACCTAATTCTAAATATGCCCATCTACCACCTAAGACAATGGCAACGCTAAGGCATCCCCAAGGAAATAATGTCCATCTTCTAGTTGCTTTTATCCAATCTGAGTCAATTTTCTGTGTTATAAGAGCTCCAATAGCGAATGCAAATGGCACAGCGAAACCAATGTAACCTAAGTATAATAATGGTGGATGTATTACCATTAGAGGATGTTGTAAGAGTGGATTTAAACCACTAGCATTGTTATTTATATTTATTGCTGGTTTGAATGGGTCTTCAAAAAAACAGCAAATTATTAAGAAGAATAATTGAATAAACATAAGAATTATAATGACCCAAGGCATCATTTTAGTAAATTTGTTTTTATACATTAGTATTACGCTAATTGAATAAATAGACAACACGAATAACCAAAACAAAAGCGAACCTTCCATGCCTGCCCAAAAACCTGTAATTTTATATATTAGAGGAGTATTTGTACTACTATACTTTGATATATACGCAATATTAAAATTACTTTGAATAAGCTCACGTATCAATATGAATGACGATAAAATTATTAATAAAGTGGAGCAATATAATGAATTAATGCTGGAAATTTTAAATTGATATTTTTTATACTTTAAAAAGATTCCCATACTAAAAATAGTATAGATATTCAAAAATAATGCTATTATTAAAAATGACGAGCCTAATGAGGATATCATTGCAAATTTCTCATGTTAATATGTATTACTTTCTTCTTCGTATCTTGAAGCACACTTTGTCATTAAATTATCAGCAATCAAAACTCCATTCATGTATTTACCTTCAATAATTACCTCAGCTGAATCTCCAAATAGATCAGGGATTGCAGCAGAAAAATGTTGAACAGGTAAATTGGATTTTTTCTGAGTCAAGTTAAAACTAACAGTAAGCTTATCATCAGAGTAGTTTATAGAACCAGGTTCAACATAACCACCCAGTCTAAATCTTTCTTGTTCATACTGCTTGGTTTGAAGATCTTGTATCGATACATATGGAACTTCAACGGCTTTGTAATCAAGTGTTATCCATCCTATTGACACAGTAACAAAAGATAATATGACCAGTAAAAATTTTTTGTTTATCATGTATTTAAAAAATGTTAATTATAATAAAAATTTAATAGTCTAATTTAATAGTATCGTGCATTTCGTGCAATAACAACTGAAATAATTTTATAATTAATATTTATTTTGAAGGTATATAATCTTTGACCCAATTAATTTCGTGAGTCCAATGTGTAGGTGAGTCAGGATCAATATTTTTTGGCAGCTTTATAACTACTCTGTAGGATGCTTCATCTCCAGGATTTATACTAGAATCCGTTACAATTCCTGATAAATACTCAATGTATGTACCTTTTACAAACGCTGAATCAATAGCAACAGGTGGACCTAATATATCGCCACCATCAATAGGATCATTATCCCAATACTTAAATATTATTCTAACAAAATCTGCTCTTTGGCTACCTTTATTTTTAACCTTGCCTTCAAAGACTCGTGTAGATCTTGATTTGCTTATTTTAGGGTCAGATACTTTAACTACATCAGCAACAGCATCAGCTAATTCTTCTCTTTCGAGTATCTTGCCTTTTTCAATAACAATTTGTCCTATCTTGGTATCTAATATAATTCTATCTAAATTTTCACTTAAAATATTCCCCTCAACAATTGTTCCGTTTTCTAAGGTTATTTTATGTTCAAGTTTATTTAAAGGAAACTGACTCAAAATATCAGTATTTATTGTAGGAGCTGCAATTTTAGATTCATATTCAATTACTCTAGCTCTCAAATCATCTAATTCTTGCTCAAGACCTTTAACAGTTTTTTCCATTTTAAAAAATGGATCTGCTTTATTGATATCATTTAATAATAAATCGTTATTTGATTCATTTAGATTTTTTTCATCTTTTTGTAGATCAACTGATTTTTCTTGCTTATCATTGGAATTAAAAACTTGTTTAATTGAACTGCATCCACTAACTAAAAATATTAAAATTGATAAAATTATATTTCTCATTTATTTTTTTCACCACCGAATGAGTAATTCAAATATGCTTTATACGCTATTTCTCTTAATTTAACTTCATATCTTAATTTATTTTTTTTGTTCGATAAATCTACTAAATCAATTATTTCATTATAATAGACGTAGTTTTCAGGATCTTCTAATATAGACAATAGCTCATCCATATCAGACTGGTCTTGCTGAGCAGCTAGAGCTTGTAAAGCTTTTAATCTTAGCGTTCGAGGATAATTATTTGATTTAGCTATTTCTTTTAATTTTTCAGCAATGGATGGATCTTTAAACTCCTTCATTGCATTTAATAATGATTCCAATAAAGTAAAATAATCTTCTTTACCAGATTGATATGATTCTAAAAGTACAGATATCATTCGAGCTTCCATTTGACCATCAATATCACCCATATTGTTAAAAGCAAATTTTCTCATCTGCAATGTAGACTTTGGATCATCTAAAAGATTTGCAAAAAAATCTACTAATTCATCTGAGTCTCTTAAAGATAAAACCTCTAGAACATTTTTTCTTATACTGATGTCCATGCTAGGATCATTAGCTATTTCTATTAGCATTTGCATTGCTCTTTCATCATCCATTGCACCTAAAGTTTGACTTAAAAGATAATTCATTCTATGATGCTGGGTTCTACTCACTTCCCACAAATCTAACAATGTTATAATCTGATCTTTAGTCCCCAATTTGTTTATTGCATTGATCATTGACTCACGTATGTCCATTATCATGTTTTCAGATGATTTTAAACCTTCAAGTAAAGATATAGTTGATTGCTCATTACCATGCTTGGATAAATAATTTATGGCATCGATTAATAAATCTAGTTCAAACAAACTACTATTTGAAACTGATTCTTGAATGGCTTCTAACGCAATTGGATGACTAGATTCAGCTAAAACGCGCAATGCTGCTGTTCTAACATTATATGGTTGATCTTTATCTTTATATACTTCGACCAATACAGATAATGATTTTAACTTACCATCAAGATATTCAGTGCGTTGTTTCTCTACATCATCAATAGAAAATGTTTTTTGTTGGGGTGCACAGCCAAATAGCAAAGCGAGAAAAATTGTTAATATTTTATTTTTATATTTTTTAATGATATGTGGAAACATAAACAATTAATTTATATTAATATTTAAAGTTAAAAAATATTATCTATTTTTTCCAAGTATATTGATGCCATTGTTGACCATCAAATTCTGTTACTTTAAATTGCGTAACCCAATCACCCATGAAAATTAAATTTTTATTATCTATCTTTTCAATTCCATTTTGATGATAATGACCAATTAATATTGTATCATATTCATTTTTTAATTTTGGTTTAGACCAAATTTTTAGTTCATCAATAATTTCAGTATTTACATATTCTTTTTTATCAAAATGTTTATCTGTTTGTGAAACTATTTTTGCTAAGCTACAACCTAACTTTGCTGGTAATAACTTAAAAAGAAAAATATTAATTCTACTTCTAAGGAATGTTTTCAGAACTCTATAATATTTATCTCTAGCTAAAACACCATCACCATGAGTGACCAAAATTGACTTACCATTAATTTTAAACTTAAAATCATTTTTATAAAATTTTGCATTAAATTTTTTTTTAAAAAATCCAAAATCCCAGTAATCATGATTTCCTGCTACATAATGAATATTAATACCTGATTGATTAAGTTTATCTAACTCATCAAAAACATCACTGTATTCTGGGACAATGTAATATCCATAATCATACCAAAAATCAAAAAAATCACCACCTATTATAAGAGTACCACCTGTATTTTGGATTTTTTTGAATAAAGAATACATTTTTTTTCTTCTTAACTTCTCTTGATTCGAATTTGTCATTTGAAAATGAACATCTGATATAAAATACAATGGTAATTTCATTTTTATTGAAAAAAATATAAATATTTCTTTTTTTATTAATTATAACTTATAAATTTATAAATTATTGAGTATTATTATTTAATAGTTATTCCAATTTTAAAAATGATAAAATATAAATATTTATTTATTTTTCTTTTTACATCCATTTCATTTACTCAATTTGGTCAAAATATTGTTCAATATGATAATTTTGATTGGAATTTCATTCAATCAAAACATTTCGATATTTACTATTACAGTTATGGTAAAAAACACGCAGAATATGTTGCACTAGAGTCGGAAAAAGCATATATAAATATTTCTTCAAAACTAAACTGGGAATTAAAACAACGTGTATCAATTATAGTTTATAATTCCCATAATGATTTTCAACAAACTAATGTTATTGACAGCTACCTTTTCGAGGGCATTGGTGGGGTTACTGAACTATATAAAAATAGAATAGTCATTCCATTTGATGGTTCAAATAAAGAATTTAAACATGTAATCCACCATGAACTTGTACACGCATTTATTAATGATTACATATATGAAGGTAATTTTCAAAATTTAGTTTCCAGTAGAACTAAAGCATATATACCTCTATGGATGAATGAAGGACTAGCTGAATATCTTTCTGGTGAATGGAATACAAATTCAGATATGTGGATAAGAGATCTCGCAATTAATGGTGAAGTACTTCCGCAAATTCCACAATTAGTAGGTTACATGGCTTACAGAGGTGGACAATCGGTCTGGAGTTTTATTACAGAAAAGTGGGGAGAAGAATCAATTGCTGAGATTTTTTATCAAATAAAATCAAATGACAATGTTGAGAAAGGGTTAAAAAATACACTTGGAATTGATATAAAGCAACTTACAGAACAATGGCATACATATTTAAAAAAAGAATATTGGCCTGATATCAATAAAAGAGAAAGTATAGAAAATTATGCTAGAAAATTAACCGACAACGAAAAATTAAATAATACATATAATATTGCTCCTTCACTTTCGCCTGATGGAAGCAAAATTGCTTTAATTTCTAATAAAGACGGAAGTATGGGTATTTTTTTAATGTCATCGGAAGACGGTAGATTTCTTAAAAGAATAATTAAAGGAGAACGTAGTGCAGAATATGAAGAACTTCATATTTTAAAACCTGGTTTAAGCTGGTCTCCAAACGGAGAAGAAATTACGTTTGCAGCAAAATCTGGTAAATCAGATGCGCTTTTCGTTGCAAATATTTTAACTGACGATGTTAAAAAGTATGAATTTAATATGGAAGGTATTTTTAGGCCAAGTTGGAATCCAAAAAAAAATGAAATTGCATTTATTGGAAACGATGGTAAACAAAGTGATATTTATGTTTACAATATTACAAAAGATTTATTGTTAAACATAACAAATGATTGGTTTACAGATGATCAAATAAGTTGGTCTCCAGATGGTACAAATATTATATTCATTTCAGATAGAAACGATATTACTAAAGAAAATAAACCTAAGAATTTAAATAATCATAATGTTGACCAAATGGATATATACCAAATTAATGTTAACACTAAAAAAATTGATAGAATCACAAACACTATTTTTAATGAAGGTTATCCGTTATATACTAATGACTTAAAAAAAATAATATATATTTCTGATGAATATGGAATTAATAACATTAATGTTTTAGATTTAAATTTAAAAAAATCTCAACCAATTACCAATTTATTAACAGGGGTATCACAGTTATCATGGAATCAAACAAATGATCATTTAGTTTTCTCAGGTTTTGAAAATAATGGATACGATATTTTTATGATGCAAAACCCCTTAGAAAAAACAAATGATGAAATTTCTATAGAAAGGGCATCCTGGCTATTAAAAGATCCATTACCAATTTTTAAAAAGAATATTGATAAAAAAGTTGACAAATCTATTTCATATAGAAATTACGACTTTAGCAATATTTATTATAAAAATGAAAAAGACGTAAAGGATAATGTGAAATTATCTAACATTGCATCAAAAGACAGCATTGGGAATTATATATCAAATAATTATAAAACCAGATTTACTCTTGATTTAATTCAAGGACAAGCATACACATCATCATTATATGCTCCTAATGCAATGATTCAATTTATGTTTAGCGATATTTTAGGAGATCACAAAATTTATTTAGCTACAGAAATGCAAATATCAATTGAAAATTCTGATTATTTTATTCTGTATAGATTATTACCGTACAAAACAGATTATAATTTTATGTTATCACACCAAGCAGAATACAATCCTTATTATACTTCTGGAAAGATTGATAGGTACAGAAATTTTGGATTTGGGATCAATGCTTCTAGACCAACTTCTAGATTTCAAAGGTTTGAATTTGGTGTAGAATATAAATATATTGAGCATGCTTCATTTTTACCATTAGAATCTGATGCATATTCGACAAACTATAGTGAGAAAAAAATAGAAAATATTCTAAATATTGCTCTTCCTTCAATAGGGTTTGTATGGGATAATACAATTTGGTCTCAATTATTCCCTATTGATGGAAATAGAACATATTTTAAAATAGAACATTCACCTAAATTAAATACTCAAAGTTTAAACTTTACTACCTTTAGCTTAGATTACAGAAAATATTTTCCAATAACCAATGGTATCAGCTTAGCTACTAAAATATATTTAGGTAAAAGTATTGGGCAAAACCCACAAAGTTTTCGTTTGGGCGGTTTGCCTTGGTTATTTTCTTCTGAAAATGACCCTTATGCTGATATAAATCGACCAGATCCTAATAACAATCCATTAGAAAATATTTTTATATCAAAATATGTTATGCCTGCTAGAGGGGTAAGAATAAATGAAATATTTGGGAATCAAACAGTCTTATTTAATGCTGAATTACGTTTACCTTTTTTATTATATTATTTTCCATCAATTAAATATTTTGGTCAGCTAAATGGTGTTATTTTTACTGATATAGGTACTGCTTGGTCCGGTTCAAAACCTGATTTCTGGGTAGGTGAAAGTTGGAATTCTGAAACCAAAGATTTTATTTGGACTTATGGCTTCGGACCACGATTTATATTTTTAGGCTTACCATTTAAACTAGATTATGGTTGGCAATACAATCCAAATAAAAAATCAAAAAGGCAGTGGTATTTGTCAATAGGATTAGATTATTAATTTATTTAAAATTAAATCAACCTGTTCCAAAACAAAAGCAAGAATAGGAATAATCAATACTCAAAGAGGAACCATAGAAACTCCCTTCTTTATGCCAATTGCAACATATGGTGCCGTCAAAACACAATCAAGCAATGATATAAAAAATTTACCAAGTAAGATACTACTTTCTAATTCTTATCATTTATTTATTAGACCTGGTACCCAAATTTTAGAAAATGCTGGTGGATTACACAAGTTTATGAACTGGGAGGGTTTAATCTTGACTGATTCAGGTGGTTACCAAGTTTTTAGCTTAGAAGGCATGAGAAAAATTTCTAATGATGGCGTAACCTTTCAATCTCACCTAGATGGTAGCTATCATCATTTTACACCAGAATCAGTGATAGATATACAAAGATCTATAGGTTCTGATTTTATGATGATGTTGGATGTTTGTCCGCCTGGTGATGCAAATAATGATGTTTGGATAGATGCTCTTAAAAAAACCACTCGATGGGCTAAACAAGCATTAAAACATTATAATAATACTGAGCCCAAGTATGGATTTAATCAATTGATTTTACCAATCATACAGGGAGGTACTAGCGCTGAATTAAGAAAACGATCTGCTAACGAGTTATTGGAACTAGATACCGAAGCCTATGCAATAGGAGGTTTGGCTGTAGGTGAACCAAAAAATCAAATGCTTGATACAACTGAACTGGTCACTGAATTTATTCCTATAAATAAGCCACGCTACTTAATGGGTGTAGGTACTCCTGCAGATTTAATCCGATGTGTGGCGCGAGGTGTTGATATGTTTGATTGTGTTATTCCTACAAGAAATGGTCGTAATGGCCAATTGTTTACGTATAATGGAAAAATAAATATAAAAAATGCAAAATATAAAAATGATCATACACCAATAGATAGTTCTGGTATTTGTGATCTTTCAAATAATTATTCAAAATCCTACTTACATCACCTTTATAAAACTAATGAAATCTTGGGTTATAGAATTGCTTCTCAACATAATCTATCATTTTACGTTCGTATTATGAGCGATATAAGAGATGCAATTAAAAAAGACAACTTCCAAAATTTTGCAAATTTATTTTTACAAAAATATGAAAATAAAAATTTGTAAATTATTTATATAAATTTTAAAAAATAAGAAATATATTATGAAAAATGAACGCAAAATCGAAGAAAGAAAAATTAGAAAAGAAAGAATAATCATTGGTGCAATCAATATCTTTAAGAAAAAAGGAGTTGAAAATGCTACTATGTCTGAAATAGCAAAAGAATCAGGTTTTGGTACAGCAACTTTATACTATTACTTTCCTTCAAAAGAAGAAATACTAATTAATATGATGGAGCGAGGATGGATGCAACTTTGGGAATCTATTGAAGACAAAATGAATGAAAATATTCCATCTAGACAAAAGTTTATAAAACTTTTAAATATTATGAGTAAAACTGTAAAAAACAATAAAACACTTTATGAATTTTTGTTTACTGCACCTAATATAATTGATAAATCCAAGCAATCCTGGAAGCCATATCAAGAAAGTTTATATAAATCATTACAAGAAATACTAGAAGAAGGTGCAAAAGACGATAACATCACTAATCTTCAACCAGAATTAGTTATGAAAGCTTTAGGAGGTATTTTCCACGGTATTGTATTTCTTGGTTATGAGCTAAATGAGAACGAATTTACAACTATAATAAATAAATTTTTAAAACCGAGTGTTAAAAAATAGCTTATAATTTTTCAAATTTAATTCCCGCATTTTTTAATCGATCAATCATTAATTCTCCAGTACATTCTACTGGAGTAACAATTCCTTTTTTTTTATTTAATAGTTCATACTGATTGGTTATACACAAAGCTAATTCAGTTATAAACTTAGCTGTATCGCCATATCCTGGATCACCACCGCTCAATTGGACCTTAACCTTTTCGTTATTTCCTTGTCCGACAAAAATTGCTTTAAACCAACTTTTCTTAATTTGATTTTTTGATGGCCCACTTCCAGCTGGCCTTAAAGATAACAACCAGTTTTTTAATATTCCAAATTTTGCCAAAACCGATATAAACGAGAAAGATAAAATAATTACTAAAAACTGTTTTAAATTTTTTACCATCATATATTTTTCAAAGGTAAAATTTTTTCCATATATATCATTGGATCTGCTACTTCTATAAATGATTTGTTTGTCAATATCCGGAAAAACAAAAACCCATTTTCTAAATTCATTACTATAATAAAATTTTCTATTATTTTTTCTGATTGACTTTTTTGAATTTATTTTTATTGATTCTGAAATTTGATTTGAATAAATAGCATTGATAAATGATGCCCACGTTCCTCCTGATAATGAGCCATTTGCTTTAAAAAAAAACGTTATATCTTTTTCCCTTGAATTCATTTTTTTTACTGCATATAATACACCTAAATCAGGTATTACAGATTCTAATCCACAACAATGCATAATAATAGATTTAAATTTAGATTCTGAAAATTTATTTCTTATTTTCCTAACGAAGTTAGGCTCTCCAGTTAAATCTAAATAATGGGTTGAGTTTTTTATACAACTTTCTACTAAATACTCTCCATATAAACTATATGGACCAACAAGAGATATTATTAAATTAGTTAATTTTGTAATTTCATCAATTGAATTTTCATCAAACGAATCTGCTAAATATATATTGGGATTAATTTTATTATACTTCAAGGCAAGATTCTTTAACTTTTCTTCATTTCTTCCGGCCAATGCAATTTTTAAATCCTTAGCATCACTATGTAATAGTAAATAATCAGTAACTAATTGGCCAGTAAAGCCAGTTGCGCCAAATATAATGATATCATATTTTTTCACTAAATTATTTATTCGTTTAACATTTTAATCATTTCATTATAATCTTGCTCTTCTGCACAAATCATGGTCCTACAATATTCTTCTAGTGCAATTGATTTATTTTCTACTTCTTTTAACAATTCATAATATGCATCGATTGCTTTTTTTTCATGTGCAATACTTTCTTTAATAATATCTTTAATATCATGCTTGAATGTTTCTTGGATTTTTTCAGTATTTAATGGCGGATGTCCGCCCAAACCTGTTATGTGTTCTCCAGCTAATTCAGAATGTGCTAATGACTCTTTTGCCATAGTTCTATAAAATTCAACTAGTGGTATTCTATTTGGTCCAAAAATCATCAAAGAATAATGTGTATATCTAATTATACCATTTAATTCAAGATCAAAAATATTAGTTAAAAGTTCAATTACTTTTTCTTTATTCATCATAAAATTCCTTAATTTGATAAATTAACTTAATACTTTTTATATAATGAATAAAAAAAAAGGAGGCCAATACAGCCTCCTTTTTCCAAAAAAACACAATTACTTACTTAATTAACAACACTTTTTGAGTACTAATATTCGAATTTACATCTGTTTGGATTAGATATAATCCACTAGG
>Ga0163109_10001514_pt1 | contig 18337 bp, 10 predicted proteins | sample CRUFie1St13metaG_FD_108704 | JGI IMG/M metagenome (GOLD analysis project Ga0163109, IMG submission 108704) | Marine microbial communities from the Costa Rica Dome - CRUD Field 142mm St13 metaG | ecosystem: Environmental > Aquatic > Marine > Oceanic > Photic zone | place: Costa Rica: the Eastern... | reverse complement strand
TATGATCCATACCTGGATCCAAAGGTCATTGAGTTTGATTCTAAGATTGCTGCTACCATTCAGTCTGCTAGAAAGATTAACCAAGGTGGCGTTGATTACCTGGAAGTAACTCTGTTTGATCACACCATTACTAACACTTCTGTTAAGAATGAGATCTTCACAGTCATCACAGTAACCAGCGTACAGAGTGGTCTGTTTAGTCCTAATGCTACACAGAGCAATGACACTAACAAGATTACTTGGAGTGTCACCAACGGCGAAAATGCTTCCTCTGGTACTGCATTCCTACAAGCAGCAGTACAAGATCCTAGCACTGGTAAGTTCTCCTTGATCCTCAAGGAAGTAGTTGGTACTATTGAGTACAATGGAACAGATTCCGTTGTTACCTTCACTCAGGAGTCTACAGGCGTTACTGCAATCCTATCTGATGTACCTAACTCCTTCGGTGATCCAGATGCTGCTGATAAGTCACTCAGAACTAACTATCTCTACAGAGTAGAAGGTTCTAACGTCTATACAGTCGCTCCTGGTGATACAATCACTGATGACACTGGTCAGAACACCTACTATATTGCTGAGATTACTGATCAGGGAGACTTTGAAGATAGTTTCTATATCTTCGATATTGATACCCTACAAGAGCGTATTGCAAACCAGCAAGATGGTATTTACTATCTAACTTGCCTACGTGGTAACATCTCTCCATTCCCTCAAGGATCTGGTGTTGGCGAGAACTTCAGAAACTTCAAGTTCTCTCAACCAATCTCCTTCTTGTATCCTCAGAACTACAAGAACGATCCTCTATGGTTCCAAATTGATGGAGCAACTGGAGTTAGAGATACCTCTATTCTTGATGCTCCTGCATCGTTCTCTGCTGCTGACAACTATGTCCATGGTCTCGTTACTATTAACGACTCCAAGCGCAGTGAAACTAAGGAAGCAATCGTTGACATGATTGGCAACTCCTTGCTCGCTGGAAATACTTACACAAATACTAGAGCAATCTCTGCACAAGAGGGTAACGCAACTTCTGGATCTGAAGATAGATTGATTCCTATCTCTGGTGACTCAGAATTCCCAACAGATCGTAAGATGTACGTCGAACTTCGCCGTCCATCGATTGCAAGATCTGGTAACCACACATTTGAATATCTTGGTTTTGGTCCTGGTAACTACTCAACTGGTTTCCCACTGCGCCAGGAAGTGGTCCTAACAGACAAACAGGACTTCTATGCTCAAGCGAAGCGTGAAGACGGCGGTATCGTCTTCTACACGGGTCTGAACTCCAATGGTGACCTGTATATCGGTAACAAGAAAGTTAACGCTATTACTGGTGAGGAGACATTCTTAGAAAGTGCAGAACTTCTAGATTCTGAGGACGAAGATGAAGATGTAGGAAACCTCGTTACGACGTTTGACACGCCTGTAACGTTCAACTCCACTATCACAGTTGCAGGTAAGTCTACATTCAACGCTCCTGTTGAAATCAACGTCGAACCTCTAGATGGCACAGCACTGATTGTTCAGTCTAAGATTCAACCTGGAGACGATGGAACTCTATTCCGTGGATCCTGGAGATCTGGTGCTGACGATGGTGACATCGTTATCGGTGAAAACAGAATTAGATCTGCTATTGTCGAAATCAATGCAAGACCTGAAGTTGGCGGTATTGATGGTCAAGGTTACACCTTCAGAACACATATTGCTGCTGGCGTTCCTTCCAACACAGTGCCTTGGCAACTACCTAATGTATTCTATTCTTCCCAGAGAGTTACATATGGTGCAGTAACTAACCTACCTTCGCCAGGTGATGTTCTTTACAAGGGTAACTTTATTGGCAAGTCTGGTTCCACTGGTTGGATCCTAACCAATACATTTGATAGTATTGAGTCAGTTATTGCTAATATCACTGCTGATGGTTCTAACGTACTAACAGCGAACTACCTTCCTGGAACAGATAACAATGATACCAAGATTGAAGCAGGTTCTAAGATTAGAATTAAGAACTTCAGCAACCAGAACGTCGATGGCGATTGGATCGTTACTGAAGCAGCATCTTCTGGAACATTCTTCAAGTTCGCTATTGTCTCTACCATCACAGTCGGACAAGTTTATAGTTGGCCAGCGCAGGCAGCTGGCGCTGACATACTTAGAGAGACAGTCAACTGGAAAGAGACTGGAGTCCTTGGTGCTGAGGCAATTAGAACTCTAACTGATGAGCGTGGTGACTACAGACTCGGTATTAACACGATTGCTAGAACATCTCATGATGCAGTCTTTGATGCTAATGTAAACAACTTCACAGATCCAAGAGCAACTCTCGATGTTGTTGGTGATTCTTATATCAGTGGTACTAAACTTGTTCAGTACGATGGTGCTGGAACAGTAACAACCAACAGATATGATCAGTTCAACTTCAATTCTGATCAACGTGAAGGTCTTGGTGCTGCTGCTAAGGCAACTCAAGGATTTATCAACGTTGACAACGCTCTGGTTGTTGGTGGTGATAGCAATGATCTAGATCAAGCAGCGGCATTCCGTGTACATAACACTGATACTACACTGCCTGGTGCTACCTATCAGTCTGGTGGTAGAGTTGGTATTAACACTGACTTCGGTCTAGCACTTGGTAGAGAATGTGATCATAACTTCACAGTTATCGGTGATGCAAGAATCAGTGGTGACGTTCTGTTCCAAGCAGACTTGGCAGTCAATGGTGGAGACATCACTACAACTGAAACTGCATTCTATCTACTAAACGCTAACGTACAGCAACTTGACTTTGTTTCTGCTGGTCAGATTATCCGCATGGGTAATACGACAACTGGAGATACTAATCTAAGCATTCACAATGCTTCTGAGAACAGCACAGTTAGAATAGGTGATAGTGCTCTAACAACTAACCTGCAGATCCACAACTCATCTAAGAATGCAAGAATTGATATTGCAACAGTTGAGGATGGTGGTGCTAATAATGCAGAAATCACCATTGGTGGTGCATTCCTTAACAAGGCATCCTACTTCAACGTTGGTACTTGGCAGACAAACCTTGATGGTCAGTTGCAAATTGGTACTCAAATTGCTCCTGGAACTGGAGAAGTTGATCTGTTCACAAGAGCAGGTACACTTAACCTCTTCAATAGCGATGAGAACAATGCAATCAACTTCGCACAAGCATGTAACTCACTCACAATGTCCTCTCTTGGTGGTACAACCACCATTAGAAACTCGCTGCTAGTTCAAGCATCTGCAACAGTTGATTCCAACATTCTCCTTCGTGGTGGTACAAGTGCTGGTATTATCGAGATCGTTAGAGGAAGATTCTCTACTCCTATCTCAGCTCACCAACCTTCCAACCTAGACAATCCTAACATTGACTTCTACAAGTATTTCACTACTGGTAGAAGAATTGATACTGCTGGTGTTGGACCTTGGGGTGGCACTAACTTTATCGAAGGTGGTGGTCAGATCACTGGATTCGATAACCTAACCTTCACTAATGGTGGCAGAACTCCTGGTCTGTATACATTCGTCTTCCTCACTGGTGGTACTGGTACTGGTGCTGCTGTCAACATTAACGTTGCTGGAGACGGCAATATCACAATCGAAGCAGTTACTAACAATGGTACTGGTTACACCGACAACGATGTTCTAACCATTCCTGGTAACTTGATTGGTGGTGCAACTCCTGCACAAGATGCAACAATTCAGGTTGCTGGTGTTAATGATCCTGGAAATGTTTACTTCCTACCAATCACAACTCCTGATCCTACTGACTTCCAGATCGGTGATCTACTCCTGATTGATCGTGGCAACGCTCTATCTCCTGATGTTGTTGGTGTTGCTCCTAACCAAATCACTGGTCTCCGTGATCAAGCGAAATCTGAAATCGTTCGTGTTGTTGGATTGGTCAACGTTACTGATCCTTCAAATCCATTCAGAATCAAGGTTGAAAGAGTACAAGAAGGAACAGGTGATCCATCTGGTGGTGGCGATCCAATTCCCTGGACTGATCACCCTGATAATTGCATCATTGCTAAACTCAAGAAAGCTCCAGCAGCATCCTTTATCACTGGTACTGATGCTGACCTGGATGATGATGTTGATCAACCACCTACTGGAATCGGTAATGGCAGTGGAAATGTCAGAATCGGTGTTGCAGAATTCGGTGGTATCCTAACCACACAGGATCTCTTGAGACTAGACAACAATGAAATTGTTGCTATCGCTGACATCATTTCATCTGAAGTTCAGGCACTAACAGTAACTGATGGTGGAGATCCTCCAGTTATTCAGTTCAACGTTAACTCTGTAACTGGTGACACTGACATTAGAGGATCTATCGCTGCTGGTCAAGGATTCAGCAAGTTTACGATGGATTCTTCCACTGGTGACACCTTCGTAGCAGGAACTCTAACTACTGAGAACACACTCAAACTGAATGGTTCTACAATATTCAACCAAGAGTTCTTCACCATCACGAATGGTGGTCCTGCAACCAACAATGGAGTAACAATTCCTCTCCGTACTACATTTGAAGTTGAGACATCCACTGGTAACACTACCTTCACTGGTGACCTTACCATCAACAATGCAGTTGGAGATCCAAGACTAACTCTAGTTAACCAATCTGGTGACTTGACAGTCTATGGTTCCTTGAGTGCTCTGGGAACAGGAACATCAACATTCGGTGGTAGCATCACAATCGCCAATAACATTACTGCTGGCGGCGACTTCGATCTATCTGGCGATATTGTAGTCGGTGGTGATGCAACAATCAACGGCGGTGACTTTGAGGTTAACTTCCAAGGTGATGAGAAGTTCAGAATCAACCAGAATGGTTCTATGAACCTAAATGGTATCACTAACTTCTTCAGCACTACGGGTGCTAGAAAGTGGGATTACTCCGCTGCTTCTGCATATCCTCTAACTGCTAACGTCAACACCTTCGTTAATGCTTCTGGTAACACAATTCTGCTTCTACCAGAAACTGCTACGATGGGTGACATGATCAGAATTGTTGACATCGGTGGTCTCCTAGATAATAATACAACTCTCATTATTCGTGCTTACCAGAACGAAAGTGTACAAGGTTCCATCACAAATACAGCACTATCTCTCTTGAGTGGTGTACCTGGAACATTCACCGATGCAAATGGAACTGCAGTCAACTGGACAAGTAGTTGGACAGGTGGTGAACTTGTCGTTCAGACACCTAACGCCGCATTCGGTCTGATTTATGCAGGAACCACTACATCTGATGGTGGCGGTGGAGCACCTGGAAGTAAAGCAGGTTGGTACTTAATGGACGTATAAAAACATGCCCTTCTATCAAAGTGTAAAAACGATGAAGGCAGCAGCGATCGGCACTATCATGCCGTGGACTGGTGCCCTCTCTCAAATTCCCGAAGGATGGATTATTTGTAGCGGTGGCACAGTTGCTGCCGCTGACTATCCTTTGCTTGCTAGATCAATTCAAGATAACTACAGCACACAAGCTGTATCTAACTTTGGTGGTCAGTTTCCTAACTACGAGGGAGACATCGGTTTGCCTGCACTAACAGGTAAACCACTTTTGGATGTTGAAACGTCATATTTTGGTGCATCTGGAACAGGACATCCTCAAGATTTACCTGCTTTAGCATCTGCTGAGATTACACCATTTATTGGAGCAAATTCTGATAATGGTTTTTCCACAACAATTAACAACGTTGTAACAGACGTAAAATTTGTTCTGGACAATAATCAAACATATGCTGGTAAACTAAGAGGAAATACAGTTGTTGAAGGATCTGGAGAAGCATCTAGAACATTGTTCTTTGGTCCTAGAAAACTAGGAAGATCTCATATTAAGTCACACAAACATGGTGGCAGGAATATTGAGACTATTTCAGAACTTCCTTCTGCTAGACCTGGAGAAGGTGTTGTTCCTTACGCAGACATTACATATAACTTCACCGCAAACATCGGTGAGGGTGGATACTTCCCTGATGGAACATCTAGACCATTTAACCCTGGACCACAGGGTGACCGAGGTTTCTTTGAATGGGAACAAACTGGTGCTGCAAGAGGTACAAATAATGGTTGGGGTTCTGGTCCTACAGGTAGAGTTATTGGTGCGGTTAACGCAGAATCTCCACCAGTTAACTGGACTCCAAGAAACTGCATTGGTACACCAATTAAAGGTGAGATTACAGAACCTAGCAACTCAAGGCAATTCCAAGGTGTAGCAGGTGGAGCAGCAAGTAAAAACGTTTTGATGAGCACTCTACAAACGTTTGATGCTGGTGTTAGTGGCACCGATAATGCAGCTAAACCATTGAAATATGGTCCACTTGGAGCAGATCTTCCTGTTCCTAATGGTCAGTCTAACTTCTATCCAGATCTTCTGTATACTCCTGGAAAAGAAGCAAGTAATGTTGTTGCTTATGACACTTTGATGAGTAATCCTGGATGGAATTTTGAAATTACAACTCCATCCACAGCAACTCAGGATCAAATTCTCTCTCATACTCACGATGAATTTGATGTTAACTTTGATAGATCTGGTCTAAAACCAGATACTTCCCTAAACGTGACTGTAGAAGCAGTTACTGGAACTCTAAACCTAGATAATGATAGAAATGTTGGTGTTCTACAAATTGACATGAACATTTCTCAACCAGGCATGTCCTGCATATATCTCATCAGAGCATACTAAAATGGGCGTAAATTACACACAAGACATAAAAGGAAAGTATGGTGGATATGTGGGATGTATTGTCCCTCATGCAACTCCATATATTCAAAATCTTAATGATCCAGCACTAGATCAGTTTAAAAAATATGTACCTGCTGGATATTTGAAGTGTGATGGAAGTATTGTATCTGCTAGAAAATATAAAGCACTTGCGGACATCATTGGAGTAGGAACAACTGGTCGTTTTGCTAAAGAAGGATCTTTGGTTAGAGATCCAGATGCAGAGAATAATGATTTTGGTCAAATTCAACTGCCAGACCTAGGATCAAAAGTTATCATTGCTTCTCCTAATAGTGTCGGTCAGTATACATCTACAACTAATGAAACCACTGGAAGAAATAGGGTTGGACCTGCTGTAGAAATTTTTAGTAATGAAGGACAAACTCAGTTAGTATGTGAATTTGGTGGAACCTTTACTGGTAAAAGGAACCAAACTTTCTACAACATGAACTCTGGACCTAAATTTAGATTTGATACTAGAAGTTCTCAAACAATTCTTGATATTGAAAACTTCCAAGGTCACGCGCATGAAGCAGGAACAAATAAATTAAACTATACCGCTCAACATGCTGTTGGTGGTGATGGTAAAGATGGTGGTGAGTTTGGTGCAAACTCTGGAGCTGGTAATAGTTTTGAAGATTCGCCACTTAATACATCACTTCTTTCTATTCACCAACATAAGATTGGTAGACCATTAACTGTTGACCATACATTCCAATATCAACACGATCAAGATTTTCCAATTATTGCTGATGGAGTATTTTCTACTCTAGATCTAGATATTGAAGATATTAAACAATTAGATAATTTCTCTTCTCCTTTTATTATCATCACCTATCTAATTAAGTTCTAGAAAGATGCCAGTATCAAATTTTATTACTACAAATTATAGTAGTAACGGAAGTTTAGATCTTCCTGGAAACGCACAGAACATTGAGATTCAATTGTGGGGATCTAAGGGTGCTAATGGTGCTCAAGCTGCTGGTGCTGGCGGAAAAGGAAGATACATGAAAATTGCCTTGCCTAATTATCAGGCAAGAACACTAGGATTTAATTTTGATAAAGTAGGTGGTAGTGGAGGAAGTGGTACATCCTGGTCTGAAACTATCGCTGTTCCACAAACATGCAATGGAAACTCAAATATTTCTGCTAGTTGGTCATCTAATGGTGTATTAAATGTTAGTGGTGCTGGTAGCGCAAGCATTACTATTGAGCAAGACACTAATGATAATCCTAACACAGCAGGTACATCATTTAGTAATGCTAGTATTTCTGGTAATGTTAGTGGTAGTGCAAACTTTACGTTTAATAATGGAACCTTTACTGATAGTGCTACTTTTTCGTCGGGTAATGTCACTTTTAATATTCAAGGTCTTCAAAAACCACTACAAAGAACTAACGGCAATAGTTGTTTAAAACTTAGAGATGGTGATGGTGATGATCCCAACACCACGTTTTGTATTACAAATATTAGTCAAAATAGTTATTCATTTGATTGTTCTTACAATGTAACTAATAACTATAGTGGTTATGATGGTGGAGATGGTGGAAGAAGTGCTAGGGTAAGTGATAGTATTGCTGGTGATATGATCGCAGTCGCTGGAGGCGGCGGTGGTGGCGGCGGTGGAAATAGTAAAGGTGGAGTTGGATTGCCTGGAGGCAATGCACCTGCTGCTGGAAATAGTAATATAGGACAAAACATCAATGGTGATGGTCAGGACGGAACCACTAGTCCATATGGAGGAGGCGGTGGAGGCGGTGCAGGCATCTCTCCTGGTGGTGCAGGTGGTTTGGCAGGTTCTCCCTCTCCTACTGGCGCTGGTGGCGGTTCTGGTGGCAATAGTGCATATGATGGTGCATTCTGTAATCTAAGCGCCCAAAACCAATCCAGTGAATCTTCACCAAAAGCATCAATTAAGTATAAGTTAATTACTCCTGAAATTAATAGTTTCACTGTTAATAAAACTACCATGATCAATAATGGTACTGATAGTATCACATTGAAATGGCAAACTACTGATGCAATTGATGTTGATCTAAAAGGTAATTCTGAAGATCCTGTATATGGCAACTCTTATGTTGACGTTGCTTTAGATAATACATCAGGTCTTGTTAGACAACCAACAGATGATATTACATACACATTACGAGCATGTGGTCAGGGAAATGTTTGCGAAACTGCTACTGTAGGTATTACAGTATATCAAGTTCCAACACTTGTGTTTACTGTAGATCCTACATTTCTTGTTAATGGTAGTGGAAGCACTGCACTTTTGGAGTGGACAATTACTGGTGATGGTGTAGTTGCTCAAATAGATCAGGATATTGGACTAATCTTAACTAATGGTAATCAAGTTGTTCAACCAACCTCTACCACAACATATACTTTATCTCTAACAAGTTTAGGTGGAGATCTAACTCAATCTGTAACTCTTACAGTATACAATCCACCACAACTACAATTTAGTGGTCCTACTGATATTAATTATGGACTATCTTATGACTTCTTACTTAAGACAATGTTTGCTAACCAATTGTCTCAGGTAGAGATGAGACAATTTTATTTTAATGCTGACGGCACTCCCGCAAATTCATATACTTCAACTATTATTGATACTGGTACTGATTCCTCTGCTGAATCACAAACTGCATTTAGAGAAGAAGAGTTTTCACCACCATTTAATTGGACTGACTTAGGACCATACAGGGTTGATTTTATTGCAACTGCTACGGGTGATGGTGGAACTATCAATGATACTTTGACTTATCAGGTAAATATTGATAGAACTCCTAATGCATTTACGATTCCACCAAACACTGATGAGATACCAGAAACTGACCCTGTTCTCTCTCCTGACGAAACTAAATCTGGTTTTATTGGATCTCCAGTTATTCTTATTGAAGACATAGATATACCAGTGGAGATCAAAGCTGACGAACCAATTCAAGTTAGGTTTGATCCTGATGATCCAGATAATGATGCAAGTTGGAAAAACGTAAGATCTTACACACTACCTTAAGTAAATGGCAAAAGCACAATGTGTATCAGTTATTGATGAGGCGCAAAATGGAACGCCTCAATCTACGTATGATGCTACGTGGAATACTTTTCGTAGTGATTATCCAAATAGACAATTTTGGTTATTACAACCAGGCGGACCTAGTAGAGGTACACTAAAAGTACCTACTGCATATACTAATGATCCTGATGCAAATGGTCCTATCACTGTCAATAGAGATAATAATGTAGACGGACAAGAATCTGATTGGTTCAATATTTGCAATTTTGGTTCTTTGCCAGCAGGTACTGTTGTATCAGTGTTTATTGACACTTCTGGCAGTATGACGTTGAATACAGTTCAGAAGTCATATGATAAGTTTAACTCAGATTGTGCAGCTGCAGGTATTGATATTGTTTATGATACTAAATCTGGTGGAGAAAGGTGGATTCAACCTCACATCAAAGATATTCCTCCCAGTGTTAACTTTGAGGTAAATCCAACATCAATTCAACTAGGAACGTCTGAAACAGCAGAATTGAGTTGGTTGGTGTTTGGTGATGTTAATACAACAACTATTGATAATGGTATTGGTGTTGTTACAGATCCACAGGGATCTATTACAGTACAACCAACAGTAACTACAACTTATACTATTACTTCTGTAGGTGATGCAGGAACTACAACTAGATCGGTAACTCTAACTGTTGACGCTCCTCCTCTACCAACTATTAATACTTTTACTATTAATCCAACTTCATATATCAATCCTGGTTCAACACTAGCAACTTGGTCAGTCAGTGGTATTTTAGTAAGCAACGTTAAAATAACTTGGCCAAATGGTGGACTTGCTGATAATATTGGTTTATCTGGTACTCAAAATCTTGCCATTGCAGATACTGGTACTGTAACACTAACTGCTACTAACCCTAGCGGATCAGTAACTGCAACTCAATCACTTACAGTTTTTGAACCCGTTGTTGCATCAATTACTGCAGATCCTAATCCTTCAACTGGACCAGGATTAAATGTTGATTTAGAATGGCAGGTTACTGGTAGTGCTAATACTGCATCTATTGATCCTCCAGTTAATGCTAGTGGTAATGTTCTTCTAAATGGAACACAAACAATTGCGCCAGGTCAAACAACTACATACACACTTAGCGCAAGTGGTGATGGTGGTAGTGATACTGATAGTGTAACAGTTGTTGTCTATCAAGCACCTCAACTAAGCGTATCTTTCCCAGCAACAGTTGTATATGGTAATCAATATGATATTCCTGTCACGTATGACTTTGCTTCTCAAGGAGTTATCATTACACTAACATATTATGAAAGAGATAGAACTAATCCAGAAGTATTACTGGTAAAAACTCAAACTTCTAACCTTAGTGGTACAGCATCTGATGAATTTACTGGTCAGATTGAAGCAACATATACCACTAGTATTCCATGGGGTCAAGATGGTCCATTCAAAGTTCAGTGGAGTATAGATGCAAATGGAAATGGAGGAACTATCAATCAGTCTTCTACACTTATAGATTGTATTATTGATAGAGAACCAGCTGCATTTACATTACCACCAACTGAAGATGTATTCCCAACTACTGACCCTGTTGCAACACCACCCCCACTTGAGGCAATCAGTAATCCTATCATTGTTGATAACATTGATATTTCTGTTGAGATCAAAGCTGATGAACCAATTCAAGTTAGATTTGATGATGATGACCCAGACTTTGACGTGAACTGGAAGTCTCTTAGGGAACTCTAGATAAATACTAAGAAGGATAATCTTAAATACATCCCATGCCCATTTATAACTTTTCACCGAATCCACTTTATGTGGATGAAGGGCAGAGTATTCAGTTTAGATATGAGGCACCGCCTGATTTTGATGAAACTACTGTCGTTACCATTCAGGTTGGTGATTATCAGACACTGTGGGTTATTAAAACTAAATCTGAGGATTTTGCTCCTGAAGCATTTAATCTACTAGATTTTAGTCCTGCTGATCAGGACAGATTTTATACTTATGCAGAAGCTTCGGATTCTCCTAATGCCCCAAATACAGGAGATCCTGCAGGTGGTGGAGCAAGTTCCCCTGCAGTAAGAACTGGAGAACAAATTATTGAGATTGAGGGATTATCGGTAGGTACACAAGCACCATTCTCTGTATCTTCTAATGTGCTTGACGCTGCTAATTATGGTTGGCGTATTCGTACAGGTGGCACAGGAAGTTGGGGTGCATTTACTAGTGGCACATATTACAATCAACCATCGCCACCACAAATTACAGTTTCCAATGGAGATCAAATTCAGGTTTATTTGAAGTCAGCAGCAAACGCTGTTGATGAAAGATATGTTATTGTCAATGTTGGTTTTGGATCTGCAAAGTGGAGAGTTACCACTGGTCCAGATCTTCCAAACATTCCAGATCCACTACCAATATTCAATAGTCTAGATGATCTAGATTTGGATGTCGTAGTTTATAGTAATATTGTTCAAATTACTGGACTAAGTACAGACGCAGCAATCTCTGTTAGTGGTGCTTCATCACAAGTTTTAGTTTCAAACAATAATACCAACACTTCAATTATTGATGGTTATACTGTATTGAATGGTGGTACTGGATGGGCGTCCAGTCAAACTGTTCAGAACAATCAATATGTTCAACTAAGAGGTACAACAGCAAATCTTGCACAATCATTGAGAATTATTGGTGTTGGTATTGGTAGTGAACCAAATGCTGCAACGTGGGAAATTAAAACAGGCGCTGGTGATGATACTACGCCAGGACAAATTGTATTCCAGAACTTGTCGGGTATTATTCCTGGAACACAGAACATCTATTCTAACTCACAAGAAGTTACTGGAGTAACCCCTGGTCTTCCTATTTCTATTATTAAAGGAAATGTATTCCCATCAGATGCAATTACTAATCCTAGATTAAGTATTAATGGTGGTAGTCCTGCTGCAATCAATGGAGCAACTGTATTCAATGGTGATGAAATTCAACTAGTTGTTGACTCATCTCCTGACATCCTTGATACTAACCAGTCACCACCTGGAGGTACTGTTAGTGTCCAGATTGATGTAGGTAACGCATCTGTAAGTGCATGGCAAGTAGCAAACTGGACTGGTCCAGATACTCTCCCAGCATTTACACCACTTTCAAACACCACAGGATGGACACCTGGAGGAAATGCTATTATTGGACCTACAGGTCTAACAGACTTTAACCAAGCTATTACTGCTACCGCTACAGCAACTGATAGTTTAGGTGGTTCTCCTACAGTATTCATGTCTATTGATGGTGGTCCTTTCTTGGCATCACCTCAAACTATCCAACCAAATAATACATCAACTCCTATTCTTGTAAGATTTAGAGTTGAGCAACCAGGAGATATTACTACAGATCCAGTACAAGGACTTGGAGCAACCAGTACAATCACATACTCTTTTGGTGATTCTGGAGACTTCACAGTAACACAAAGTAATTACTTGGTTGTACCAATTCCACCTGCATTCCAAGGTTGCTGGTATTCTAATAAGAATGAATTCTTCGACCAAGCAGGATGGGAAGCAGCAGGATCTCCCGCTGCTAATGCTCTACAATACTACAGAGCAGCAAAACAAGATGGATATTCAATTGGTACAGTTGTGCCGATTACGAAAGATTTTGGCGGAACTTATGGTAGTATACCTGATAGGTTCCCAGGATTTATTTCATGTGAAGGTCAAGCACTAGACAAGGATGAATATCCATTCTTGTTTGAGGCAATCGGTTATCATTATGGTGGTTCTGGTAATACTTTCAATGTACCTGACTATAGAAACAGAAGACTAGTCGGAGATAATCAAGTTGACGGCAATAAAGGTTCTTCTGCTGCTGTTGAATGTACATATGGTCCTACTGGTATTGCTGGAGCAGGTAACTATGCTATCCCTGGATGTTTCGGTGGATGGTGGTTTATGGCACAAGTTGATGCTGATGGACCTGATCCATTAGAACAAGTTATCGGTACTGGTAATGAAGGAACACAATCATTGTTCTTCAATCTTGGTACAGTTAAAACGTTTGGTTTGGACACTACAGAGGCAGATGTTAACTTCACAGTTGTCGGTTCTGCACAAGGAACTATCGGTAAAGTATCCGAAGTTAGTGTAACACCACCACAGCATGAACACCTAGTTATTACTGCTCTAACAGAATCAGATAGTGGCGATCCTCTCATTCCATGGGGTGAATACGCTTACTACAGAACTGGTGTTAGTGGTCAAGGAAAAACACCATCGGGTGAAGACGAACCTGATAGCGATAAAGTATATCAGTGGTGGGTGCAGTATGGTTTTGGTGGTACTACCTCTAGTGAATTTGATGATGAAATTCAGAATACTGATCCTGATAGTTCACTGAAGGATATTCTTCCTCTTGGTGATAATGGTGGTAACTCAACAGAAACCTTTGGTAACTATTGGGGTTCTTCAATGTCTCCAATCAATGCTCTATCACCAACATCAGCATACTATAATGGTGTGTCTGGTAATGCAAACTTCCCAACAAGTATTGGTGGCAATACCAACGCTACTGATGCTGGTGTTATTGACACATCTGAAGATTTTGCTAAAGTGGATAGATATGTCAGCATCTATTCTAATGGTACATCCCACGCACACTTCTTGTCTGAAACTAACCCTGTAGATCCTCAAACCGATTTTAGTTTCGGTAACCAAACTGGTGCTGGTAGTTTCACATCAAACCCAGGATTTGCTGCTCAATTCGGTGACTTCCATACAGTTACATTCTTCCAAACTGGTGGACCTCCTGGCACAGAACCAGTAGCGATTGAACTAAATGAAGCAGCATTTACGTGGAACAATGCTAACAAACCAATTCCACAGGTTTCAATGGATCCACAAAACAACGTTGCTAACCCAACACCCTTCTACAAAGTCAAATATATAATAAAGGCATACTGATTATTCTACAGAATGAAAGAAACAACTATTCAACCTTATCGTCCACTTGAATTGATGATTGACCCAAAAATCACGGACTTTGATTGCCGTGATTTTATTGGTATCTGGGATAAATTTGTTCCTGCATCTTTCTGTGATCAACTCATCGAGTGGTATGATCACATGTATTACAAAAGAAGTAGTCAGTATGATTACGAAGATCAATATCAGATGGTCAGTGATCAGTTAGAACCATTTGGATCTACTTATGGTGACAAAGATCAAGATAGATTCCATAAGACTATTTCTCCTGGAGAGATTCAGTATGGTTCTAACTTGAATAGAAAAGATACATCTGTCATGCTCAACTATTGCAATGACAACATCACGTATCAGGTAAATCAATTCCTGAAATCATGCATGATGCATTATATTGTTGAGTTTGGACAACTTAAGCAAGTATCCATGTTCTCTTCTGACATTAAAATGCAGTGTACTGCACCAGAGGGTGGTTATCACTTGTGGCATTATGAAAACTCTGCTGGTTCACATGCTGCTAGAGAACTTGTATGGATGATTTACTTGAATGATATTTTGCCTGAGAATGGTGGAGAAACTGAATTCATGTACCAAAGACGTAGAATTAATCCTACCAAAGGTACAGTTGTCATCTTCCCAGCAGGTATGACGCATGTCCACAGAGGAAACATGGTACTCGGTGGAGATGATAAATATATATTGACAGGTTGGTACATCAAGAGTTAAGTAATGACATCTACTCCAGTAAACAGATATCCAATTGTTCAATTGGACTTACTCAACGATACAGTGGTTATCCCTGTAGATCCTACTGCTAGTATTGATTTTGGTGACGAAAATACTCTTGCCGATAAATTCAGGCAGTTGGAGATTAGTCCTGAATTGAGAACAAAATTGATCGAGAAGATCGGTGAGTTTTGGCATACTGATGTTGATAAACTAGAAGCATTTGCTTACTATAATGATGGTCATTACATCGCTCAACGTAAGAGACAAAAATACGATTTCAAGACTGAATCTACTTACTACATTGATTATCAGTTCCAGTCTGCTACCAACGAACAGGCAAGAGAACTCGCTCTCATTGTAGAAGCAGTATTCCACATTCAACAGAAGGCGAAAGTCATCAACTCTGTTGAGAAGATGGAGAAAAGACTCAAGGAGCATAACTTCTTCGAGTCTAAGTATCTCAAGAGAATTAGAGAAAAAGGAATTCTTCTCAAGTCAACTGACTGGCGTGTTCTTCCTGACATCGAAGATAGTTACGAAGGCGAAAAAGATCAGTGGATTGCATGGAGAAAGAAAATTAGAGGTATTGCTGTTCCCGATCCTGGAACATACACAACACCACTAGACTTTGCCAAGGCATTGTATAGTCAAACATATCCTATTGATCCAAAACTATACAGACAAAAGTATCCTGATGGTAAACTAGAAGATGGTGTAACTGATGCACCAGCATTTATGGATGAGAATGATGCTGATCAATGGACAAAGTATGACGATGATGCATCATCTGACTTCTTTAATGATAGATTGATCTCTCACCTCATCATGGCAAAGCAGAGAAACAATTCTAAGAGTCTTGTTAGAAAAGAATTGTATGATGTGATTCAGACTTTTGCTATTGAAGACATCTATGATGACTTTGATGGTAGTGCATTTACGGAGTGGACACCTAGCGGAGAATAATATGCTATACATTTGTGATGTTTTATCCGAAGATGATTTGAAAATAGTAAATTCTCAATTCATTCCATCAAAACTAAAAAGAATGGAGGCAGGCACACCACTTCACAAGGCAAAAAGTGAGGTGGTTGCTCAGTCTCAAGAATACTATAAATGTCTCGAAGTCTTTCAACATTCAGTGAGAGATAGAGGAGAGTTTAATACTGTATATTTGTTCAAAGATATTAGTCCACCAATATTCTCACGTTATGAGACTGGTGACTTCTATGATCGTCACATCGATGAATTGTTGATTGGTGGTATCAGAACAGATCATAGTATTACTGTGTTCCTTAATGATCCAGAGAGTTACGAAGGTGGAGAATTACTTGTTCACCTAGGAGATCATGTATGTAAGATCAAAGGAGAAGCAGGACAAGCATTCATCTATCCTACTGGTGCTCTCCATGAGGTAAGACCTGTCACTAAAGGACATCGTGACGTAGCGTTATTGTGGGCAACTAGTGTAGTTGATGAACCATCATTGCGTTTTGATTTGATTGCACTGGCAAAAAGTATTAGTGCCCTGTGTGTGGCAAATAAAGGAGATAAGGAATATCTTGAGAAGTATGTGTATCCTCTAGAGCAAGTTAAAAATAATATTCTTAGAGGTTATGGAAATCTTTGATCATGTTTTTGGTGAGACTGACCTAGAAATTATCTTTGACAAAGTAAAGCAACCGAAGTGGAGATATGGTCACGGATCACACACTGATAATTCTGGAATTCCATTTTGGATCATGGAACTAGATGACGATCCTTTCTTCTACGATTATTGCCTAAATATCATCAGGGATGTTGTCAAACAACCTGGTCTTTGTTTAGAACATGTTTATGCAAATGGACATGTATTTGGTGATAAAGGTATGCCTCATGTAGATTCTCATCATGATGATGGTGCTACCTTTCTGTTCTACGCTAATCCAAAGTGGAACAGATTATGGGGTGGACAAACCTCATTTGATTTTGGACAAGGCAGACACGCATCGTCAATGCCAGCAAGAAATAGAGCAGTCTATTTTCCTGGTAAGGTCACACATTATGCAGAAGAAGTGTCTCGCACATTCACTGGATTAAGAGTTACAATCGCTTGGAAATTAAATGGAGCTAAATTCTGAATATACAGCAACTTATATGGATGACTTCATTGGTGCTGCTGCAGCTGCCAAAGGTACTGCTGTTGTGATGTTCCGATCATGGGGTTGGAACAATACTACTGATGTTGATGCTATTAATGCATCTAGAGAATTTTACAAACCCAGAGTTCCTCTAGATATTTGGACTGCGATGTTTGAGTCGGAATTCAGTTTTTGTGAAGTTTCTGATATTGCAGAAACTCTAGATTGGTTGGAAGATACATTCCCCGAATCTCAAGCAAGTTGCACAGATCAATCAAAATACATTTTCTGGGCGTTGTATAATGCTCAGGGTCAACCTATTGCAGACAACGAATGATGTTTTCAGAAGAACTAAATGTGTCAGAATCTTTTAGTCTTCTGACGGAAGAACATGTCTGCACCAATGAGATGATGTGGGCAGCATGTACTGAGGTATTTGATCCTGACGAGTTGTACCCTAAGTTTCTACCAGCAGAAGTTGTTGATAGAATGAAGACTATTTTCCTGTATGAATTTTCGGATCCAGATCTATGGATTCGTAAATCTATGGCGAAACGTGTACACATTTCTCATAAAGATGGCAACCTGCTATCTGCATCTGTGAACACTGCTATTCCTATCGTATTCTTGTATGATAAGTCCCAGAATAGTAGAGATGAGTGGATCAGAGCGAAAGCAATCCTAGGATTCGATGATCTTTACATCAAAAGAATTGGTGAAATGTTTGACCTGTCATCACCGACAGATATTTT
>Ga0163109_10001513_pt1 | contig 18342 bp, 27 predicted proteins | sample CRUFie1St13metaG_FD_108704 | JGI IMG/M metagenome (GOLD analysis project Ga0163109, IMG submission 108704) | Marine microbial communities from the Costa Rica Dome - CRUD Field 142mm St13 metaG | ecosystem: Environmental > Aquatic > Marine > Oceanic > Photic zone | place: Costa Rica: the Eastern... | reverse complement strand
TATGGTGTAACTGGTGCAGTAACAACAATTGAAAACATTGTAGAACCAAAACTGTAATAAAGTTTTATAACTTTGGAAGGGTGTCAAGAAATTGGCACCCTTTTTTTATGACCGGTAAATACTTTCACTATGCCAAGGTACAAAATTAAAACATCTGTAGATATCACACGTTCCAACGTTGACCGAGCAGACCCTGATCAAATTAGGCAAGGGCAACAGAGCAATTTTAATACGCTACTGCAAGGTATAGGAATGAGAGCCAATGTTGAATGGACACATAATCCTTCACGTTCGATGTTAGAAACTGATGGCAAAGTTGCATATTGGCTCTGGGAATTTACCGTTGAAAGAGAAGATGTATTTTTGACAGATGGCGACCCTGTAGGATTGTTGAAACAAGATTTACATGGTGTGCCTATTATTAAAAATTTGACAGAAACAGAAACGTTCCCTAAAGCATGTTTCCTTATTGATAAAAATATCTGGATTGAGAAAATTTAAAGATATACTGATCGTATTATCCTATAACAGTTACTGGTAAATATTAGTATGAACAGATTACATTACAATACAATAATGATGAGCACTATCTTTTTTATGGTGTTTGGTTTCCTATTGTCACTGTATGGTTTACATACTGATGCTCACAACATTGTTTACGTGGGTGTTACAATTATGGCAGGCGTATGTGCTGTATGGTGGTTTTGGGTTATGTTTGTAATTAAGGATATGTTTGATAGGGTTGAAAAGGCAGCAGACAAAATGGTTGAAGTCAAAGTAGAATTAGGAGGCATAAAAGGGCTACTTAAGAAACTATTTGATCGCGGCGATGATAAATAAACATATAGGCAATTACATTAAGGCTATCTTAAAAACGCATTAGGCTAACGAACGAGTTTACTAATTGCCCCTAGAGCAGGGGAGTTTTTGGAGAATAATAGATGGCAAAGAGCCAGACTACAAGTTTAGAAAAAGAAAGTTTAGAAGCACATGTTGACTTGTGCGCCCTTCGTTACGAACAGTTAGATACCCGTATGACTAACTTGGAAACAAAGGTTGATAACATTCACAGAGATATTACTGAAGGCCAAAAAGGATTAACCAAAGTTATAATTGGTACTACAGGCACAGTAATTGCAGCAGTCCTTTCAGTTGTTGTTACAATTATGCTCAAGATGTAAGCATAAGATTTATAGATTGTTTAAATACTGGCCTAAGGGCCTTTTTTTATGAGTGAAGTATCTAAACGTTTTGAGTTGTTAGTTAAGTCCGTCTATAAAAAATTTATAGATAACGGCATACATCTGCCTCAACGAACACCAGAAGGTATTTTAGTTGGCAAAGTTCTTATTAAAAGTAACGGTCCATTGAAAGACCTTGTAGTTGACGGAACAATAGCCTATCGTGAAATATGTTTGAATTGTGTGGCTATCAAAATTGCTAACAATTTAGCGAGTGATATAAATCAAAGACTAACAGAACAACTATTCGAAATAGACAGAGAATATAGTAAACATTTTGTAGACAGCAAGTTTTTGATTGATAATTATCATAGAGCGGTAAATAACAATAATGAAGAAAAGGCAGAAATCCTGTGGACTAGATATGAAATTGCCAAAGAAAAAGCATTAAATGCTAAATCTAGAGCAGAGTATTTGACAGGTTTTTGAATAAATATAATATAACATCTGGGAAGAGGACAATGAAAACACAAGACCTATTTAAAACAAAAGCAGAAAAGGTGAATGAATCTATTCACAAGGCTTTCGGCAAGAAAATTGATTTTTCTACGTTTGACGCTCCTAAATTAGAGGATGCACGTAACAAACTTAGAACACAACTACATCAGGCAAGAAGCACAAGCGAATTCAACGAAAATTTAGAAGATGATACATATCATGAAGCGCAATGGATGCTTGACGCAATTAACAAAGAATTAGAAGAAAGAGAAGATACTGCTATCAAAGGTCTTGAAATAGCAGAAGAAGATGAAACCCCAGAAAACTCCGGAGAAGAAATGGAAACTAAAGTAACTGAAGGTGAAATCCAACAAGCAAGTGCTATTGTTACAGCAAAAACTATGGTTGATAGATTAAGCCGTTTTATTGAGGAGATTTCTTCAATGGAAAACGAAACACTATTACAACTAGGTGATTCAATTAGAGACGAAATTGGTCAAGCAGAATCAAAACAGTTTATTGAATCAAGTGCACCAGCAATTCAAGCAGCATTGGAAAACCTTAAAACAACACGTGAAACTTTATCAAGCGCAGTTGGCGTATTAGCAGGTGAAGAAACATCAAGCGACATGCTTGGTGCAGAACCTGAAGAAGGCGGAGCAACTGACATGGCTGAACCAGCAGCAGATGCAGGAGCAGAAGCACCAGCAGAACCAGCAAGCGATGACTTTGCAGCAGCAGAGCCAGCAGCAGGCGGAATGGAAACAGCAGGTAGAGAGCAGCGCGAATCAATCAATTACGAGTCACGTTTATTAAAAACACTGGCAGGTTAATATGAAACTGTCGGAGTTCTATCTAGACAAAGAACTTACAGATGCCCTTCCAACACCAGGAATGGGAGCAAAACCTGCACCAGCAGCACCAGCAGTTCCAGGACAAGCACCTGCTACTGATCCACAAGCACAAGCCAAGATGATGGCACAGCAGGCTCTTGATATGCAGAATAGAAAGAAAGAATTGCAAGATCAAATCAAAGCCAAGCAACAAGAAATTATGGATCTTCAAAAAGAACTAGCGAGCATTAAGTAATGAGATTTAGAGAGTTCGCACCAGACATGATGATTGATAGATACGTTATCGTATTAAAAAATCTTATAGGCAGGGCCTCTGCAAAAAAGGTTCCTGCAAAACTAAACTGGGCAGGACTTAATAAAATATTAAAATCAAACGATGCATCACTTGCAGCAGACTATGAAACATTTAAAGCAATGTATGATACATCTCCGGCTATTCAAAACCTAGTAAAAAACTTTAATGCAGATGGTTTAGAATTAAATGTACCCGGTGCAGCAGATGATGAAACACCTGCAGATGGAACAACAGATGCACAGGCAGCAGTTGATGCTACAGCAGCAAGTGCAGCACCACAGCAGTTAGCACAACAATAATACCACTCTTAACATTTCAACTTTAAGCGTACAATATATACTATGATGAATAGTGATTTTAAATTCTTGGGAATACAAATGGACTGCACTACTGACAGTGTTAGAAATGCTAACCATATTGCTAAGTCTCTTTATGATAATCCTGAATGCGATTATGCAATCACACCAGAATGTGCTTTGAGTGGTTATGGAAATAATTGCATGAATGAGTCAAGCGATGAAGCATTAGATATTGTGTTAAGTGCTTCGAGAGAAACACAGACAGGTTTATTCCTAGGTACAATGTCAGAAGGAGAAGACCTATACAACGATTGTTTGATTATAAACAATCAGGGAACTATTGTAAATCATCAACCAAAAAGCCTAATCATACCTTACGATGCAGAATTAGGTTGCAAACCTGCACCAATGAACAATCCTATTGAACTTCCTGATCATCCCGGCATCTCCGCTGGTGTAATGATATGCAATGATTTTTGGGGAGGACCACTCGGAGGAACGGCTTGTCTTCCACAACAATATTGTAAGGACGGAGATGTCAATATTCTAATACACTGCACAAATGGTGCTCGTGGTAATGGCGAATTAATTGATCAAATAAATTGGGATTGGCATACTGCTTGGTTACAACAGATAAGCAGTATTTTTAGGATCACAGTAATTAGTGTTGATAACAGTTGCCATATGAATGGCGAACCTTATAATGGAAGAACTTCATCTCCTAGCGGATGCTGGGTAGCAGGTGAAAAGATAGCAGGTGTATCTGAAATTGGACAGCATAACTTCACAGTCACATTACCAAAAGATAAGATGTATCCTTGGGGTAATACATTGCAAAATCATACTTGACAAGCAATTAAATTGATAGTAATATATACAGTATGACTCATGAACCCAAAGCCGATTTACTGCCACTTTTCTCTCAGCCAGTCTGTGTAACAGAACTGCCAATTACAGAAGAAGTAGCAACACACATAAGAAACTTAGAGTATTATGAAATGGAGTCAAGCGTTGGCTGGCTCTCTGAAGATACTCTAGTGTTAGAGAATTCTGTTATGTCTGATTTAAAACACAACCTGCTTAACATTATTAAAGGTTATGCACATGCTATGTTACAAGTACAAGACGACCTAGACTTTTACATAACCAACAGTTGGGTAACAGTACACAAGTACGGTGACTCTGCACCTGCACACAATCATGATAACAGTTTAATATCCGGAACCTGTTATATTAATATTCCAGATGACGACGAAAGTATGTTTGAAATATATGCTCCGCAGGCACATAATCTTTTTGGTTTTCTAAAACCAAAGTATAAAGAATGGAATATTTTTAACAGCAAAAACTGGTCAGCGAAACCAAATACCGGAACAACAATACTTTTTCCTTCGTACTTAGAACACGGAACTTCTCCTATGACTTCTCACACAGACAAACGTTATTGTTTGGCATTTAATGTGTTTGCACACGGAGACTTTCATGATTCGTGGATGAAAGATAAAGCACCAATCAATAGGTTAGTATTATAAAATGTCAGACACTCTTAAACCACCACCCTTCGTAGAAAGATATCAGTATAACGAGCTGAAACAAATTAATGATAAAGTTACACGTAAACGTGTATACCTGACACCAGATGGTGAAAAACTTCCAAGTGTTACAACAATCCTTAGTAGCACGAAAGATATGACTCATCTAAATGAATGGCGCAAGCGTGTTGGTGAAGAAAACGCTAGACGTATTACTACAGAAGCCGCTGGAATAGGCACAGCAATGCACGGTAATTTAGAAAGATTCTTAGTTGGCATGCAAAGACAACCGGGTAATAATCCTGTGCATGTACAAGCAAACAAGATGGCTGATGTGATTATCAAAAACGGACTCAAAGACGTAGATGAAGTATGGGCTATGGAACAAAGTTTATATTTTCCAGGACTATATTCAGGTACAACGGACTTATGTGGTGTTTATAAAGGCAAGCCTGCTATAATGGACCACAAACAAACTAATAAGCCTAAGAAAGCAGAATGGGTTGAAGATTACTATTTGCAACTTGTAGCGTATGCAATGGCACATAACGAAGTATACGGCACAGATATAAAGTCTGGCGTTATTTTTATGTGTAGTAGAGACTTACAATACCAGCAATTTGAGTTAACTGAGGATAACTTCCAAAAATACCAAGATATGTGGCTTAATAAGGTAGAAGAGTATTACAACGCAGTCTGATAAATACTAATAACAATTTAGGAGTTAGTAAGTGGCTGTTGTTCAAATAAGCAAAATCCAGATCCGTAGAGGTCAAAAAAATTCAAGCAGTGGTGTTCCGCAGTTAAGTTCTGCTGAACTTGCATGGGCAGTAGATACACAAGAATTATACATTGGTAACGGTTCTGTACAAGAAGGTGCTCCATATGTAGGCAATACTAAAGTATTAACGGAACATGATAATATACTTGAACTCGCAAATAGTTACAGATTTTCTTCTGATGACCCATCAATTACACTATCGCAGCCAAGAACACTTTTAGGGAAGATAGATGAAGTTGAAGTTTCTGTAATTGATTACGGTGCAGTACCAGATGGAAGTACATCTGCTAACCAAGCATTTGTAAACGCATTTACAGAACTGTTTAGAAATACAGACGACACATACAAAAAAGTACTTAAAGTTCCTAATGGCGAATATCTATTTACAACTGACCTTGAAATACCAAGCAATGTTATACTAAGAGGTGAAACACAGTCAGGAACCAAACTTAAAATTGATACTACCAACATTAGATTTATTTCATCAAGCGGCACTGGACTTGCTAGTTTTACAAGTAGTGATAGACCAGAGAATGTAAAAGTTGAAAATTTAACTATTGAAAGATCAAGTGGCCAAACTGTTATATCGGGTGTGAAAGATTCAACATTTGAAAATGTTACTTGGAAAGGTGAGTACCAACTTAGCACTCCATCATCAAGTATTAATCTTGCTACAATAGATAGTGCTGTGTTTTGGAGTAATAGTATAGCAGGAATTAAAGTTGACGGAATAAAATTCAAAGGTTGTAAGTTTGAAAGTAATGCAGTCAGTGTAAAAGTAAGTCAGACTGTCGCTACTGATACAAAGGTTGATTTTCATGATTGCGAATTCTTTATAAATGATACATCGATTAATGTTATAGGTGTTAACGGCCAAGCGAACAATTGGCAAATTAAAGATTGTGAATTTAAAGAAGTTAGCAGATATGTGTTCAACAGCAATTGGGGTTCAGGAACTAAATTTATAGGATCTTCATTTACTAATTGTGGTAACAGCACAAACACAGCCGCTAATCCTGTTTGGCCAATGATATCATTTGGTGAAAGCACAGACAACATTGTTACAAATTGTTTTTCTAATAGACAACAGAATGCAGGTATTGTAAGTTCAGAAACAATTACAGGTATATCAGAGGTTGTAAATGCAGACTTTACTCAAATCACAAACAGAAACAATTCAGAAATATTTTTATCAAACAGTTTTAGACCAGTTGCGGTCTTTGGTGCATTGAACAATTTTATATCTTTAAATTATATTTTGAGATTAGGTGTTCATGTTAGGTACGGCAAACTTGTAATTACAATCGGTGACGGCCTACAAAAAATTAGTTTTACAGATGATTATCAATATTCAGACTTATCCACAACTTCAGAAGGTGGTAGAATGATGAGCAACTTTCAGTTTGATGTAGAACTAAGAGATAACGATACAGATAGTGGTATTGAAACAGTTGTATTGTACTACAAGAATCCTTTATCAACAGGGGAAACAGGCAATATATCTTTTGATGTTTCCTATGGCGCATAAAAATACGTTTTTGAACACTTTTTCTGTTGTGTTCTTAATAACTATCTGTTACAATAAAAACTTATTAAACATATGAAGTGGTTTCTTCATTTGTTCTGTAATAGGGGCGGCTCAACCCGATCCCGATAAATACCCTTATACAAATTATTAAGGAATAGAGGCAAGAAAAAAAGATGACAAAAGAAATTTACATCACGAAGCGTTCCGGCTCCAAGGAAAAATTAGATTTAGATAAAATGCATTTTGTAGTCGAGGAGGCGTGTAAAGGTCTTTCTGGTGTAAGTGCATCACAGATAGAAATGAACGCTGACTTACAGTTTTACGACGGTATGTCATCGGAGGAAATTCAAAACATTTTAATTAAGAGTGCTAATGATCTTATCTCATTAGAAGCACCTAATTACCAATATGCAGCAGCACGTTTATTACTGTATACTTTACAAAAGCAAGTGTATGGAAGATACGAACACAAATCTTTAACAGAAGTTATTGATAAAAACATCGAGAGAGGTGTGTATGATTCTGCTATAAAAGAAAAGTATTCACAAACAGAACTTAAGAAAATGAACACGTGGATCAAACATGATCGTAACGAAGAATTTACATATGCAGGATTACGTCAAGTTGTAGATAAGTATTTGTGTCAAGACAGAAGCAACGGAGATATTTTTGAAACTCCGCAGTTTATGTACATGATGATTGCAGCAACATTGTTTGCTGAGTATCCTAAGGAGACACGTTTAACATACGTAAAAAAATATTATGACGCGACCAGTCTTTTTAAAATCAACATCCCAACCCCTGTCATGGCAGGAGTACGTACTCCTATTCGTCAGTTTGCCAGTTGTGTTCTTGTTGATGTGGATGATACTCTTCCTAGTATCTTTAGCAGTAATAGCGCAATTGGTTACTACATTGCTCAAAGGGCAGGAATTGGGATTAACTCCGGAAGAGTTAGAGCAATCAACTCAAAAATACGAGGTGGAGAAGTAGCCCATACAGGCGTTGTCCCATTTCTAAAAGTTTATGAAAGCACGGTAAGAAGTTGTACACAAAATGGTGTACGTGGTGGTAGTGCAACTACCCATTTCCCTATATGGCATTATGAGATTGAAGACATCCTTGTACTTAAAAATAATAAAGGTACTGAAGATAACAGAGTACGTAAACTAGACTATTCAATTCAAATCAATAAAACTTTTTATGAAAGGCTATTGGCTGACGGAGATATAACTCTTTTCTCGCCACATGATGTACCAGAAGTTTATGAGGCTTTCTATTCCGGAGACAACGAAAAGTTTCAAGAATTGTACGAAGCAGCAGAAAGAAAAACATCTATTAGAAAGAAAAAAATTAAAGCAAGAGCTTTGTTCGGTGATCTGTTGAAAGAACGAGCTGAAACAGGACGTATCTATATTATGAATGTTGATCACGCAAACAGTCATAGTTCATTTAAAGATCCTGTTTACATGAGTAACTTGTGTCAGGAGATTACACTTCCAACTAAACCTATTCAGCATATTGATGATGAAGAAGGAGAAATTGCTCTTTGTATTCTTAGTGCAATTAATGTAGGACTTATTACTCAACTAGAAGAACTAGAAAACTTATGTGATCTTGCTGTAAGAGCTTTAGAAGAAATTATAGATTATCAAGGATATCCTGTTAAGGCTGCTGAAGTAAGCACTAAAGCAAGACGTTCACTTGGTATAGGTTATATTGGACTTGCACACTATCTTGCTAAACATAAAGTAAAATACAGCGATAAAGAAGCATGGAAACTTGTACATGAACTTTCAGAAGCATTCCAATATTATCTACTTGTTGCAAGTAATGAACTTGCCAAAGAGCGTGGTGCTTGTGAATACTTCAATCGTACTAAATATGCTGACGGTATATTACCAATCGACACTTATAAGAAAGATGTCGATGATGTTATTAAGGCGAAACTGCAATATGATTGGAATGATCTTAGGAAGGACATTAAGCAGCACGGCTTACGGCACAGCACATTGTCCGCACAGATGCCTTCGGAGAGCAGTTCCGTTGTGTCGAATGCCACAAATGGAATTGAGCCCCCAAGAGCTTTCTTGTCCATTAAGAAGTCCAAGAAAGGACCTCTTAAACAAGTTGTTCCGCAGTTTCATACGCTAAAGAATTTTTATACATTACTTTGGGATATGCCAAGCAACGAAGGTTATATCAATATCGTTGCCGCTATGCAAAAGTTTTACGATCAAGCAATTAGCGGAAACTGGAGTTATAACCCAACACACTTTGAGAACAATGAAGTTCCTTTAAGTGTGATGATGAAAGACATGTTGACAACTTACAAAATGGGTTGGAAAACAAGTTACTATCAAAACACCTATGACTTTAAAGGTGAAGATGACGATGTGCAGCCAGCAGGTTTGGAAGAAACTGTTGTTGACACACAAGTAAATGGTGCTAAAATGAATGGCACGATGAATGGTCATATGAATGGCCATATGAATGGAAGCGAACCTGTTTCGGCAGATATTGATGACGGCGAAGAGTGTGAGGCTTGCAATATTTAGAGTGTATGACGAAAAAGAAAGAGAGCAAAAAATTGACCAGTAAAACAGTATTCAACAAGAACAAAGTAGATTTCACTAAAGAGTTCATGTTCTTTGGCGAAGATGGAAATACGCAACGCTATGATGTGTTTCGTTATCCAGAGTATGACAAACTAAATCAAACGATGTTAGGTTACTTCTGGCGTCCAGAAGAAGTGAGTCTACAAAAAGACAGATCAGACTATCAAGACTTTCGTGAAGAAGAAAAACATATTTTTACGAGCAACTTGAAATATCAAACATTATTAGATAGTGTACAAGGACGTGGACCTTGTCTTGCTTTCTTACCATACTGTTCTAATCCTGAATTAGAAAGTTGTATTGTATGTTGGGACTTTCAAGAAACAATCCACAGTCGTTCATATACACACATTGTAAAAAATGTTTATGCAAATCCTGGTGAAGTATTTGATACTATCCTAGAAGACAAAGAAATTATTGCAAGAGCCGAAAGTGTTACTAAAGAGTACGACAAGTTTAATGAGATTGCAGATAACTACTTCCATCATAAAAAAGGCAACATGTATGAAGTTAAAAAGCAATTATACAAAGCAATGATGACAGTAAACATACTTGAAGGTTTACGTTTCTATGTATCCTTTGCATGTACGTTTGCATTTGGTGAGCTAAAGAAAATGGAAGGATCTGCTAAGATTATTTCATTAATTGCACGTGACGAAGCAACACACTTAAATTTATCTACACACATTCTAAAGCATTGGGCAAAAGGTGATGATGATCCAGATTTTATTAAGATTGCTAAAGAGTGTGAAGAAGAAGTTTATGAAATGTGGCGTGAGTGTGTTGAAGAAGAAAAGCGTTGGGCAGACTATTTGTTCCAGAAAGGAAGTATTGTAGGACTTAATGCAAACTTGTTACATGCATACGTAGAGTTTATTGCTAACAAAAGACTTAAAGCATTAGGATTAAAAACAATATATGATCGTCCTATTAATACAAATCCGCTTCCTTGGACACAGCACTGGCTATCTAGCTCAGGATTACAAGTTGCACCACAGGAAACTGAAGTAGAAAGTTATATTGTTGGCGGTGTAAAGCAAGACGTAGAAAAAGATACATTCAAAGACTTCACACTTTAGGATAAGTACTTGTATGTTCAAAGCGCAATTTAAAAAACATTCTCCGTACGAAGCATGGACTACATTTGGCACCTACGGATCTGAAGCACAAGCCATATCTGCTGCATTACAAAAGAAAAAAATGGGTGTGATAATGGTAAGAGTTACAGACAAAAAAGGCGCAACAATTTATTCTGGTTAATGTATGAGAGATTGGTTTCTTAAATTAATAGATTGGAAAATTGCACTTCTGCAAAAACTCAGATTGTTTGTATCAGGCGAATCTAAATACATATATACAGATAAACAGCAGCAACAATTTGTAAAGAAATGGATGATGAAAGAATGATTGAGATATACGGAAAACCAAGTTGTCCTTTTTGTGTAAAGGCAGTAAACTTATGCAAGACACGTCAACTTGAACATACATATAAATCGCTAGGAACAGACTACACAAGAGAAGAATTACTTGAATGGTTTCCTGGTGCAAGAACAGTGCCACAAATTAAAATTAATGGTAAAACAATTGGTGGTTATAATGAATTTGAAAAGTATCTAGATGACACAGGATACAACGGAACAGGTCACACACTATGATAATTGAAACACCCTACAAAGTAGGAGACACAGTCTCTATTAAACTTACATCAGGCGAAGAAGTTGTTGCAAGATACAAAGAAGATAAAAACAGTGCTATGGTGTTGTCTAAACCTTTAATGGTTACAGCAACACAAAAAGGCTTAGGTCTAGCACCGTTCATGTTTACTATTGGACCTGACTCTACAGTGTCAATAGATAATAGCAAAGTAGTTTGTGTTGTAAAAACACAAGACGAAATGTCTAAGCAGTATATTCAAAGCACAACAGGAATAGCAACATAGATGCCCGGCGTTGTACGAGTAGGACAAGACGTACACATTGGGCATGCAAGTCCTACACCAAGTCCATTTCATCAAACTGCATATGCAGTTGGAAGTCCTAATGTTTTTACTAATAACAGTTCAACAGTAAGACTAGGTGATACTACATCATGCGGTGACCCTGCAGTAGGTGCTTCACCAAATGTATTTGCAAATAGTATTGCTATTCATAGATTAGGAGATGCAACTGCTGGACATGGTAGTTGGGTTCCAAATGCAGCAGCCACAGGTTCAGGTAATGTGTTTGCTAACGAAGGTGGTACAACATCTAATTTTGTAGCAACACAGGCACCACTTATCATCTTATCACCAGAAGTAGCAGCGGTAGTTAACACAAGTATTGCAAGTGCAATTGCAACACCTGCGGCTGTAGGTAATACAGGTGGTGTAAGTGCAAGCGGACAGGTTGAAAGCGGACAGGTTCCTGATCTGTATGAACAAACACCCGATGCAACTGGTGTTGATACATTAGGAACAACAGAAGCACAAGTAGATGCAAGTGCAGCAAATTCAACAGCAGCCGCTGATGGTATTCCAGGATTTTTATCACAAGTTCTAGCAGAAGCAAACAATGAGCAATGGGACGAAACTGGTGACAAAGGTCCAACAAGTAATGGAAACATTGTTGGCATATGGCGAGAATTAGGATTTCCAGATACAACATATTGGAAAACAGATCAAACACCTTGGTGTGCAGGTTTTGCAAACTGGGTGCTTAAACGTACAGGTTACAAATATATGCAAAGTGCTAGAGCATATGACTTTAGAGATAAAACAAGTTTATATGGTGGAGTTCCTGTACCTTTATCAGACGGAAAGCCTGGAGACATAGTTGTGTGGAATTACAGCCACGTAAACTTTATATACACATCACCTAGTCCAGGAGTATATACATTTGTAGGTGGTAACCAAAGTGATAAAGCAAGTGCTACAAACAATAACCCAAGTGGCGGAACAATTACAAATAGTTGGAAAGGTGGTTGGACTAGTAGCAACGGAAGAATATCTGGAATATTTAGACCAGTGAGAGCATAACAATGCCTAAGTACAGTGAAGTAGAAGCAGAATTAACAGCAGACGGTTTCAGTTTTACAAAACTTCCAACAAAAAATCAAACAGCACGATTCGAATATGTCGTGTTCGATTACATTAAAGACAATCCAGGTATACGTGGAAATAAATATAGTAGTTACGTAGGCAAACACTACGATGATGATGGAACTACTAGCGAATGACTTTAATAAAACGTGCAGATAAGGGAGAAGCATTAACCTACGAAGAACTAGATGGTAACTTTACGCATCTAGGAGGTGATGGCACTTACCAATTTCCTTCCACAGATGGCTCAGCCAATCAAGTATTACAAACAGATGGTAATGGAAATATATCTTTTGTTACTATTTCGACAGACCTTCCTGAATTAATTACAGCAGATTTCAAAGGTAGTGTATTTGCAGATGACAGCACTTTGATTGTTGACGGACTTAACGGCTCCGTTTTTGCATCTTCTCTAAGAACACAAGATGAAACTATTATTCTAGGATCAACTGCAGGAGATACAGGTCAACTGTCAGGTGGTATTGCTATAGGATTTGAAGCAGGTAGACAAAATCAAAGTACCGGCGGAATATTTCCTAGTCATTCGCCAGGACGGGCTTCAGTTGCTATAGGATATCAGGCAGGAGAAAATGATCAGTTATCAATGAATGTTGCTATTGGTCCACAAGCAGGACAATTTAATCAAGATTATCAAAGCGTTGCTATCGGCTTCCAAGCACAAAACTACAAGTATGCCAATAACGGAATGCGAGCAGTTGCTATTGGTGCACAGGCTGCTGAATTTGGACAAAGTTTGGACACTGTAGCAATAGGTTACAAGGCTGGAGGCACTACACAAGGAAGAAAATCAATTGCAATTGGATCATCTGCTGGTATGAATAATCAAGGTGATGAATGTATAGCAATTGGGGCTGGCACAGGATTTAATAATCAGCCAGATGAAACATTAATTATTTCTGCAGATACAGGAGACATTTTTCCATCTGGATCTGGCGAAGCATACATAAGTCCTATTAGGGAAGTTACAGGAGGTTCTGCTCCTGCAGGATTTAGTCCAATGTATTACAATCCCACAACTAAAGAAGTCATAGTTGTATCTCCATAGTTAATTTATAGATAACTAATACTACGTAGTATTAACATAGAGGTATCAATGAATAACATCAAAAAATATATCTGGATGGGAATTGGATTCCTATCACTTGGTATGGCATATATTGGAGTGATCGTTCCAGGTATTCCATTCTCGATATTCTTAGTGTTCGCGGCATATTGTTTTGCTAAAAGCAGTAAGAGAATGCACGATTGGTTATACAATCACAAATACTTTGGACCGTTCCTAACAAATTGGGTACAGAAAAGAGTATTTCCTACAAAAGGCAAATACGCAATGATAATAGTTATGGCTAGTTCCCTTGCGTTTTTGTGGTTCACTACAGAAAACATCAAAGCAGTAGCATGGAGCGGAGGCTTTATGGCACTAGTTGCTATATGGGCTTGGAGATTTCCTGGTACTGTTGAAGAACATAAAGCAAGAACGAAAGCCGGAAAGAAGATTGGCTGGATAAAATAAGATGAAGTGCGAACAGGGAGATTTAGCAAAAATTATATTTTCACTAAACGAAAACAATATAGGAAAGGTTGTTTTAGTTGAAAATTATATTGGTAAATTTAACGCAGGTGGCAGATTTGATTTCAGAGGTGTTACCTGCGTTGTTCCTGTTGCAGATCATTATTGGTGGATAAGTGGACAAGGACTAAGCAACATGTTCGGAGATACTCCTAAAGCATATATTGCTGACAGTTGGCTAGAACCACTTAGACCTGATGTTAACAAAGTTTCCCAAAAAGAAAAAATACCGTACGAAAAAGTTGCATAAGGGGTTGACACTACTTACAACCTCTGCTATATTAGTTGAACATTAGCAAAAGGAAAGCAAATGCCTACACTATATCATTTTGAATTGACTAACAACGATATCTACGAAGTCGTAGCAATGGGTTTCAAAGATGCATGTCTTACCCTAGAAGAACAACATCCAGAAATCAAAATAGATGATATACTTTGCATATCAGAATTTCCTAATCCTATACCAGGCGTAGACACAATACATTAAAGTTTCTATAGTCCTGTAGTTTAATGGTAAAACACCCGGCTTATACTCGGCACAGTCTCCAGATTAGAGAGCGATGGGGGTTCGAATCCCCCCAGGACTACCATTTTTGATAAAAAAAGATTGACAACACCTTAAAAAGGTGTTATAAATAAAGAGTAATTGTTGACAGCATCGTATGTCACAAGAACAGGACCCGGGTGCGATACCCGGCAGGTCCACCATAAGGACATTGATATGGAAGTTATATGGCACATATTGTTAACAACTTGTTTAGGCTCGACCTGTCTACAACAAGATGTTCAAAGGTTTGACACGAAAGAACAGTGTTTCTATATGCTTGAAATGTATGAAGGCATTCCTGCAGATGGAGATTGGGATTCTGTCGACTATGTATGTAAACCTGTAGACTCAGTGTCTTTATGATGGGCCTGAAATAGGATCGACTGGCTTGTTAAGGGTGAAAGAGATTACCGGGTGGAAACTCCGTTAACGTAACAAAACTATAGACGCAAACGAAAACTTTGCTCTTGCTGCCTAGTAATAGGTGACGGGGTTGGCAACTTACCTGGCAACAGAAAAGTTGCGCTATTCTTATTCAAGAGAAGGAACAATCAAATGCAGTTTAAAGAATTTTACTTTCACGTATTAGCCATCTGTATTGGCATAGGATTATTTGCAGGCACAGCACACGCTGAAGTCGTTAAGGACCATTATAAGACTGTGATACAAAAGACACCTTACTATGTTGAAGTTTGTCAAGACGTAGTAGTAGGCGGCGACAAAACAGGTGATGCACTAACAGGTGCAATTATTGGAGGCGTAATTGGAAATAATGTTACTAAAAATGTAGACAATGGCGGAGCAGTTGGTGCGTTACTAGGAGGCATTATTGGACACAACAACTCCAAAGCAAAGAGCCGTGTAGAAACACAGTGCCGCAGAGAACAACGCTTTAATGAATCTACAAAAGAAGTTTACAGTCACAGCACAGTTAGTTTTTTACATAATGGACGTTCTTACACTTTGCAGTTTCAGAAATAGTTTCTAAAAATTTTGCGATGCATAATTACCTAGTAAGACTAAGCAAATTAGCAAACTTTTAAGGAGTATTTATGGTAGTTGGATTTCAAATTCCAAAAACAACATTTAGAGTAAGAGAAGGTGACACAATCATAGAAGAAGGTTGTAGTTTTACTGACGGCACTTGGCATACTAAAACAACAGACGATTATTTTAAAGGTAAACGTGTAGCAATGTTTAGCCTGCCAGGAGCATTTACACCTACATGCACATCTAATCAACTTCCTGGTTTTGAAGAGCATTACGAACGCATGAAAGAACTTGGTATTGATGAAGTGTATTGTGTAAGTGTCAACGATTCATTTGTAATGAATGCATGGGCAGAAGTTCTTAAAATTAAGAATGTAAAAGTTATTCCTGATGGTTCAGGAAATTTCACACGCTACATGGGCATGCTCATTGGTAAGAATCATTTAGGGTTTGGTATGCGTTCATGGAGATACATGGCAGTCATCAATGACGGACTGGTTGAAAAATGGTGGCAGGAACCTGGTATTAACAATGAAGGTGCTGACGAAGATCCTTACGAGCAGACTACACCAGAAAATATGCTAGAATATCTTGAAAACTAATTCTTTTTTGAAATTCGATAATGCTCTGCTACGTAGAGAAAATGCTTGTCCTCCTATATGGATGATGAGACAGGCAGGCAGATATCAACAATCATATCGGTCAATGAAGAAGTCATGGACATTTGAACAGATGTGCAAACTTCCAGGGTTGGCAACTGATGTAGCAATGTTACCTATCAATGAATTTGATTTTGATGTTGCAATATTGTTTAGTGATATCTTGTTTCATTTAGAAGGGTTAGGATTACCTTTAACTTTTAGTCCAGGGCCTAAATTTGAATTGCATTTAGATGAGGATAATTGGGTAAACTATAAAGATGTAAACAAAGCAATAGACTTTCTCAAATTTCAATCAAAAGCAATAAAACAAACTAGAGATAAACTTGGTTCTAAAAAGGCACTAGTTGGATTTGTAGGAGGGCCTTGGACTATTTTAAATTATGCTTTAGGTGATAAAAAGGCAAGTGATGATTTCAAACACATGTATTTGAAAACTGTGCTTGTACCATTACTGCGAGCTAGTATAAAAAAGCAACTTGAAGCAGGTGCTGATTGTGTAATGATTTTTGACAGTGGTTTAAAAAATATACGCAAGAAGTATTTTGATAATGAATACTGTGAACTATTAAAAGAATTACAAAGTGCAGGTACAACAGCATATTATTCAAGAACATTGCCAAACAACAGTTTACAAAAAGTAATAGATGTTGACTTTGCAGGAATAGGCATAGATAGCAATCAAGACTTAAACAAAACATTACAAAAAGTAAGTAAAGGTTTTGTACAAGGAAATTTTGATGAAACACTTCTGCTGATAGATTCACAAAAAACATTAGAAAAAGAAATACATAAATGGCTTGAAACTATAGAAGATACTACAGGATGGGTATGTGGGTTAGGTCATGGTATTTTAAAAGAGACACCTCCAAAGAATGTTTCCTTATTTGTAAAAACCGTAAGAAATTACTTTGATTAACATCTATATTAGTATCTACCTATATTCTATAACTCGGTGGTTTTTGCTTCGATCCATTAAATAAAACTATAACACTTGACATAATAATAAGTTTATGTTATAGTGGTTATGTTAGGTAATAGAATAATCTATTACGAGCATTGTACGCAACAGCCGCAAGGCAGGAGGTATTACAATGCATATCATAAAAAAGCACTAGTAAATCTAAGGTACTTCATTGCGCCATTACTAATCTGTGTTTCACTCGCTGGAGTGTTAGCAGGAGGTATATGGACTTGGACAGGTGTATTCCTATTGGGAGTAGGAATAATACTTGATACCTTAGTAACCTATAAAACCAAAGGTGCTGGCTTCGACGAAAATGGCGAGCCCTATGGTATCCCCTGGTTACAGAATACAGTTATGTATTTGATGTTACCAGTATTCGTTGCACTGCAACTTGCACTAGCATATCAAATCTACTCTGGTATGTATGGTTTAGAGTTGTTAGGCGCAGTTCTTTCAACAGGTATATTTGCAGGCATAGGCATAATATATGGACACGAACTGTCACACACCAAAGGCTTCAGTTTTGTTATAAGTCGTTGGATGATGGCACTAAGTGGTTCAGCACATTTCTGTTATGCTCACGTGTACAATCATCACTTGGAACTAGCAAGTGAAGATGATCCTGCAACTGCACCTAGAGGACGTGATATCTATTCACACTATGCTAAGAGTCATTTAGGACAGAGCAAGTTCCTATTTGATATGGAGAAAGCAAGATTGAAAAGACTTGACAAACCTTTCTTGTCTGTAGGTAACAGATGGATTAGAGGTTATATGATGAGTCTACCAACTATCTTTTTGTTCTTCTTAGCAGGTGGATGGTTAGGAGTCGCTTGTATGGCACTTGTTTGGGTAATCTCAAACTTTGAACTAGAAGCACTTAACTATCTAGAACATTACGGACTTGTTCGTGTTAAGAGCGAACC
>Ga0163109_10001512_pt1 | contig 18355 bp, 11 predicted proteins | sample CRUFie1St13metaG_FD_108704 | JGI IMG/M metagenome (GOLD analysis project Ga0163109, IMG submission 108704) | Marine microbial communities from the Costa Rica Dome - CRUD Field 142mm St13 metaG | ecosystem: Environmental > Aquatic > Marine > Oceanic > Photic zone | place: Costa Rica: the Eastern... | reverse complement strand
CGTTTGTGGTCATCACCTGGTGGCAGCGCATTAAAATCGCCGCCCAGAACCCAAGCCACACCGGCACTCTCCAGAGCCATTAGTTGACGATCGATCTCTCCCACCTGCTTAAATAGCGTCCCATCATTGTTCGAAAATGCAGATAGGTGCGTGTTGAGTAGAGCGAGCTCCTTGCCGTTATCCATGAGCGCACGAACGTCGAGTAACGCCCGCCGCAGATTGAACCATTGCCGCCATGCGGGCTCGTTCATCAGAGCGAGCTGATGCCGCGTCGCCGATGTCAGCCGGTACTTGGAAAAAATGGCCAGATGGAAGTCGACCTTTCCCATAGGTTCGTAAGCTGGGATGGGGACATAACCCACCTTGTGATAAGGCGTGCTCGCATAGCAAGCGTAGGGTGTTCGCTGAAGCATTGCTTGCAGCTGGTCCACGTTGCCGGTGCGGTCCGAGTCGCGGTCGAGTTCCTGCCAGAGCACCACGTCGGGGTCGAGCTCGCGAACGACACGGGCCATCTCATCCAGAGTTGCAGTGACGTCCAATGCGGGCACATGCACCACTTGGCCACCGTCATAAAAAAAATGTTGTGCCCTGCTCGCAGCAAACTGCACGTTCCACACCAAGACCGACAGGTCGCTGTCGGTCGACACAGGTGGCGTGTCCGCGGGGCACGTTACCGCAACGTCGAGCTGCGTCGGCGGGAACCACAGGAGAGACCGCACAGCGCCCGCAAGCCCTATCACCAGCACCAAAAGCCCCAGAAAAGCCCAACCAAACCATCGCCACATGTGTTTTTTCGCCATCTCACACTGCAGGACCATGCTATCGCAACATCGCGTTCCTCACATATCTCGACAGGCAGTGGCGTAAGGTTGACGCTTGAGGGTTACTTAGGGATGACCAGCCTTAATGGGTCGTTCGTATTTTCAACTGTGCCGACGATTTCAATCTGTTGTTAGGTGTAATGATAGGCGGGCCGCTACCGTCTAAAATCGCCGGAGAGCCTTCATTGCTCATTAACACCGCCCTCAAGGAGAATGAGGGGTATCCGCTGCCGCTTTACAAGAGACATCACATCTGATGACACCGATAACTCAAGTTCGCTCCCTTATTTTAACCGCTCTAGCGCTGCTATTTCTGCTAACCGGGTGCCAGTCTGAGCCACAGTCCCAGCAACCCGGCGAGCCACCGCGCTACGAGGCCACCGTGACGCGCACGCCGCACGGTATTGCGCACATCACTGCCGCATCGTGGGGTGCACTGGGCTTTGGCGAGGCCTACGCTGCGGCAGAAGATCAGGTCTGCAATATGGCACTGGCATTACTGCAGTCGCGCGGAGAGAGCGCCAGCGTCTTTGGGCCCGGTCGGGAGCAACGTAACTTGGCGCGCGATATTACCGTCAAGGCGCTGGGCATCCCCGAGCGCGCCGAGGCAGCGTTGCAAGCACAGGCGCCTGATATCCGGGAGTGGATAGAGGGTTACGCAGCTGGCTTTAACCATTATCTGGCTGAGCATGCCGGGGGGGTAGGTTCTTGGTGCGATCAGGCTGAGTGGGTGCGGCCCGTCGATGCTGACGCGTTTATGGCGCAATACTTAACGATGGTTCAAACCCTGCCCCGTGCCGGTGGCGCGATTGCCGCAGCGCGGCTTCCCGACCCCCGGGTCAGCACATCGCAGCCGTCTGTCACCCAGGCCTGGACCTCCGGCCCACCCGAATCAAGCGAAGCAGACTGGGTACAGGCTCCTCAATTAGCCAGCACGCTCACCGATCTGACGCTACGAGACATGGGCTCCAACGCGTGGGCGCTGGGAGATGGGCGCGCCGAGGGCGCCAACAGTCTCTTACTCGCCAACCCGCACTACCCTTGGTACGGCATTGCCCGCTTTTGGGAGAAGCACCTCACCATCCCCGGCGTTTATGACGCTTACGGCGTGAGCCTAATCGGCACCCCTGGCGTCAGTTTGGGCTTTAACGCCCATGTTGGATGGTCGCATACGGTATCTAACTCAAAGCGCACGGTGATTTATCAGCTCACGCTCGACCCCAGTGACCCAGCACGCTACCGATGGGGCGATGGCTGGCGGTCACTCACGTCGGTCGAAGTAGATGTCGATGTCTTAAGCGAGAGCGAGGTGTCGACAACGCGTCACACCGTGTGGTCCTCCCATCACGGTCCTCTTATTAAGCTACCAGGCATCACCGATGATCCCTTCACTGTGTTTGCGATCCGTGACGCAAATACTGACAACTTGCATGTCATGGGACAGTGGCAGGCGATGGGCCAGGCGCAGGGTATGGATGACTTTATCGACGCGCATCGGCGCTTCAACGCCATGCCCTGGATCAACACCATCGCAGTGAGTCGGGAAGGACGCGCCGCCTATATCGATAATTCCACTGTGGGTGCGCTCTCACCGGAGGCGATCGCAGATTGGCAAGCCCGAGTCTCCGCCGACCCCCGGCAGCAGTTTTTATACCTTGACCAAGGGCTTGTGATTCTCGATGGGTCATTGCCAGACCACGATTGGCGCGACACCTCATCACCGGTACCACAGACCGAGCCTTTCGAGCAGCGTCCGCTGATAGAGAGTCGAGACTACGTGTTCAACGCCAACGACAGCTACTGGCTGAGCGATCCGGCCAATCCGGCCGCGTCGCTCTCGCCACTGTATGGTCCGACACATTCACCGCGCTCCGTCAGAACACGGATGAACGTGGAACTCCTCAAGCCTTACAGTCCGTTCGGCTATGCAGGAGATAACGCCTTGTTCTCCATGGCAGAGGTGCAAACGGCGCTCTTTGGTAACGACAGCCTAACCGCGCAGTTGCTGCTGCCCGAATTACTGGCTGCCTGCGCCGATAGTCCTCAGCGGGCGCTGGCAACCGAAAAGATTGATCTCAAGGCGGCGTGCGGCGTGCTGGCAGAGTGGGATCGCCGCTTTAATGCAGATTCGCGCGGAGCGGTGCTCTTTAGAGAGTGGTTGACCCGTTACCCCTATAACGAGACCTACTTGGGCCGTGAACTATTCGCCCTGCCATTCGATCCTGCAGAGCCGCTGACCACACCCGCTGGACTCAAAGACGCCGACACAGCGCTCGATAAGCTGGCTGAGGCGGTGGCATTAATGCATCAGGCGGGGATCCCGCTGGACACGCCATTGGGCGAGCAGCAGCGGGGGCACCGCATGAACAAGATCTTCCCGGTGCACGGCGGTAATCGCCGCGAGGGCATCGCCAATTTGCAGGTCTCAACAACCCGAGGCAGCAACCCGACTGAGACGCCTGTTTTCACGGGCAGCGACACCTTCATGGGAGACAGCGAGAGCCTGTCGGAAACGGGATACAACGTGGTCCATGGGTCCAGCTTTATCATGACGCTTGCCTTTACCGATGAAGGGCCGCAAGCAGAGGCGATTCTGTCCTACTCGCAGTCGGGCGACCCCGATTCGGACTTTTTCGACGATCAGACCGCGCTGTATCGCGACAAAGTTTGGCGAGACATTTTGTTTTCACCCGAAGACATCGCCCGAGAGGCGATATCAGTCAGCGTTGTCACAGGGGGTTCTGTCGCGCCTCAGGCAGACTGATAGGTCTTGGCCAGGTGGTCATAGACCGCACGCAAGGCCATGGCCTCTCCCCCTTCGGGGCGCCCCGGACGGCTGCGGATATTGAAGGCCATCAGATCAAAGTGTAGCCATGCGTCGGCCGAGACAAACCGCTGCAGAAACAGGGCGGCGGTCACCGCCCCAGCATAGGGTGATGGGGCAGAGTTAACGACGTCCGCGACCTTTGAATCGATCATGTAGTTGTATTCGTCATGGAGCGGCATACGCCAAACGGGATCGTCGGTGGCAACGGATGCGCCGGCGACCGATGCGGCCAGATCATCGTCGTTGCAAAACATCGCGGCTATCTCTGCACCCACAGCGGAACGCGCTGAGCCAGTCAGCGTTGAGAAATCCGCGATTAGTGAAGGCCCCTCATCACAGCCAATAGAGAGCGCATCGCACAACAGGAGCCGGCCCTCAGCGTCGGTATTATCGATTTCTACCGTCAGGCCTTTATGCGTATTCAGTACATCGCCGGGCCGGAAAGCATTGCCGCTGATGGCATTTTCTGCGGCGGGCACCAATAGGCGCAAGCGCACCGGAAGCGCCTGCGCCATGATCAGGTAAGCTAGACCGATAGCCGTAGCGGCGCCACCCATGTCTTTCTTCATGAGCCGCATCGCTGAGGAGGGCTTAATATCCAGGCCGCCACTATCAAAAGTGACGCCCTTACCTACCAAGGTCACCTTCGGATGGTCTGCTTCTCCCCACTGCAGATCAATGAGCCGCGGCGTGTCAGCCGCCGCTCGACCTACAGCGTGGATGGCACCGCACTTGATATCCAGTAGTGCGTCACCTTCGGTGATATCACAGGTCGCGCCAAAGGTATCGGCGAGGGCCTGCACCTCCGCCGCCAGATGCGAGGGCGCCATATCCTGAGCCGGCGTATTAATGAGGTCACGGCAGACCGCCACAGCAAGGGTCGTATTGATAATGAAATCCGAATCAGCGCCCGCTGGGAGGAGCAGTTGTGCGGGTGCACGTTTCGCCTCTTTGTAGCGAAGAAACTGGTAGCCACCCAAACCCCATCCGACGAGTTGCAGGTCTGACACCGCGCTCGTTAACGCATAGGTGCCCTCGGGCAGCGTCATGGGCAGCCCTCCAAGGGTGGACAGGTTGTCTTTGCCGTCCCAGCCGCAAACCACCCTTGCCGCACCGTCGTTCTCAAGCCAAGCAAACTGACCACTCTTCGCGGCAAACCCCTGACGATCGAGCCAAGCCCGCTCTGTCTCTTTTAGCGACGAGCGGTAGCTCTCGACCTCACTGGTCTGCAGCAGCTCAAGGGGAATCGGGTTCTCTGCCTCGCTGGCAAAGCAGGTAGCGGCTATGTCGTTGTGAGCGGTAGTCGTATTCATGAAGCGGGTCTTTGGCCTTGATTCATCTGCGCTTAACAACGCGAGTTCGACAATGTTAACCGCCTACTTACCGAATGGCATCTTCTCTAAGAAATAGGGAACACAGACTGCCAACAGGTTAGTTGAACTGCCGTTGATTGAGGCTGTCCCCGCACAGAAAAGAAAAAACTCTGTCCGATCCAGAACAGACAGCTATCTTTTATCGCCCGCGTCCGGCAACCCCGTATACTGCCTCTCATGCCCGCAGCGCTCGATATTCTCCGGCAAACCTTCGGTTACCCCAGCTTTCGCGGCCCTCAAGAGACGATTATTCAAACACTCATCGACGGGGGTGACGCACTGGTGCTCATGCCCACAGGGGGCGGTAAATCGCTGTGTTACCAGATCCCCGCCTTGGCGAGAGCCGGTTGCGGCATTGTGATCTCGCCCTTAATTGCGCTGATGCAGGATCAGGTCAACGCCATGCGCGAGTTGGGTGTGCGGGCCAGGTTTCTTAACTCCACTCTGGATGCCGACACTGCGGTGGAGGTGGAGCGTGCACTCATTGAGGGTGAACTGGATCTTCTCTACATAGCCCCAGAACGGCTTACGCAGAGCCGAACATTAGGGCTACTCAAACGCTGTGAGATTGGGCTCTTTGCCATTGACGAGGCGCACTGTGTGTCGCAGTGGGGCCATGACTTCCGGGCCGACTACCTAGAGCTCAGCCTGCTCCACGAGCAGTTCCCCCATGTGCCCCGCATTGCCCTCACCGCCACCGCCGACGAACAAACCCGGCTCGAGATCGCCGCGCGTCTGCAATTAGAGGACGCCGCCCGCTTCGTAGTGGGTTTTGATCGCCCGAACATTCGCTATTGCATCGGTTTAAAGCACAACGCCCGGCAGCAGCTGCTGGCGTTTTTGAAGGCCGAGCACCCGAACGATGCGGGCATTGTGTACTGCCTGTCGCGCAAAAAAACCGAGGAGACCGCCAGCTGGCTGGCCACCCAGGGCTTTACCGCCCTGCCCTACCACGCCGGGCTCCCGGCTGAAGAACGGGCGGCGCACCAAGCGCGCTTTCTTCGCGAGGAGGCGATCGTGATGGTGGCCACCATTGCCTTTGGCATGGGGATTGATAAACCCGACGTGCGCTTTGTGGCGCACCTCGATTTACCCAAGACCATTGAGGCCTATTACCAAGAGACGGGGCGCGCGGGCCGCGACGGCGCACCGGCCAATGCGTGGATGATTTATGGCTTGCAGGATGTGATCAAACTGCGGCAAATGATGCAGAGCTCACAGGGCAGCGAGCAGCACAAGCGCATCGAGCAGCACCGACTGAACGCCATGCTCGGCCTGTGCGAAATCACCAGCTGCCGGCGCCAGGCACCGCTCGCCTACTTCGGCGAGACCTACCCCGAGCCCTGCGGTAACTGCGATGGCTGCCTGGAACCCGCGCAAACCTGGGACGCCACCGAAGCCTGCCGCATGGCACTGAGTGCCGTGGCCCGCACCGGCGAGCGCTTCGGGGTGAATCACTTAATCGATGTACTCAAAGGAAAAGAGACCGACAAGATCTGGCAGTTCGAGCACCACCATCTGCCTACCTTCGGTGTGGGTGATGCGCTAGATAAAAACCAGTGGCGCTCGGTCTTCAGGCAGCTCGTGGGCAGAGGCTATTTATCGGTCGACCTGCAAGGCTTTGGCGTACTCAAACTTCAGGAAAAGTGCCGCCCGCTGCTGCGCGGTGGGTGTGAGATTGCGCTGCGGCTGGATCAGAAGCAAAAGGTCGCCAAGCGGCAAACCAAGACCCCACTCCCCGAGGACATCAATGTGGGCCTATGGGAAGCACTGCGAGACTGCCGGCGCGAGCTCGCCGAGGAACAGGGCGTGCCGCCCTACGTGATTTTTCATGACAGCACCTTGGTGGAGATGTGCTCGGTAGTGCCAAAAACGCTGGCCGACTTCTCGAAGCTCTACGGAGTAGGCGAGCGCAAGCTGGTGAAATACGGCGAGGCGTTTTTGGCAGCGATTAGAGACGCCGAGCAAGCGTTCCAGCAACCCGGGCCATGACTGCACCCTCCGACACCAGCGTGATTGATGCACTGGCGCAATACCACCCGCTGATCATCGAGGGTATGGGGGGCTATGACCCCCGGGCCCCGGAACCTGTCGCAATGCAGATCGTCTCGCAACTGCGTGATCGGTGGCGCGCACAGCCCCCAGCGAAACCCGTGCTTCTGGTTACGCAGGGCGACCCGATTGAAGAGCGCGGCATCTCCGCCATTACGCGGTGCGTTGCCGACGAATTGGGTGTCCCTCGTGCCATGGCTTTTCTGGAGCCCGATGTTGCCGACTATCACAAACCCAATGCCGACCATCACGGGGTAGTGTTGGAAATACCCTATTCAGCTCTCATCAGGCCTCTGGAGAATGGACGGCCAGGCGTGACACGCTCGCTGGAGCAGGCGGTCGATACCGCGTTAACCGAGAAAAATCAGCAACGTGAACGAGAGGGAAGAGACGCACTGCAAAACTACTGCCGTGACTTCGTGCTACTACAGGAGGTCACCAAAGCCGCCTGCAACCGAATCTGCGGGGAAATCACCGTTGCCCATACCTGTACCGAGATCAGTCCTTTCTCGGTTACCAGCTTTTATCAGGTGGGTTTGGATTTGGGCTTGGTTGCCGCTGATCAAATTGTCGCTTACGAGGGCTGACGGTTCAGACATTGGCAACGCTTAGGCCGCACCCGGCTCCAGCACCTCTAGCTCTTCCTGCTTCGCTAGCCATTCACTCTCGATGTCTTCTAACTCACGTTTGAGCTGCCCTTCCTGCTTGAGAAGTTCAGCTAACTCATCGCCGGCGCTCTGGGTGTAGAGGTTCCCATCAGCGAGTTGGGTTTGCAGGGCGTCGAGTGCCTGCTGGCCCTTCTCCATTTTTGTTTCGAGTTGGCGAATCGCTTTTTTCACGGGCTGTAATTGGGCACGGCGGTCGGCATTGGCCTGACGCCGTGCTTTGCGGTCCCCAGCATCTTCCGATGCAGCAGTTACTTGTGCTGCAGGTTTGGGCGCATCACTTGGGTTGGCTGAGAGCACCCATTTTTCATAGGCCTCGATGTCACCGGCGTAATCTTCAACCGTGCCGTCATTCACCAACAGCAACTGCTCTACCGAATTGCGCAGCAGATGCCGGTCGTGACTCACCAGCACAATGGCTCCGGCGTAGTCCTGTAGCGCCACCTCAAGGGCATGGCGCATATCGAGATCCAAGTGGTTGGTGGGTTCATCGAGTATCAGCACGTTGGGTGCCTGCCACACTACATGGGCGAGCGCCAAGCGCGCCTTTTCGCCCCCCGAGAACGGCCGGATGGCCTCCTTTGCGCGATCCCCCCTGAAATCAAAGCCTCCCAGAAAGTCGAGGATCTCTTGATCCCGTGCTTTGGGTGAGAGCCGCTGCAGGTGCAAAAACGGGCTGGCGTCGAGGTCGAGCACCTCCAGCTGCTGCTGATCGAAATAACCGATTTGCAAATGCGCACCTTCGGTGCGCTCGCCACCCATCAGCAGCAGCTCGCCGGTCAGGCTTTTTAACAGCGTGGTTTTACCGGCGCCGTTTTTACCCAAGAGCCCAACGCGATCCCCAGGGCTCAGTGATACCGACACCTTGGATAGCACCTGATGCTCACCGCGGCCCAATGAGGCATCGCTTAATGTCAGCAGCGGATCGCTTACCTTCCCCGGCGGCGGGAAGTTAAAGCTGAAGGGCGAGTCAATGTGCGCCTGCGCCACCTTCTGCATGCGCTCGAGCTCTTTCAACCGCGACTGCGCCTGGCGTGCCTTGGTGGCCTTGGCGCGGAACCGGCGCACGAAGTCCTCAATATCCGCAATGCGGCGCTGTTGCTTCTCGTATTGCGCCTGCTGTTGGGCCATCTGCTCGGCGCGCTGGCGTTCATAGTCCGAGTAGCCACCCTGGTAGGCGCTCAGCGCCTGCCGGGCGATCTCCAACGTACGCTCACAGGTAGCATCGATAAAGTCGCGGTCGTGGGAGATCATCAAGAGCGTGCCGCGGTAAGCCTGGAGCCACGTTTGTAGCCACAGCGTGGTGTCGAGATCGAGGTGGTTGGTGGGCTCATCGAGCAGCATGAGATCAGAGGGCGCCATCAGCGCACGGGCCAAGTTCAGTCGGATGCGCCAGCCCCCCGAGAACGCCGACATCGGCGCGTCCATTTTCTCGCGCTGAAAGCCCAGCCCCAACAACAACTGCTCAGCGCGTCGCTCGGCGCTGTAGCCGTCGAGCTCCTCCATGCGCTGGTGTAGCGTAGCCGATTGCTCGTAATCTCCCGCGGCATCGGCGCGGGCCAGATCCTCCAGCGTCTGAAACAGCGCGGCGTCACCGGCAATCACATATTCACGAGCGGTGAGGTCGCTGGTCTCGGTCTCCTGCGCCATGTGAGAGATGCGCAGGCCCTTGAGGCCGCGAATATCGCCGGCATCAGCCTCTAACTCCTCAAGCAGCAGGGCAAACAAGCTCGATTTACCACAGCCGTTGTCGCCAATGAGCGCGATCTTTTGGCCGGGCTGGAGCGTGGCCGACGCACCCGAGAACAGGAGCTTCTGGCCCCGGCGCAGTGCAATGTCCTCGAGAATAATCACGCGCTTGTGTTCACGGTAAGCTCTGTCCCTGCCCTACGCTTCAGTCTTCTGCTCGCGCTGGATGCGCCAGAGTTCGGCGTACTTTCCATTGGCTTCCAATAGGTCGTGATGGCTGCCCTCTTCCACCACCGCGCCGTGCTCAATCACCACAATGCGATCGGCATCCACCACCGTCGAGAGTCGGTGGGCAATGACCAGCGCCGTGTGTCGGCCTGCGAGCGCCCGGAAGGCGCTCATCACCGCCTGTTCGGAGTGGCTATCGAGGCTCGAGGTAGCCTCGTCAAAGACCAGAATCGGCGCATCCTTGAGCACTGCCCGGGCAATCGATAACCGCTGGCGCTCGCCGCCCGAGAGCTTCAGCCCGCGCTCGCCCACAATGCTCTCGAGCCCATCGGGGAGCCGCTCAATCACATCCCCTAAATAGGCGGCCTCAATAGCCTGCGCAACTTCCTCATCAGTCGCACTCGGCCGCCCGTAGCGAATATTCTCGCGCAGCGTGTCGTTAAAGAGCACGCAGTCCTGAGGTACCACGGCGATGGCCCGGCGCACTGAATCCAGGCTCACCGAGCGAATGTTGGTGCCATCAATTTCAACGGCACCCTCGGTAGGGTCATAAAACCGGAATAACAGCTTACTCAGGGTCGACTTGCCCGCCCCGCTGGCGCCCACCAGCGCCACCGTCTCACCCCCCGCAATCGTCATGTTGAACGCCCGCAACACCGGGTTGCCCGGCGCGTAGGCAAAATCCACGTCGGCAAACCGGATTCGCCCCTCTGTGACCGACAAAGTTTTGTCTGTGGGCGCGGGCGCTAACGAAGGGGCCTGCTCGAGTACGCCAAACAGCCTCTCAATATTGGCCATCGCACCTTTGATCTCGCGATACACAAACCCCAGAAAGCCGAGCGGCATAAAGAGCTGTAGCATGAACTGGTTCACCAGTATGAAATCGCCCAGCGTCATGGTGCCCCGGTTCACCGACACCGCGGCCATGCCGAGCATCAGGGTTTGACTGGCGGCAATGATGAGCGCCTGCCCGCCGTTCAGGGCAAAGAGCGACAAGCGGTTCTTACGGCGCGCCTGCTCCCAGACGTCGAGCGAGGCGTCGTAGCGCTCCGCCTCGAAGGCCTCGTTATTAAAGTATTTAACCGTCTCATAATTGAGCAGACTGTCGACCGCGCGGGTGTTGCTCTCGGAGTCGGCGGCGTTGACCTCGCGGACGTACTGGGTGCGCCAGCTCGTAGCCCGAAAAGAAAAGCTGCCGTACAACAGCACCGACACCACAATCACGCCGGCATACTCGGCGCCATAATTAATGAGTAGCAGTATCGCCACCATCGCGATCTCAAAAAGCGTGGGCGCAATGTTAAAAATAAAGAACCGCAGCAAAAAGCTGATGCCGTTGGTGCCGCGCTCAATATCCCGGGCGAGCCCCCCCGTGCGCCGGTTCAGGTGGTGGTCAACATCGAGGCTGTGCACATGGCGAAAGGTTTGCAGGCCAATGCTGTGCATGGCCTTTTCCGTGACGCGGCCAAAAAGCGTATCCCTCAGCTCGCCAAATAGGGTGTTGCTGAAGCGCGCGGCGCCATACGCCACTACCAGCAGCAGCACTACCTGCAACGCTAGTTGGTCTGCATTGGTGTCGAGCCCGTCGACCAGAGCTTTCAACAAGAAGGGGATGCACAGTAAGCCCGCCTTGGCAGCGAGCAGGCTCAAGAGCGCAAGCCCTACCCGCTGGCGATTGGCACCCAGTATCGGCGACAGTCGCTGCCACAGCTTGCCCAGCAGCAAAAAGCTGCTCGTAGGACTGTCTTCTGAGAACTGATGGCCTCGCATACCGCTCCATGCCGAGGGTGGGTGATGTAGTCATAAGTGCCTTACCGGCGAATAGCAGCAAGACGGGCGCGCATTATGGCCGACTGGACTCACCGTGTGGGGGCCACGCTTGAGTTCAGCACTTACTGCGCAACAAAGGCCTCAAGGCTCCCCGAGACGACCGCGCCGTCCATGATCACCGCTCTAGGCAACACAGATTTAATCTGTAGCGCGGCGATCTCAAACAGGTTTTGACCCAGCACCACCAGATCAGCAGTTTTGCCCACCTCTATAGACCCAAGCTTGTCCTCTAGCCCCAACTGATACGCCGCGTCGCGGGTGTATCCAATGACCAGATCTTTACGGTCCAGCCGCTCTGAGGCGGGCGGACGCACTGGCGCGGCGGGGCCCCACTCCGGCTCGATGCGGTTGTGGCCAATATCCATTCCAAAGAAGGGGTTGGCGCGGTGGGTCTGCCACTCCATCTCGCTCACAATGTCGCTGGAGTAGGTCACCCGCGCGCCGTCATCGAGTAACGGCTGCACCCGAAACATCTTGTTAAACCGCTCTTCGCCAAGTGTGTACTGCGCACCGTCAATCCAGCCGCCGTGCCACTGGGGCGTGAAGCTGGCCACCACGTCCAACTCAGCGAACCGCTCAAAGTCGTCATCCTGTACCAAACCCAGATGGCAGAGCGTGATGCGACTTTGCCGTCTAACCCCCAGACTCGCGTTGGCGGCCTCTACGGCGTTTAAGATGGTGTGGGTCGAGCGATCCCCCATGGAGTGGATGTGCAGGTTAATCGCGTCCTGCTCGAGCTCGAGGATCAGATCGCGCAGCGCGGCCTCCGACATGATGATACCGCCGCGGTTGTCGTTGCTGCTATCGATAAAGGGCTCCATCACACCACTGGTACTGATCTCGCTCATGCCGTCGAAATGGATTTTCAGGGTGTTGATATTGAGGCGACCGCCGCCGTAATCAGCCTGCCATCGTTTGAGCGTATCGAGTGCCTGATCGAACTGGTTGGGCAGAATCACGTGGTAGCTCCCCTCGTAGCGGATGGGTAGCCTCCCTTCCCGGTCGAGCTCGGCCACCGCCTCATAGATGCCCCCGCCCATGCCGCTATTACCCGCGTCATAGAGGGTCGTGACCCCCATCGATCTCAGATAGGTTAAAAACCCGAGCAGCTTGTCGGCATTGAACTGCCCACCGAGCCCCAATGCCTGCATTTGCTGGCGCACGGCAAATTCCTTGGCCCAGCCGGTGGGGTTACCGTCTTCATCGCGATAGAAAAAAGAAAGCCCCGGTACCGGGTCGGGCGTATCGCGGGTAATGCCCAGCGCCTCTAGGGCTTTAGAGTTCATCCACTGGCTGTGGCCCGACCAGTCATAAAGCATCACCGGGCGGTCAGGCACCACCGCATCCAGCGCTTCTTTGGTGGGGCCTTTCTCGTCAAAAAGTGCGGTGTTCCAGTAACCGCCAATGATGAAGTCATCACCGGTGTCGGATTTCACGTGGTCATCGAGCGCCGCGAACACATCATCCAGCGCGCCTGTATGCGGCAACGCGACAATCTCGGTGGCGCTGGCCACATAGCCCGGGTGGGTGTGTGCATCAATCAGCCCGGGCAGCACCACCTTGCCCTGCAAATCAAATACTCGCGTGCCTTGCTCAATATGGCTTTGTAGACCTTCCGCAGTGCCAACGAAGGAAAAGGTGCCGTCCTCGATTTTGGCGGCCTCCGCCCACTCGGGGGTGGCCCCGGTGAAGATGCGCGCGTTGGTAATAGCAAGACCATCGCTCCAGGCCAGAGCACTGACAAAGCCACTCAACAGGCTCATAGCGAGCAACACCACGGCGCGTTTCATCATCTGCAGCGCTCCCCTACCTGCTGCGTGGACGCCATTATTGTGGCACGGGTAGCAACGTTATCCAGTACCCCGATGGTCAGATCCCTTACTGTCAGATGATATTACGCACAATGACCACACTGGATAAGCCAATCCACAGCGTATTGAACGCCACCATGGTCGGCAGCAGCTTGCGCTCAGACACCCAGATAAGGAGCGCCGAGGTGAACAGCGTAATAATGTGCAGTTGCCAGATTTCTCTCTGCCAAATGAGTCCCGGCAAAATCACCGCCGCCTTGGCGAGCCATGAGGCCGCCTCCACCACGTTGTAGTTCACCCAATACCCTTCGCCGAACCACAGCCGGTAGCTGTTGAGGATGTTGCCCACACCCACGTGGTAATAAACCAGTGAGGTGACCGCTAAAAAGAGGCACGTCGTCACGATGAGTTCCAACATGGTCGCTCCGAAATCATTAGAGGGCGGGCGCTATTATCAGAGGCCCGCAGATGAGGGCTTTACGGCATTAGAAGGATGATGGTTTCCTGAGCGGTAGCCGCTAATCAGTAGCGTCTAGCCTGCTGCCTCGCCCCAAGACGCCTGTGGCGACGGGAGCTACACTACCCCTATGGCGTTACCCGACTACAGCTATCTCTACGACCATGCCTGCGAGCGCAAAGGTGGTGAAAAGGCTCTCAAAGCGCTGCTGCCCAAAACCAAGAGCAAAGCGCAGCTCAAAAAGCTAGGCTCGGACCGTTACCTCGCTGAGTTCACCCGAAAGATTTTTCAGTCGGGTTTTGTATGGCGTGTTGTCGATAAAAAGTGGCCTCAGTTCGAAGAGGTGTTCTGGGAGTTCGACGTTGAGCGGCTATTGATGATGCCCGACGACATGTTGGAGCGAAAGGCCAAAGACCCGGCGATCATCCGCAATTTCAGCAAGGTTAAAACCGTCCGTGAAAACGCCATGATGATCGACGACACCGAGCGCCGTGAGAGGCAGTCCTTCGGGGAATTCATTGCAGGCTGGCCCAGCGACGATGTCATTGGCCTGTGGATCTATTTGAAAAAGCACGGCAGCCGATTGGGCGGTAATACGGGGCCCTTTGCGCTGCGCACGATTGGTGTAGATACGTTTTTGTTCACTCAGGATGTCGAGGGGTTCCTGCGCAGTCACGGCATTGTCGACGGGGGTCGTACCAGCCAGCGGGCACTCAAGGCAGCTCAGGCGTACCTTAACGACCTTCGGGAGCAGAGCGGCAAATCACTGGCCGAGCTGAGCCGTATCATCTCTTTTTGTCACGGGCAGAACCGGGTCCAGTAAACTGATTGCTATGAACACATCTACACTGATTCAGCGCGGCCTGAGCGCAGGCGCTATCGCACTGGTGCTTGCCGCCTGCGACAACACCCCGCCTTCACCCAGCGCAATTGAGCAGCTCGCCGACGAGTACCTCGATGAGCTGATGGCATCCGATGCACTCATGGGCACCTATTATTCGATCGAGGGGGCCCGTCACGACCGTATGCCCGATAACTCTCTGGCCGGCATCGCTGCATGGCAGGCAAAAGAGGACACCTGGCTGGCAGAGCTGGAACGCATTGGGGCGCCTGCAGAGATCGGCAGTCGCGACTGGGTGACGCATGGTTTGCTAAAAGAGCAGCTTGAGGGCGCCGCCGCCACGCGTATTTGTCGCGATGAGCTCTGGGGCGCGAGCACCACCACCAGCTGGCACACCTGGTTGCCCTTTGTGTTTGATATTCAGCCTCTTGAGACCATCGAGCTGCGGGCGCAAGCGCTTGCCCGACTTGGCGCGGTGCCCACCTATATCGACAATGAGATTGGCAATTTGCGTGAGGGCTTGCGGCTCGGTTATAGCGCCCCGCGCGTGACGGTCGAGGCTGTGCCTGATCAAGTTCGGTCACTGATTGGCCCCGACAGTATTTTTTTAGGCCCCGCCGCCCGCAGTGACGACCCCAACTTTCAATCGGCGGTGGCGCAGATCTATAACGAGGAGATTACCCCGGCACTCATCCGCTACGCCGACTTTATTGAGAACGAATATCTGGGCCGGGCACGCGAGACGTTGGCCGTGTTGGGTAACCCCGACGGCGAGGCGTGCTATCCCACACTGGTGCGCTCCTTTGTAACCGTGGCTGTGCCCGCCGCAGTGATTCATGCGGTAGGGCTCGAGCAGGTCGCCAGCATTCGCGAGGAGATTCAGGTCACGCTAGATGAACATTTTGGCGGCGGCGACGTATCGGAATTCCTGCGCCGCGTGAACGAGGACCCTGCCTTTACCTTTGACACCGAGGCAGCCGTACTCAAGTACTCCACCGATGCGCTGGACGCTGTGAAGGCAGCGATGCCGAAGGCCTTCGGCGTATTGCCCAAGGCCGACGTGCTGGTCAAACCCTACCCCGAGTTTGCGGAGAGTGGTTCGGGCGAGTACCACTCGTCGTCAGAGGATGGCACCCGACCCGGCATTTTCTACATCGCCGTCACCGATCCGACCGGGCGCTCACGCTCAAACCAGTTGGCCACGCTGCACCACGAGACCTTTCCCGGGCACCACCTCCAGGGCGCGATCGCGCTGGAGCTAGGTGATGAACAGCATCCGCTGGCCCGTTATCTGTGGAATTCGGGCTATGGCGAGGGCTGGGCGCTTTATTCAGAGCGGCTGGCCGACGAACTGGGCCTTTACCCCACGCCGCTGGACCGTATTGGTTTGTACTCGGACCAAATCGCCCGCGCCTCACGCTTAGTGATGGATAGCGGCCTCCACACCATGGGCTGGACCCGTCAACAGGCAGTGGACTACATGATGGCCAACTCGGGCTGGGCGCCGGTGGACATTCAGAACGAAGTGGACCGCTACATCTCGTGGCCCGCCCAGGCCACCTCCTACATGCTCGGCATGCTCGAGATTCGCAGGCTGCGCACGCTGGCAGAGACCACGCTGGGTGAAGACTTCGATATGCGCGGCTTTCACGACCGCGTGGTGGGCATGGGCAGCATCACCTTGCCGATGCTCGAGGAGTCGATCGAGGCGTGGATCGCCGAGCAGCAGGCCGGCGGCTAATTTGGCTCGGCGAGCACCGGCTGACTGCGGGGCGGTCGAAACCAGAGCTGCCCCAGCTGCCGTAGTGATCGCGCCCGAAAAGAATCCTTGAACAGTCGCACCCACTCGGTGAAGGCAATTCGCAGCGGGTTGTAAGTATTGATATTGGTCAGTAGCCCGTAGCGCACTGGCGCCACCTCGGGCTCGAAGGTGCCAAACAGCCGATCCCACACAATGAGCACGTTGCCGTAATTCCGATCTACGTATTCGGGGTTCGAGCCATGGTGTGCGCGATGATGTGAAGGTGTGACCAATAACCACTCAAGCGGCGCCGACAGTTTGTTCACGACTTCGGTGTGGGTGAAGAACGCATATATTGTCGCCACCGCGCCAGCGCCCGCCACCATCAGCGGATGGAAACCGAGTAGCGGCAGCGGCCAGTAAAACAGCGCCCGCGTGAAAGGCCCAGTGGGCGACTGTCTGAGCGCGGTACCAAGATTCATGTGCTCGCTCGAGTGATGCACCACGTGGGCGCACCACATAAATCTCATCCGGTGCTGAGCCCGGTGGTACCAGTAAAAAACAAAATCGATCACGACAAAGGTGAGCACCCACCCCCAAACGGCGTTGGGCACCTCGAACACGCGAAACTGGTACAGAAAAAAGTGCAGGCTGATGAGCGCACCGCCGATGGCGAGCCGAACCAGACTATTGATGCCCAGCTGCGACATCGAGCCACCAAAGTCCTTGAGCGCATAGGCATTGCGGCCCTGCGAGCGGGTGTAGAGCACCTCCGCCAGCACCAGCAGCGCGAACACCGGCAATGCCATGATGATCATATCCATAACCGGAGTGTAACGAAGTTCTCGAGGGTGTTTAGGCGGACGTCACAACGATTTTCAGCTGGCCGCTCTCTGATGGCGCTGAGCCGCGTTTAGGGCAAACCTTTAAGCGCGATCTGGGGTGAAAAACTCAGCGCGGACTCAAACGGGTAACGGTCAGCTTTTGAAGCGCTTCCAGGTGCCACCATACTGGTAGCTGTCGGGGCGTTCGGCTTTTAAGCGCTCGGTGCAGCGCCGGCAGAAAAACTTCCAGTTCTTGAGCCGATTAGAGCGACACCGATACAAGGTCGGTGTCTCAGCGGAACAGGAGTCACAGGTTTTGCTTCTTTCTCGCACAGCTACAGCACTATGGGACTTGGGGGGGTTAGCGGTTCAAATTTCAGCTATCAGTGAGCGGCGCGATGGTAACGTAAGGGGCCAGTAGCGCAGCGATCGCCTCATCCATATCGGCTACCGATTCAAACTTCTCCTCGGCCATACCAAACAGGGCCATGAACATCGGCATGCCCTCTACAGACTTAACAAAGCTGAACTCAGACTCTGCTTTATATAGGGCGTTCCAGTACTGACGCACCCGCGACCAGAACACGCCCGTGTCCTGCCAATAATCGTCACCGGCGCTGAAATCATAGTTGAGCACGCGGTCGTAGCGAGACAGGCCTGCTTCCCTGGCCAGATAAGGCTGCGAGCCCGAGGGTCGATTGTTCTCATCCAGCACCAGTTTCAAGGCATCCTCTTCCTGCGTCCATCCTGCTGGCGTAATCGTGATGCGATGCGAACCGTACAACGCTTCGTAGTCATCGCGAACACTGAATTCGCGTCTCGGAAGCGGCCTGCGCCGGTCATCTGATTGCCAGTAAGACACACCCGGTGCGTGAATCCAGCGCCCTGCCGCTTCATACCGCGGCGAGTCGTCCACCTGATAGACCGTCTGGGTCCAGGCGCCCTCGCGGCTGGCTGGGTCGAGTGTTCGGCGAAGAAAGGCGCCACGCCCTTGAAAATCGTGTACCTCTGCATCCTCGTACTGCCAATCTTGGCGCCAGTGCTTGACCACCATGGCATCAGACTCGAATCCGTCATCGTCTACAAAGTGCATGACGATAATGTGCTGCAAACTGACAAACTCAGGCTCATTTGCCACTACGTATACGCGCTCGGTGCCCCAGCTCTGATAGGGCGCTCTGGGCTGGTAGCCCTCT
>Ga0163109_10001511_pt1 | contig 18367 bp, 13 predicted proteins | sample CRUFie1St13metaG_FD_108704 | JGI IMG/M metagenome (GOLD analysis project Ga0163109, IMG submission 108704) | Marine microbial communities from the Costa Rica Dome - CRUD Field 142mm St13 metaG | ecosystem: Environmental > Aquatic > Marine > Oceanic > Photic zone | place: Costa Rica: the Eastern... | reverse complement strand
TTACTGCATACGAAATAATTACCACTACTATCAATTACAAATGAACTTCCCATATAAGCAGGAACAGCAGTTGTAATTCTAGTAACTACTTGATTCAAAGGAGATGTAAAATTAGGATCATTACTAAATGGAATATTACTTTCATAAATTTTATTATTATCTGTTCCTAATACTCTTATAGGTCCATCGAGTTGAGTTATATAAATATCGCCATGTTGATCTACGGAAATTCCATTAGGCTGAGATAATGTGCCTGATTGACCATTAATATTTCCTGAAGTATTAACTATACCAGCTACTGTTGTTACTTGTCCTTCTTTAGAAAGTTTTCTCACTATTAATCTATCATAAGATACAACATATAAATTGTCTAAAGAATCAACTGTCATTCCTGCTATTCCACTAAAAGTTGAGCTTAGTAAATCAGAATTTACAGCTCCATAATTTGAATTAAGTCCAGCAAAAACTGATATAACATTTGAAGTACTAATTTTGAAAATCTGACTAGCATCATTTTCACCTACATATATATTTCCTTTTGAATCAACAGCCATACCACTTGTATCATATCCACAAAGAACACCGGCGTCATTAATGTTAGCTATTTCAATAGGATCGTTATTATTTTCGACTATGATTTGATTACCCATTTCATCATGACTACCACATTGATAATAAAAATTAGTTCTTTCCTGAGTAGGTGTAAATGTAATAACACTATTGTTATTATTCGTTGTAACTTCATTACCTGAATGGATTGAATTAGCCGCAGCAGACGAAGCTACGTTTGCCGTCGTAAGGTAAAAAGGATGATTATCTACAACATTACTGTCTAAAATAAATCTGTATGTTACTCCTATTTTTAAGTTTAAAATAGGATTTTCTACATCATTCAAATAAAATTTACCACCGCTTGCTGTTACATTATAATCGATTGTTTGTCCACTTTGATGAATCTTATATATTTTTTTGTTATCTGACAAGAAGTGAACAATATTATTTTTAACTATAATACCTCTTATTTCGCCATATGCGTTTTCAGCAGTTAATTGTGTGGCATTACCTGATTGATCTATTTTTTTAATTCCTTTATCTAAACCGGTAACATAAATATTTCTATCATTATCAATAGCTAAATTTTGTAGTATAAATGATGCATCTGTCTCAGTATAAAATGTATCCATAGTTTTATCACTTAAAATACTATAAATCTTATTATCATTTTTACTGGTAAAATATCTTACATCATTACTATCTACAATAAAATCATACGCAGGGTAATTTTCTAAATAATTATCTAACATACCATCGTATAAATTAAGTATTGGATTATCATAAATCTTATTTACTATTTGAGAACTAGGAGTATCAGGTCTTATAGCCATTACAACAATGGTCCCATTTTGGTCACAAAAGTATAGATCACCTGTTTCTTTTTTATAATGTAATGCCCTAGGATTAAATAATGTAGTGTTAGATATACTGGTATTATAGTTAGCATTTCCATTACCAGGTGAGCCCGCCAGAAGAGAACCTATCCCGTCTAAAGTTAGTTTACCTATAACTTTATGTGACAATGAACCAACATAAAGATCATGATTTTCATCTGATGTTATTCCCCACATTTGATCTAATTTAAAATCGGCACCATTTCCCATATTATAACCAATACCTGACCCATACCCTCCATCATATTGTCCACCATCTCCTGCTAGAAATTCCAGTTCATTATTTTTATTTAAATCTATTTTATATAAATATCCCCTATTTGTATGTATTACTAACACATTATTATCTGTAAGATGCATATCGTAACTATAAACATTCGCATCTTGAGGATTACCAGGTAGTCCAGAACTAGTTCTCATATCACATATTAATTCTGTATTATTATAGTCTAATAAGTCTACTCTATAAACTCTATCATATATTGACTCTACATAATATAAATATTCGTTATCTCGGTCTATACCTATTCCATAAATATGTCCTGCTGATATAATTGTGCTAACAGTTCCATTAGGTTCAATCTTTTTAATATTTCCTTGGTTTCCGCCACCTGAATAAATATTATTGTGTTTGTCAACGGCAAGACATGATGAAGCGCCTGTGCCGGATATAAATACTTGTGTTTGACCATCTGGACTAATTTTTTTTATATCATTACTATTATTTTGACAACCTACATATATATAACCATCTAAATCAATAGTAATGGCTACTGCTGGAGCCATATTTGTGGAACAAAGTTCTCTAGATTGTCCTTCATCAACCTGAAAATTATTATCAATACTATAAATTTTAGATTCAGGAACAAATGCGGATTCTACCGGGTTATCTTCCCAATCCTTATGAGCAAATCCCAAAGATAAAATATGATCGGTATCATTACTGGGATATACAGCTAGACCTACATATAAATCTCCATACTTATCAAAAGCTAATGCTCCCGGTATTTTTACTGAACTGCTTAATGGTTGACCCGAAGAGTCTACTATACCATTAGAATTTCCATTACCCATTATATCAGTAACTACACCATCCGGAGTAATTTTTTTTACCCTATTCAGACTTTGAAAAGAAACATATAAATCATTGTTTTTATCAACAGTTAGTCCATAAATAGTGCCTATTGATGTGACGATTCCAGCATAAAAACTTTGGGTAGGGGAGCCACCGTTATCAGTTACTTTATAAACTTTTTTACCTAATCTTCCTCCGTAAAGTATATTGTCATATTTATCAAAACACATTGCTCTTGGATCATTGTCACTTACAGGTCCATAATATTGACTATAACTTGCATCTGTTTTTGAAAGTTTATAGATATACCCACCGCCCTCCGTTATAACAAAAAGCTCATCTTTTGAATTTAAAGCAAGATTTCTAAAATCTGTAGGTATAGAATTTATGTAATCTACATGAAGATCATTACTTACAATAGTTCCGTTATCTAACTGTATTTTATAAACTTTTCTTGTTCCTGATGTTGTATTTATCCATAAAACATCATCTCTATCAATAACAATTGAAAATATATATTCTGTAAAAGCATGAAGTTCAACTTTTTCACCTGTGGTTTTAATAACGAATAGTTTTTTAGTTTGCCACTGAGTTTTATATAAATTATTATATGAATCGAAAGCTATTTGATCAGCAGAGCCTGAATCAGCAACCTGACTCAAAACTCCAGGTTCAACAGTTCTATTAGGATTAGTTACATCATTGTAATATTTATTTGTTACTGTTGTTGTTTGTCCTGTTGAAGCTGGGACAACTGTAGTAATAGTATGTTCAGGAATAACATTAACCTGTGTGGTTTCAGGAATTACTGTTGTTTCTGTTGTTTCGGGGACCTCAGTTGTAGTGACTACTTCTGTTGTTTGATTGGCTGATGGATTATTAAACCCTATAATATACCCACAACCTTGATAATAAACATGTTCATCAATATCAATATCTTTATAATTAGATTGATGTAAAACAGTATCGCTTCCGTCAGAAGGAGACCATCCATAAAGCATAATATTTTCTTTAAATCTTGTGTTATTAGTAATATTAGCATGAGTATCAGTAACTGATCTTTTATCACCTGTGTTTGATGTTGCTTTAAGATCTTTTAAAGTGCCATCATATGATATTTTTCCCATATTTTGATTTACTTTAATTACCTTAGGTCCCTGAATACGATCAATTATTACATTTTTCTTAGCAACATTAGGCATATTTTCAACAGGTATAGATAAATTTTCAGTAACAACAAGATTCTTACAGTAAATTGTATCTGTTTCAATCTCACTATTAACATTTAGTTTGTCGGTATCAATTATACCAGTAGATGGATCAGTTATATCTTTATTAACAGATATCTTAGAAACATCTATCTTATCAAAAGTTCCATCTGTTATATAACCAGTATTATTAGACATATATATTATTAGTATAAATTTATTTACATTAATAAGATATTAAACATACCTAAATCCTGTTAATCCATCCTCAATTGTTAATATATTGTATGACGAATAGTAACCTCTAAAAATTAATTTTTGGTTATCAAATTTTGATGGATCGCATAAATTAAGTTTTAAATATTGATTCTTGAAATGTGAAAAATTCAATGTTCCGCTGGGTTGAAGTTCGTTAGGAAACATAGCAAATGAATATACATAAATTAATTGATTGGTATTATTCTTAAATTTAGTTAAAAGTTCCATATTATTCATAATTTTACCTGGAATATTATCAAGTAAATCTATGCTATCAACTGATAAGTTAAATCTTTCTAAAATATTATTATTTATATTGGCCTTGGGTATAGTTTTAGTCTCTGAAACAGTTAGAACATCATCATATGTAAAATTGAAATAATCTTTGTTTTCAAAATTATCTACTCTTTGTAGATAAAATATAAAAAATTTCACAGGATTTCTTAATTCAGTAGGAATTTCTTGAGTTTTACCTTGAGATGTATAATTAAATTTAGTTGAAGGTAACTCTTTTATTATTGGAACTACATAATTATGCTTTTTAGATAAGAAGTATGTCTGTTCTTCTAATCCTACGTGATAAAAATTATAAATGATTTCAAATTCTTCGATAGAACTTTTAACTTCTTCTTTAAAAGGAGAACCTGTATCTATAGGATATAAAGATTGTCTATTTAATCCTTGATTAATAGGTGGAACATTATTATTATTGCCATCTTCTCCAGTCGGAGTACTGAACCAAAAATAACCATTTAATCCAGATACAGCATATTTGTTTGGATGCGTTTGATATTTATGAATTATACAATCGTCAAATTCTTTAAGTTTAATAGTTATTTCTATAACTTCATTATTGATTGCCATTATGGGTAGAAATGAACCGCTATCTTTAGTGAAAAAGAAGGGTATAGGTATTATTAAATCAATATTTTTAACATTATCTTCAGCAAGTGTAAAATTTTCTTGATAGTAGACAGAGTTGTAAAACATCTTTTTTGAGTTACCTTGATTAGTAAGTTCATTATTAAGCATTATCCATTCTCCTGTAATTCGTTCCAATTCTTTATTACCTATTTTAAGACTTACATAATCTATCATCGCACATCCTAAGCCATTAACAAAACTTGTAAAAACAGGCTCAAAACTAAAAGAACCTGGTTCTGTAAGATTTTCAGGAGGATTTTCAAAGCCTTTTTGATTTTTGTAATTTTCTATAACATCATCAATAATAGATTGTTGAGCAGTAACAGCGCCAATATTCCATCCTGGACCCGTGTTATTTGTTGCCCCGTTAGTAGTTCCTGGAAATATATAAACGTTTTTCCGTGTCAAATCTGATAATTTTATTCTTAGATTAACCCCTCCCAGTAGATCTGCTTCCCTGGGAACCTTAAAAGTTATAGTTTTTCCCCAATCAACTTTAGAGAAAGGTGTATTTGTAACATATTGTGAAGCAAAGTTAGTAGGGCGTTTATATACAGCTTTAAAAAAAGTTATTTGGGGATTTCCATATAAGACCGTTTCAATTGGACCTTTTATAAAAATCTGTATTAATGTAGAACTAACCATTTATAATATCTTTATAAATAAATTTAATTTAATAACCTAACTAATTTATTTAGTTTCATCACAATATTCAATCTTAACCAATATGGGATCAAGTATAACTAAATCAATAACAGTTGTTACAAGCATAGTTCTATGTATTTTTTCATCACTATTATTATCTACTGTAATTACATTATATTTGTTAGTTAATGTAGCTTGTTTAATTAAAGTATTAAGAACAAATTCGGTTCTTAGATTTTTAAATTCGTTTTGCTCACTATTGACAACATGAAAATCTTTTTTTGAAAGGATATCGAAAATTTTATTATAATAATAAAAATGAGCACATTGATTTGAAATAAGTAATACTTTTTCAAGGAAATTAGGATAAGTATTTTTAATATATTCTAAAAATTCATGATATTCTGTATATTTTTTTCCGTTAATTATTATATCAATTCGCCTAAAATCTGCTTTAACAGCATTGAGCAACTCTACATTTGATTTAAATCCTGTCCTTATACTTGAAAAGTATACATCTTTAGAAATACTAAATGTAGTTAAAGACATTATATTGTATGCATTTAATATCTTTAACTAATTACCAACTTGGAAAATAGCTTTTTACTGTTTTTACTGATTTACTTATTATTGAATTTACTAAAGAAGGTGTTGACGGAGGTTCATTACCTAAAATAGGTATTGCTTGCTGTCCTGTTGTTTCTTTATTTTTTTCTTTAATGTAATTTTCAAGATAAGATTTGGCCATTTGATTAGGAGCAGATCTTGAAATTATTTTATATTCCTCGCTTTCATACATAAAACTTTCACAATTGGTTTGCTCATTTACACTAAAAGACATATCACATTGTTTTTGCTTTTTAGGTATAATTTCTGACTGAACAATATTACTATCATGACTTACATCATATTCCATATCAAATATCATTTCTTCTCCCATGTCACTTCCTGATTCAAGATCATTAATATCAATCATCTTAAACTGCCTAAATATAACATCCCAATCAGATCGCTTTACGGGATCATCTACAAGCATATTTTTTAAAATATCTATAATTTCAAAGCTTTTAATTTCGGAATAGTTAATTTGTATACCATTTTTTATTTTCATCCATAATAGTTGCTTAGAATCTACATAATATGGATGTTTCTTAGTAAATAACTCAAATATAATTACTCCTAATGACCAAATATCAGATTTTAAATTATATTCTTTATCCTTTATAATTTCAGGAGCCATGTATAGTGGACTTCCGCAAAAAGTTGTGATAAGTTCATTTTTTTCAAATGCCTTGGCAAATCCAAAATCAGATATTTTTATTATCCCATCTTTGATTAGAATATTATGTGGCTTAATATCTCTATGGAGAATTTTGTTTTTATATAAGTATTCTAGACCTAAAAAAATCTGCTGAAAATATTTATAATCATTTAGATGTGATTTATCATTTTGAATGTAACCAGATAAATCTCCTGAATTACAATATTCAAGAATCAAGTAAATAGCACCATTTATTTTAACCACATCAAATAGCTTTAATATATTGGGGTGATCTAGTTTTTTCATCAATTCTACTTCATTGTGAAAATATTTCATATCGATAATCTTTGTAATTCTTTTTATAGCAAGTAATTTCGAAGGGTCTGTAATTTTGTAACCTTTATATATAATAGAAAATGAACCATAACCTATGGGATCTTTATAATAATAGTAATCTCCTGTAAGTTTGCATACATTCATTACTATATAATACTAATTATTTTAATTAATATTTTTTTAAATAAATATTTTTTATTTAAAGAGGATTTTCTATTAATATCCTATGAACTGGTTACTATTTATATATTGGCCTCTTATAAAATATGCCACTAACACTCCTAGATTTTTAAAACGCTTTAATATCGAAAATGTGGATACCGAAAAAGTTACAAATAACATAGTAAGTTCAATACATTCGTTAGGTTCTATTCTACTTAATGTGCTATATTTCTTAACAAAGTCGAATAGTATCTCAAGCTTAAGTTGTCTATATTCTTATAGTTATTTTGTTTATGATGGTTATTTAATTGCGATTAAAAAAAATATCGAAAATTACCCATATTTATTACATCATCTTGCTGCTCTCATAATACTAGAAGATATTAACGATAATTATAATAAGGACCTTCTTATTTATCTATATCTTATGGCTGAAATATCAAATATTCCAAATTATCTTATATATCACTCTATAAAATGTTATCCGGATCAGGATCTCAAAAAATATAAATTATTACAAGTTCTCTGGTTTAGTTTTTTTAGAGTTGTAATGTATACATTATACGCAAAAGAATGCTATGAAAAAATACACCATAAGTTAACCAAATTTAATTTATTTTTCATTTATTTCGCAGGAGCTTATTGGACATTTGGGCAATTTAAAGGGGTTTATACATCATATATGAAAAAACTTAAGTAAATTAATTATAATACAATTACTATAATTAATTTGGTATATTCACTCCAAAGACAATAATTTCAACAAGATTCATTTTTGTATCATGTCTTAATATCAATTGTTTACATTCATTAGGTGAATAGTCGTAATATCTTGTTTTATTAATAACATTCTCTTTCTTATAGTATTTTGAATTTTCAATTAATCTATAATTTCTATCTATACTTACACACTTATCACGATTAGTTCCTTTTTTGTAAATATTAATATTAAAACCTACATCATTATTAATAATTTTTGTAAGATTATTTGATAGTTTAAAGTATGTAAATGTTCCAACCTTTGATTGTTTAGTTTCTACATATTTTATATGCTCAGTATGATTATGATTCATATCAATTACTTGAACCATAATGCCAAACTCAGTATCATCTGCAGATAAGAGATTTTTTCCATTTTCATAAGACTTTTTTGATGATTGCTTATTTCCCATTAAATTATAGATAAAAGATTATGTTTAAATATTTACGAATCAAAATTATTTTTTAATTCTAAAATTAATTGCTGGAAGAAATCTTTGTCATTGATATTTTGCTGCCAATCAAAAAATTCATTAATATCATATGATTCATCAATATTATCAATGTTTTCTTCTATAGTTTTTTCAGCAAGCATTTTTGATAGCTCTATATCCTGAATATGATTATAACTATAATAGAATAGTTCAAGCTTAATTTTTAATAAATTTACTTCTCTAGGTATATCCAATATATCATAATCAAGTAAACAATATAACTCTTCTCTTATATATTCACTTTCTCCTATGTGATTTATTTTATATAATATATTACTTAAAATTGACGCTATAGATTCCATAAAATTATCATAACTGTAATAAAATTTATCAATATCAACTATTTTAGCAAATAATTTATATGTAAAATCCTCAAATATCTGGGATAAATTAGTAACTTCTATTATATTATCGTTACTAACTTTATTCTCTATTTTTAAAGGCCCGACTGTTTTATTAATTATAAATTGCTGTACATCTACCATATTTGTAGATTCATTTCCATAATTTTTAGAAATATTGATGTATTCATTAAAAAGAAGAATTGCTCTTTCACACATAAACATTGTCAATTTTGTATTAAATGAATAATTATAAATTAACCAAAATATATTATGTATTAATTGAGCACACGATATAGTGAATACTTTGTTACTTTGTTGACTGTAAGTATTAATAATAGCAGTTCTTATACTTTTTGTATATAGGAAAAAAATTCTCTTTGGTTCAGGCTCTACATTATCTTGTTTTTTTTTATTAATAAAATTCAAAAGATCTATGTTATCGTTATGATAATCTTCCATTTATATTAATATTGATAATTATTTTTATTATAGTCCGCGTTTATTTAATAAAAATTATATAAAACTATATAGTGAGACTTGATATTCTACTTATTAATGAGTGTCTCTTACAAAAGTTTATCCAGATATCCTTCAATATATTAAGGGTCTCGTATCTTTAATCAACGAAGGGGGTGAATCCCAAATCAATATGACTCTTGTAGTTGAGATTATTATTCATTGCCCAATGAAATATCAACCTAGTCACTATTAATTAGATTATTAATTATAATATGTGAATTTATACCTATATTATAATTACATTGAAGCTCCTTCAACCATTGTTTCAACTGTATCAGCAAAGTCATCAAGACTGTCAAAATTACTAGCAGTTGAATGAATTAATTTACCAGTTGCCTTTACTATTCTTCCTCCTGATTGAGCAACATTTTTTGAACAATTATATATTGTTTTAAAATAGTCTTCCTGTGATATAAATATAGCCAGTGAAAAACTAATAATAGAACAAGTAATCAATATTATATGGGGAGGAGTTCTTACACCAATAGTTTTAGTAAATACATCAGTATGTATATCATGAGGCAGTAAACCGAAAAATAAAGCACTAATTAAAAGAAAAATTATTAGAAATTCTTTCATTATATATAAAAATTTGATATTAATTTAAAAAATTATCTTTACAATATATTATCATGAGTGAATACGAACATCAAGACTGGAAACCGGTAACATTTGTAAAATACAAAAAACCCACTCCTAAAGAAAAAAGTGAAACTCAGCGCCGTGTTGAAGCTGCTACCCATATGTCGAAACTTGATAATCCTGATTATGTTCCTCCTAAACCAGAGAAGGTTCTTGGAAAGGCTCTTCAAAAAGCACGTATGGAAAAGAAAATGTCTCAAAAAGATCTTGCTACAAAACTTAATGCCAAGCCACAAGTAATCCAACAATGGGAAGCAGGTAAAGTCCCTATTCCAGGTAATTACATTGCTTTGATTAATAAAACACTTGGAATTAATCTTAGACAACTTATCAAGAAGTAAATTATGAGAAATATACAATAATAAAAATTATTTATTTTTAAATTTTTCTAAAGTATTCTGATGCTGATTTATTATCAGGAATTAATAAAAAATGATCAAGAGCTTGATATATGTTATCTATCATAGTTATTTTAAAATTATCATCCTCAGGAGGGTTAATTCTTTTTCTTATTTTTTTGAGATCTTTTTCATTATTTTTAGGACATAATACATGTTTCACTCCAGCAGCTTTACCTCCATCAACCTTTGATTCTAAACCTCCTATAGGCATTACATGCCCATTAAGACTTATTTCTCCTGTTAGAGCCATAGTATTAAGAACTGGTATATCACAGAGTAAAGATATAATAGCTACCGTAATAGCTGTTCCTGCTGATGGACCATCTTTAGGTGTAGCACCTTCTGGACAATGAATATGAATTCCAAATTTATCTTTGTCTTCTAAAGTTTCAATTTTTTCTAAAATATCCATGGGTATCAAGTTAAGTGCTAATGTTTTTGCCACTGACATACTTTCTTTCATAACGTCTCCCTGCATACCAGTTAACGTAAGAGCAAGATGAGCAGATGATGTAAATTTATATGTTTCAATTACTGTAATTCCTCCTATACCAGCAGCAGTAGCAAATAATCCATTAACAAGTCCAACACTTGGTTTATCATGTATAAGTTTAATATCTACTTTATCATAATTCTCAAATACTTTATCGATAAAATCTTTTTCTATCTTAAATGGTAAAAAATCGGTGCTATCTGTCAAATATTGTAAGTTAATTTCTCTATAAATTTCGTATAACTTTTCTTTTAATTTACGTGCACCTGCTTCATATGTATAGGTATCAATAAGATACATTAACTCATTATCATCTAAAATTATATCACTTTCTGACATACCTACATTATTTAATATTTCAGGAATAATATGTTTTTTGGCTACCATTACCTTATCTACTTTATTAAGTGGATTTATTCTTATTCTTTGAATTCTATCAAGTAATATCTTATCAATTAAATTTGGGTCATTATAGCTAAAAATAATAAGACATTTTGAAATATCGAACTTTATTCCTGAGAAGTATTTGTCAGTAAATTCTGTATTTTGAGATGGATCTGTAAGATGTGTGAGAATACCTATAATTTCTTTACCATGTTCGGTTTTAGATATTTTATCTAATTCATCAATATAAATAATTGGATTCATAATCTTTGAGTCAATTATACCTTCAATAATTCTTCCCCATGTAGATCCTACATAAGTATAGTTATGTCCTTCTAATGTTGATCCGTTAGACGAACCACCCAAAGCAATAAATACAAATGGTCTAGTTTTATCTAATTCATCTCTAAGACAGTGGGCTATACCTTGTTTAGCCAATGTCGTTTTACCTGTTCCTGGTGGTCCTTCAAATCCAAATACGTATCCCTGATCATTACCATTAACCCATTGAGCAAGTAGTCTTTTGATTTGATTCTTAGCATCTGATAATCCATACACAGACTTGTCTAATCTGTTAGATACATCTTTAAAATATTTAGATTGATGTTCAAGATATTTACTCCATAAATTACTGATTTGTTCAAGACTTGTTACTATAGATAAAAATTGTTCAGTGTCTTGTAATCTTATATATTTCTTTTTAAGGTTAAGCTTTTTGGATAAATATTTGATATCTTCTGTAACAAATTTATTGGATAATAAAGTATTAATCATGACAGTCTTAGATCCTGCTGCTTTTATTGAAAGATGACTTAGAATTTCTTTAAGTTCAGTTACTTTAATTTTCTTTAATTTGGCATTAATTTCTGTTTTAGCATATAATTTATCAATTTGAACAGCATGAAGTAACACATTTTGAATCCATTTTTTCAAGTCTAAATTTATTTTATTAAGAATACTAGGATTCTTACTAGAAGTTTTATAATTATCAATAATTTCATTAAGAGTTGCTGTATTTTGTAAATCTCCATCACATAAACTATATTGTTCTTCTACGTAATTAACTTCCCTCGAAATAACACCAACAAGTTTATCATATTTAGTTAAAAGGTCATCGAGCTTATACCTTATTACTTCCTTCTTGTAATTTCCAAAAGGAATTTTAAGTAAACCATCAAGATATTGCTGTGCTTTGGCATTACTTTCGCCATTTTTTGAATTGTTAATTTCCTTAAGTTTATCCATGGCTTTTGATTTAACATAATCATCAGCTTTCATAAGGTGGATTCGCTTTTCATATGGTATTCTTTCTTCGTTAAAATTACTTATTTTGTCATTAACTTCTTGAACAAGTTCATCTCCATCTCTGAAAATCTTCTTAAGATGCCAGTGAAGACTGTCAAATATAATAGTTGAATTTCTTGGCGCGGAAGCCTGATGGTCGGATTTAAGAAGATCGAATAATAAATGAGCAAGATAAATACTATCACTATCAGATGTATCTAATAATAATAAAGTTATCATATAGCGTTGTTTATCTACTTCATTAATTATAAATTCCTTAACAATTTGAGAAATATTTTTAGATTTGAATTTTATTAAATCTGTGTGATAACTTATACAATTGCTTGCTATTTGGTTAGGTGAATTTAATAAAAAGTCAGTGATAGACATTGATTCCAAAAAGTTTTTTTTGAAATTTTCATTAATATCTATATTTTGAAATAATTCATTTATTTTTTGACATTTTTCATCGAATATCTCTTCTTTTTTATATTGATTCATATCGTCATTAACAAAATAACCATATAAAATCAATAATTTGTTGTTGACTGGAATAAATATTTTAGCACCCATTGTTTTTAATATTAAATTTTTAGTGAACACGTTGTATTTATTAACAGATGGCTTATCTAATTGATAGCTTGAAAGTGTTATTGAATTAGTTTTATTGTTTTTGCCATGTGTTCTTAATTTAAATGTAATATTATTATCACTATTAGTTTCATATAGCTCACATTTGATAATTTTAAAAAGTGATTTATAGAAATCTATATGAGCTTTAAATGAAGAGTTTACAGTATCCTGTGAATATATATCGCCTATATATAAAGATATTAAATCATTAATGTCAACAGATCCAGAAGTATTTGTTATGTCAATAATTTTAATTTTAATCTTAGCAAGACTCATTAAAATCGTATAATTTGAGTATGATTTTAGAAATTTAACTGTTGTTCTTGTAGGATAAAAATCTAGATCAGAAATTACAGCATTAATTTGATTCATTAGTTTTTTATACTCATTCATACTAATAATGTTTTGTTTATGAGATTCATTAATTCTTGAAATAATATTTTTTAATGTTTTTCTAAAAAATAAAACTTCTAAATCAACTTTATTCTTGAATCTAAGAAGAACGCGCCATTTTTTTTGTATAATTAATGATGCGGACTCATTAGATAATTTAACAATAGGGTGATTTTTCTTAGATTTAGGCATTAACAGTATAAATATAGTTATAAAAATTTAACAATTTATAAACTCACTTTTTGATAAAATTTGATGATATATTTTATCAAAAAATTATAATATATATTCAACATGGTAAAAAGCTTTGGAGGAAACAAAACAAAACGTAAAGGACGTAAAAACTTTCGGACCAAGACATTCTCACTTGATGATCTAAAAGCTTCTCGTGAAGATAATCAAGAGTATGGTTATGTTACTGAAAAATATGGTGATGGAAGATATTTGGTAATGTGTTATGATAAAGTATCAAGGAAGGCTAAAGTAAGAGGCGCTATTAAACAAAAATGTCGACTTGATAAAGGCGGTCTTGTTCTCATTTCTACTCGCTCTTTTCAAGATACTCATTCAGATATCTTGTATGTATATACAGACGATGATAAAGATAAGCTTGTTAATGCTAATGTAATTTGTGAATCATTTACAAAAACAGGTGCTCTGTCTGCCGACCAAGATGATTTTGTCCAGGAAGAGGAAGAAAGTTATATGCCTGACATTAAATCTTATGGTTCAGATGAAGAAGCTTGGGGTTCAGATGAATCACTCAATGAACTTGATACTACAAAACCTGATTCTTCTAAGAAAGAAAAAGAAAAAGAGAAACTCGATGAACTATTGGATAACTTGGAACTTGATATCGATGATATTTAACTTTTCAATACTACATATTCTTTCTTGAATTCTATATTTCTAAAAATATAATCCTTAATTCTATGAATAGATTCTTCTTTAAAATTGACTATTAACTTTGTATCTAAATCTATATTTTTATTTACATTCGGGTCAACACTAAGAAAAAGAACAATATCATTACAGCTTTTAAGATAACCGAATGGATAAAATGTGTCATCATACATTTTATTTGTTACTATTTTTTTTGTAGATTCAATAAGCACGATTTTACTTGATATTAATGTTAATATTACACTTATTCTATAATCATATGGTAATAATTCATTAAGTTTTTTATTAGCGAGATATTTAGTGAGGAAAAACTTCATTTCAGGAGTGTTTATATACATAAAATAATTACTATCAAACAAATTGTTTTTATTAAATTCTTTACCAAATGCTTTAAAGAGAACATCTATATAATCGTCATATTTTGGATCATCATCTTTACCATAACTTACACTATTAATGACACTAACAAGACATTCATGAGTATTAAGGGTATCTTTCATATCATTGGGTCTCATATAGATTATAGTATTTTGATTAAGATAGCATATTTTTTTATATTTCACATTCGCAAGTGCATATAATTCAACATCATCTGTAAGACAATTTATATACTCAATTTCCAAATTTTTATTGGGTTTTGATAATTCTTCCGTATTAAGTATAACACCGCTTATATATATTACAACCTTTTGCTTGGTTGGATTATCATTAAGTTTTTCAAGATTTCTTTTTAAAACATTTGGATTATAGAGTTTATTTACAGCCATCAGGATAACAAATTCATTAATAAGAGTAAATTCTTTTGGTTTTTCATTAAATATATCATTTAACTCATATATATTGGGTTTGTGAGTTGCTATTAAATCTTCTGCTAATTTTTTATAATTATTTACATTAGTTTTATTATGCGAATGATATTTTAAGAGAATATCTAAACAACCTTTTTTATCATTTAATGCTTTATTATCATATACATCATTAATATATTCAATAGCTTTATTATATTCTGTTTTTTCATCAGAATCTTCATAAAAAAACCCACTGCTTTTATATGGCTTACAATTGTGAATTATTGGAATATTTAATGTAAAACATTCAAGGTGAATAAAATTTAGACCATTACGAATATTGTTACTAATCATCAAATATTTAATATTACTGTGTTTAAGACGATGGAAAATTTCTAATGACAGCGTCCTTTGATATAACAATATTTTTTTACATTTTACTATATCAAGATGCTTTATACATTCAAGACAATTTTCATTTCTTTTGGGAATTCCAAACATATGAATTGTTCCCAATCTATCAGGATATTTTAAAAAGTATTGATTAAGCATTACTAAGATAGGAAGCGAAGTTTTATGTATACTTAAATTTGGTTCCATGATAATTATATCAATAGTTTCCGAGTTTTTAATCAGTTTGTATTCAGGTGAAATATTCTTGATACTTGCATAACTAGTAATTATTTCATTATCCCAAACATATGGTGAAATCTTTACAGGTTTTTTAGTTATTCCTTCAATATATTCTTTCACATGAGTATACATAGGCATAAGCCATATTTCATCTACATATTCATTATTCATGTCCGAAATTACATTATTATGGACATTAAAAACAAATTCCTCACAGTTAATAATATAAAAATTACCTACCATTAAATTAGCAATTTTAATGCCTAATAATTTCATCTGGTTAAGTAACTTGTATTGATCAACAATTAAAGAACTAAACATTATCAATTTATATTCTTTTAATTTGTCTATATTACAAATATTATAGACTGGTTCATTAATAACTTCAAATCGTTTTAATTTATCTTCAATTGATACAAAATCTACTTCAAAGCCTGCTTTTCTAAAACTTTTTAAAACAAAATAACCTTGTTGAGCACATCCATTAGTAAATATGCTATCAAATTCTTTTATACATATACCAATTTTGTTTGACATAATGTAAATTATATTGTAATGTTTAAATAATAAAAAAAACAAATATTAACTTAGTAAATTTAATATTTATTTTAAATGTTAGGGATTTAATCTTGATTATTAGCTAGTAGATATACTATACCTCCAAACCTTGCTTCATCAGCATATAACTTATATCTAATTCCTTCTCTTTCAATGTAACAATAATGTTCATGTCCTTTTACCGTTTCACCTTCAATAAGACTTTCAAAACCACCTGAATAACTGATATTACCATGACGAACTCGTCGTCCATCTTCTGTAAAAGTTCCCAAATCAATGCATTCATTACATACATAGTTTCCATAGCGAGCCGAAAAAGCTATAGGATTATGACAAACTGGGCATTGTGCTTCAGTATTCTTTGGTCTCATTTTAAATACTGTTAGCCTATTATCTTTAAATTATTATAAAATTTTTATGAAATTTAACTATAAAAATATTTGTCTAATAGCATCTTTTGCTTTCATTGATAAATTTACTGTTTCTTTTGCTGGATTTTCCCAATCATTACAATCATCTAGGTTAATTCTAACTGTTTTTATTAAATTTTTAATTTTAGGTATTTTCCATTCTCCACTCATCATAACACCATTGTTCATCCTTAGTGAGTGTTGATTGGTTCCACAACCGATTTCAAGTATTGCTAATTTTTTATTATTATTTTTAATTTTTGTTATCCAAGAATCCATCTTTTTTTTACTATATTCATATGGTTTTCCATAAAATTCATAATCACCAAACATACTAACATTAGGTCGTAGTATTTTACCACAATGTCCACATTTAGGTAGATTATAAGCAACCATATTATTATTATATTTAGGTATTAATTTAGAATTAACTTTGATCACACCATTTTTTTTACTACATTTAATATTCATACACTGTAAATACTTCATACTGCCATGAACTTCATAAATTCTATCCTTTTCATATCCAGCACTCTCAAAATAATTATCTATATTCGAAGTGCATATAAAATAGTCTTTATTATTACTTTTAAAATAATTTAAAAGGTCTCGATATCCTTGGTGAGGCATTTTTTGTGATATCTCATCAAAAAATTTAGCTTTGAATCCCCACGCTAATTCAGGATATTCTTTCCACATTTTTAAACTAGAAATATCTTCATATTTATATTCTTTATTTCCTACTTTTATTTTCTTTGACCATAAACCATCGTCACCTCTATATATGGTCACGCCGGAATCAGCACTCATTCCTGCTCCAGCTACTACTAAAATTGAATCACAATAATCAAATAATTTTCTGACATTGTCTAATATTGTTTTTTTACGTGTTGATACGTTCCAATGAAAATTTGGTTCCGAACTTATCTGTGATAATAAATAGTTAAGTTATTTTTATATGAATACTATAAAAAAAATAAAATTTGATAAAATCATTAATTTATAAATCGTAATACTCTAATTGATCATGTCTGTTGAAGAAACTCTATTTCATGCCTCTGAAATTTCAAAATATATCCACTCTTTGTATACAGGTGATGAATACAATGTCCGTTCTTTTTGGAAGGGATATTATGATTCAGGTCCTAATCCGTATTATTATCAAACAGAAACTGGCATTTTTATCGAAGATAGTATAGGAGACTCGCCGTGTTATCTTTGGACACCTTTAGGAAAATGGACCATTTTGGGAAGTGTTAACTATGGAAAACAATCTGATATTGAAGCTATTCGTGAAAAACTATTCAAATATGTCCAGGTTGAAGAATTCAGACCTGCTCCTACTTGTAAATATCCAAGCAGAGGAGCAATTTGGAAGGTAAAAGGATATAATGGTATTACCCTACCTGATG
>Ga0163109_10001510_pt1 | contig 18374 bp, 18 predicted proteins | sample CRUFie1St13metaG_FD_108704 | JGI IMG/M metagenome (GOLD analysis project Ga0163109, IMG submission 108704) | Marine microbial communities from the Costa Rica Dome - CRUD Field 142mm St13 metaG | ecosystem: Environmental > Aquatic > Marine > Oceanic > Photic zone | place: Costa Rica: the Eastern... | reverse complement strand
GCAGATACGCTCGAGAAAATCATTCAGGAAGTAGCTTCTTCTCGTCAAACAGAACGCGGTAATCGCGAAGACGACAAGCGCAGTGAAAGCGCCATGGAAGACAGAAAACGTCAAGGTTACTTCTAACTATCAAAGCAAAAGAAACGATGGAAAACAATTTCGACACCCAAGGATATTTAGATATGGAACTTCTTCGTTTCACTACTGCAGGTAGTGTAGACGACGGTAAATCCACATTGATCGGACGCCTCCTCTACGATAGTAAGAGCATCTTCGAGGACCAAGTCCAACAGATCGAAGAAACCTCAAAAAAGAAAGGCCTCGAGCACGTAGACCTCAGTCTCTTTACTGACGGTTTGAAAGACGAACGTGAGCAAGGGATTACTATCGATGTAGCCTACCGCTACTTCGCCACTCCTAAGCGTAAGTTCATCATCGCAGATACCCCAGGACACGTTCAGTACACTCGTAACATGGTCACCGGTGCCTCAACGGCAAACCTTGCACTCATCCTTGTAGATGCGCGCAATGGTGTTATTGAGCAAACCAAGCGCCACACCTTTATTGCTTCCCTACTACAGATACCACACATCTTCGTTTGTATCAACAAGATGGACCTCGTAGACTACAGCCAGGAAGCCTATGATAAAGTAGTAAAGGAATACACCGATTTTGCTGCCAAGCTTAACGTCAAAGACGTACGCTTTGTGCCGATGTCGGCCCTCCATGGCGACAACGTTGTGTCTCGCGGAGACAACATGAACTGGTACGAAGGTGGAACCCTACTCCATAACCTTGAAACCGTACATATCTCTTCAGACCACAACCTAAGAGACTGCCGATTCCCTGTTCAGACTGTAATCCGACCTCACAGCGACGAATACCACGACTTTAGAGGATACGCAGGCCGTGTTGCAGGCGGTATTTTCAAAAAAGGAGATAGCGTAGTTGCACTTCCTTCTGGATTAGAGAGCAAGATTGCAGCCATTCACACAATGACTGGCGAGCTTGAAGAAGCCTTCCCTCCACAAAGTGTCACTATCACTTTGGAAGATGATATAGACATCAGCAGAGGCGATGTATTGGTGCGCAGCGAAAACAGACCAGAAGGCCAACAAGACTTAGATGTGATGCTTTGCTGGCTGAACGCTAACCCACCACGCCCAAGAGCTAAGTATATGATCAAGCATACTACTGCGGAGGCAAGAGCGATGATCACGGACATTCAATACAAGATGGACATCAACACCCTCCACAGAATGGAAGAGGACAAAGCCATCAAAATGAATGATATCGCAAGAGTAAAAATCAGATCAACAAAACCCCTTTTCGCAGACGACTACACGATCAATAGAGTTACAGGGTCTATCATCCTAGTCGACGAAGCCACTAACGAAACTGTTGCTGCGGGCATGATGAGATAGTTAAGATAAATAATTAAACCTAACTAAGCACTAAACTTTTTACTACAAGGAAAAAGAATAATAACTATCTAAATTAGCATTAATGTTTTCTAAGGAAGGGAGAATCATCTCCGTCCTAAATTAACTAGCTTAGTATTTTTAGGAGAAAGTAATGAGGTCAGTTGCGGATGAGTTTTACCATTAAAGTTTAACTATAGGTACTTTTTGCCAGTCGATTTGTTTATCGGCAGATGCAAGATCAACAAAATCAAAATCTGCTGTCCATTCCTTTAGCTTACTCATACAACTAGTAAGGCCAACATATGATTTAAATTTTCTGAAACGCGATAGGTCTTCGATAATAGGTTGGTTTGGGTCAAAATCTCGAGGATGGAAATACGTCATAATATAATCTGATGATTTCGACCACTGTTTTATTAAGGCTAAAGGAGTCAGTCTAAAATATCCTCCTCCTGAAAAAATCCATTTATACCCATAAATTGAAACAGTATTAATTGGGAACTCCTTTATTCGATAACCATTTATTTCAATCATAGATGGTTCAGATTTTATGCCGCTGGTAAATCCTCCATGAGCTCTCTTTGCTGGAAAAACTGAGCAATCATGAGTTATTCCGTTCATTGCTAATACTTCAAAGACCATTTTATTGGCTTCCGTAATAGAAAAACCCGGAGCTCTGAAAGATGTTATTTTCTTACCTGTCAAAGATTCGAGTATATCAATAGATTTATTTAAGTCTTCTTCTACCTCTTTTCTTGACTGTTCGTACATCAATTGATGAAAGTGTGAGTGTGATCCTACTTCATACCCCAGAGCATCAATTCTTTTAACAATATCAGGGTATTTCTCAGCAATCCATCCAACAACAAAAAAAGTTGCTTTTTGATTTGACTCCTCCAAAAACGTAAAAATTTTATCCATATTAGGATAAATTCTGGATTCGTAATTTATCCATTTATCGACTGTCTTGGTAGAATAATTATCAAGTATGTGAAACCACTCCTCTATGTCGAAAGTTAAAATATTCATTTCCAAAAGGTAAGATCCCTGTTTAAAAGATTTCCTAACTCTTCAATATCACTATGATAATATAGGTATAAGTTCTCTCTTATTTCTTGTGATAAATCATCTTTTCTAAACAACTTAGAAGCTAACAATTCTAATATTCTCCTGGGAAATACTTTGATTACTAATTCTCGAATATTATAAACATATCTATTATTTCTGCTCGTAAGTTTTTCGATTAATTTATTTCTTGGTTTTCCCGAGTGACTATATTTTATAGATACATCAATACTCACATCTCTATCGACATCAAGAAATACGAATATGTCATCTAATACATTTTTTGGATTTGATTGTAAATCATCAAACAATATTACTTTTACCTGGGTAAATTCTTGTTGATAATGCTTCAAGGCCTCAGTATATAAACCGCCTTTTTTGTAGTGCCACATCCAGTCCCAATTTTTTGCCATTCGTTCATCTTCTAATTCTAATGCATCATAAAACTCTAATGTCTCTCTCGAATCTCTTATCAAATTGTTATAAGCAGAATAGGCCCTATCTATAGGATTTCTTAAGCATACTAATATTTTTACATCTCCAAGTTTTTCTTTTATTCTTGATATAACCGTTTTGTGATAATAAAAATAGTCTGAACTCCCCTCCCCAATTATTTTATATGCCTCGAGATTAGTAAACAAATCATCGTACTCTTTTTCATCTGTGATCACAGTAGAATATACAGTATCATCACCAGGGCCGACATGAGGCAAATCTAAATCTAAGCTGCTAAAATACTTTGGTTCCTTTCGTTTAGACATACCTATTTCAGGATGCTGATTCAAATAATGAAATAGAGATGTAGTGCCACAACGAGCTACGCCAACGATTATGAAAGATGGATGCATATTAGACAGTTATCAATTTTAATGTTGGATGTTTCCTGAAGTAAATCAACATACTTTTAAAATTCATAAAAAAGGCCTTTGAAAATAATCTCCGTCCTGCCCTTCTTGCATCGTGTATTATGAAAAATCTCGGATCATAAATAATACGCATTCCCAACTTCTTTGCTCTAAAGCAAATATCCGTGTCTTCATAATACATGAAAAACTCTTCATCAAATCCATTAAGTTTAAAAAAAGCATCTCCATTAAATATCATGAATGCACCCCCTATCCAATCCGGAAATGCATATGAATTTACACTATTTTCATATAGCTTTACACGTAAAATCAAGGATATTAAAGGATCAAATAGACCAGGAAATGATCTATTGTGGGAGGACCAAGTCTTTTTATCATCAGATTCATAAACCTTGACTCCATATATATCCGCTCTGCTCATGATGAAAGTATTCAATAAATTCTCGAAATTTTCTATATCCACCTTTACATCAGGATTACAAACAATGTAAATGTCTTCTTTCTTTACATTTAAAATTTCAAAATTTTTATTATTATTTTCCCCATATCCCCTTGATATCTTATCATTATAATACTTAAATCCTAAGCTTAAACACTTCGTCTCAAACTCTATTGAACCAATATTATCTATAATTGCAATTATTAGTTCATATTTGCCTATTGAGTTTGGCAATTTTGAATAATTATCTATTATTATATCTTCATCATAATGAGATGTTACAGAAAGAAATACTCTAGTCATAATATATAACCTCTATTATTTTAAGCACTACCAATTCTTCAAAAATATTACCTTCAATTCATGCTGTAATCACTATAAAGAACTATCTAGTATATACTATTTCGACATTATGTAATTGATTGGCAGTGAATAATATTCTGTCCATTCGATCATCAAGTAATCTATTATCAATTCTAATCTCGCCCGTCTGACTTCCGACATATTCAAAATAATTATCTATATATAAATTTTCATTGTTATTATTTCTTATGAAAACTACTCTTTTCCTCGCCAAATCTGAATCATCTTCATATTGAATTGCAATATTATTTTCAACAACAGTATTTGACGTGTTATTTAAAAGTGTATATGATCCTCCAGAGGCATTTATCGATGTATTACATTCAACTCTTGCATCTAAACACCCTTCTAGATCAAAAGAAACATCAAGTGTATTCATGGAAAAATTATGGGTAATTAGTATATCACTACAACGACTAAGGAAAATTGAACTGTGGGTATCGTGAATAATATTAGCAGATATAATAATTTCATCAACTAATATTTCGTTACAAGGGAAAGTGTTCAAACTTTTATCATATGCGCTACCGCCATATAACCAGATACCAAATCGATACTTTTCAATTTGATTATAACGAATAACCACATTCGAGCAATACAACAATGCAATCGCAGATACTTTTTTTCTTAAGGAATTATCGAAACTATAGTTACCTTCCATATTATTATTCAATATATTGAATTCACCGAATTCCATTGAACTATATATATCGCCTTTTTGATAATATGTACTTCCGTATTGACGATTATATGTAAAACCCTTCTCGGGGCCCACCCAAATCAAACCTAGACCATGTACGTTATTATCCGTGACATTGACTACAGCACCATTTATAAACAGGTTATTCTGCGGCTCTAATAAATAGGTAATTAAATAATTATTCCTGCCAATAGCATTCAGGTTTTTTACCTCTATATCTACATGGTTTTTTACGTTAAATATGCCCTTTGGTATTTGCCTATTTCCTACTGTATCCTGAAAAATAATTTTTGCACTATCTACTCCTAATATTCGGATTGGTTCTCTTATAATCAATGGTTTATATATATTATAATCACCTTGGGTAATTTCTATCTCATCACACTCATCTATATAGTTCTGAAATATAAATGTATAATCATGAATTTTAGAATCATATTTAATCTTACATACACAATTTTCTTGGGCAAGAATTAAATTATAGATAAATACAAACTTAATGATTAAAAATAGCCGCAATAGAATCATGAAATTCTTCTTTTGTATCAGCAATCGATAATAACTCATGAGAATCTATACCCTCAGCTCCTATAACAGTTGATACAGTTGGAATGCCAGCGGCAATATATTCTAATGTTTTAATCTTTATTCCTGCGCCGAAAAGGACTGGACTAATAGATACATGTATATCCGAAAATATTGGCTTTAAATCTTGAACATAACCCATAAATAATATTGAATCTGATTGATATTTAATAAGACTTTTCGGGGCGCCTTTACCAATAATAATTAACTTACATTGAGGGAATGATCGCTTTAATTTAGTGAATACATTATCGATGAACCACTTCAATCCTACGTGATTTTCTGGCCTATGTAAAGCACCAACGAATAAAATAGTATGACTTCTATGACCGTTTCTGACCACCGTTTGTAACCAAGTATCCAATATAGGTCGTTGAACAAAAATATTTGAATCACTGATACCCTCACGCAATAGAATATCTCTGTCTTTATTATTTAAAACAATAACATTATTCGAATTGAAGAGGGACAATTCGAACTTTTTTAGTCTACGCGCTTCTACATAATAGAACAATTTCTTAATGCCTTTTGCAAAATCCTGACGCCTCATCATTGCCTGAAAACTAACATCGTGTGCTATAAGATTAATTGTCATGTCTGGGAATGAACTTCTTATCGACCGGTAAAAACTAAAAACAGATGTAAATTCTAATGTAACCTCGCCTATTTCGTTACATTTTATGATTTCAGTAATTATATTTTCTCTGTTCTTATTAAAACGCGCTGAGCATTTTACTGGATACCTAAAGCCCAAAAAATGGTTAAGGATGCGCTCCGTAGAAGACGCATACATAATTTTAAAATCATAAAATGACTTCATGAATTGCTGATTTTCATAATCTTGTTCTGCAAGATTCGCAAAGGATAAAACAATGTAATTTTTCTTATTTCGTTTAGAATTTAAGAAATTATATGAGATTTTTTGGCCAGCTATTGGAGCTTTATTTGATGGCAAATGACCGGTAATATACAGATGTTTCATCCTTACGTAATGTTTTATTTCGCAACACTAAAAAATTAATAATTACTGCTAGCAGCAAAAAATTGATAGGATTATTTATAGCTGAATTCGCCGTCAACATAACCACAAAACAGAATAACAAAATTATATCTCTTGAAATATTTACTTTGTCAAATCCTATCTTCTTTAACAATTGCAAAGTGTACAATAGGAGGAATATAGTGCCAAAGGAACCAAATCTTAATATGAACGTTATTAGTCCACCATCAGTAATTATTTCATTGTTAACTAAAAAAGATTGTGATACCCCGAAAACAGGGAAGGCTACAAAAACTTCTAGAGCTTTTAGATAGTCATTTAGGTGCTCTAAATTTGAAGCAATGGCCCTTTCATCTGCTCCAGTTATTCTGATGTAGTAAACATTGAGAAATTCAAGCAACACATCCCATCCTATTAGGAAAAGGGCAAACAACCACGGAGCATATCTCCACATTTTTTTACTAAGAAAAGAAAACGCTAATATCCATTGAACAAACAAAACTGAAATATTTACTCTTGACAGTAGCATGACAATCATCAACGAGGGTAACAATCGGAAACATATTTTTTGTCTTAGACTGGCATTATGCAATTTAAACCCAAAAAAGACAACCATGTTACAAAAAAAACCCAGACTTATTGGATTACCCATTAATGCATTAGGTCTGTACACTTCAAATCCCTCATATACTCTAGTATATTTGTCAGCCCCGACCGCTTGAACCAGATTTGGAACATTTAAAAAATATTCCGGTAAATGATCTTTAAAAACATATTGAATAAAAAATATACACCCGTAAAGAACCATTACAAACTCAAATGCATTGATTATACGTTTCATATCATTCCTTACAAGAAATGTATTTTGAACCAGACCTAAGAAGATTATTAACAGTAAAAAATCTCTCAAATCTGTCCCTATATCTCTATACATTATTATATTAAATATCAACTTGATAAATACATATATGAATATTGAGATAGAATATTTATATTGCCTATAGAACTTGAAGACCAGATAATTATACATCAGGTAAGGTCCATATATTAGTATAAGTAAATTAGATATAGATATAGGGGGATTAAGCCCAAAATATTGAACTAATCCAAGCAATAAACCGGAAAAAGCAAAAATATAGATAAAGAATATGTAAGCCTTAATCCTCATTCCATATTTTAGATAAGTCCTGTGATAGTAATTCTGAGAGCTTATTAATATCGTTCATGTAATAACGATAAAGACGTCTTCTTATGTCAATATTTAATACTGGCTTTTGATTTTTGATTGATATATTCTGTTTAATATATCTCATGCTTTTCTTCGTAAAAAAGAGCTTAATTAAGGATTTCATATGAACATTCCGATTAAATGCCCTCAAAAGTCTATTGCTTGGTTCAAAATAACTATTTTCCTTTTCTAGATTGTACTCTTTGTAATTTGGCAACCCCAAGAAGTCTTCAATTACCTTTAGCTCTTGATTTTCTTTACCGATCCATTCTTCAAAGATATGTATGCTAACATTATCCTTAAATAAATCAAGATATTTCTTAACTTGATCGTAATAGCATCCCAATTGAACAACTTGCTGATATTCTTGTAATTTAATCGAATTATTTAAGAGATATTCTAGACTGCATTTAATATATCCCGCATTATAATCCATTAAATAATGGGAAAAGGCCCTTTCTACCGGATTTCTCAAAAAGATTAATATTTTTGCATCTGGGTTGAATTCATGAATCTTTTGAGCTGTATTTGGGTAGAACAAATAAGATACGCTGCTTTCTCCAAGATATTCACTATTCTTACAATCAAACTGCTTTCGATAAGATTCTATGTCCTTTATTAAAGTATTTCCACGATAATAAAGTTTATCCATTTCAATCTCTCCGTGAGTAAAGTAATTAAGCTCTTTGATTTTCGACATACATATACTCGGATGTTGATTTAAATAACTGTGAAACGAAGTTGTACCACATTTAGCTGCACCTACTAAAAAAAGATTTACCAAAAATTATAATTCGTTTAAAAAAATTAATGCCCCTTTAAATTCACCTTTAATTGCTAGTGTCATAGCCTTAGATAATAATCCTAATCTTAATCCAAAACCTAGTTTTGGGAAGTGCTTGGCATAGAGTTTTTTCAATCCGCTTGCTTGAAATCTTAGCATTGCGAGATTCTTCTTTCCTCTTGCCTTATTTTTAGTCGTAACACCTTGTGCGTGATAAACAAAACTCTTTTCGGCTATCGCAGGTTTAAGGTTTACTTTTAAGCCCTTAAGTGTGAAATCTAACTCTTCGAAGTATAAAAAATATTGCTCATCAAAGTCCCCTAGATTTATTAGAACCGAATTCGAAGTAAACAAAGACGCTCCTACAGGATAAAAGTAACGACTGCCAATTATATTATCCGCTCTTGTAATTGTATGTCCTAATTTAGGTTTAAATTCTCCATGGCTAGCGATTATGCGATCACCAGAATAATCTTTCACTATTGAACCTACTATAGAATGTATAGAAGGATTAAATAGTTCTATAAGTTCATTGAGACTGTCGTTATCGATTTTAGTATCCGGATTTAGAATCCAAACCAAAAAATCCGAAGTTGTTTCATTATTTCGTATATGTTTCAGACCAAAATTTATTCCTCCCGCTAAACCTAAATTAGAAGGAGTTTTTTTGATATCTAATCCTGTAAAACCATTAAAATTATAATTGAGACTAGTCGCCAATTGGAAGAATTCTTCCTCACTATCTGAATTATCGACTACTAATACGTCTACGTCATGCAAAGTTGTGTGCCTATGTAAACTTGCCACACATTCGAAGGTATAACTATGACAGAAATAGTTGACAATAATTATGTGTACTTTCAATTATATATGTTTTTTCATCCAATCTGGTAACGGCCCAATATTACTAAAATTCTGAGAGACCTCCTTGAACAACGTTATTTCATTTTCATATAAATTATTAAGTAATTCAATTGCTTCCGAATAATTCCTAATTTTGATGACTTCCTTTCTCGTATTTAGGAAAAAATAAAAACTATTTAGAGCACTTTTCATACGTCTATTTCTGATGAGTACATTCTCCAATAATTTATTAATCGATATTGCTAATTTATGGATTTTCAAATTATTTACTGAATGATATTTATTTGATACGTCAAACCTATATGAATTGTAGAACTCCGAATCAATTTTAATCTCTTTACTTATTTGTATTAGTAAATCCCGAGGATTTCTTACTAGATTTTCGAAGTATAGTATACTAATATTATCTGTCTTATCAATCCAATATTTTAGGTGTCGAGCATAACATCCCTCCCTAAAGGCCCTATTTTTCGGTGCATCTACATCCTTCAAAAAAGACATTCGATAACTATCCTTCACAAACTTCAATAAATCTAAATCATGACTCAATGTTCCCTCTAATATCCTCTTCTTTACAAAAGAAACAAACCTTTCCGTTGGATTTCGAAATATAAAAATTACTCTTGGACTCTCAAGAAGTTCGAACATATTTGAAACGAGTCGAGCTTCTCCATACAAATAACTGGGTGAGGCATCTATAAGATATTTAGTTTCTTTCGATGAATTCCTAAAGAAGTCCTCATAAATTGCGGGGTCTGGCACTTCTCCTCCATATCGCAAGGGGGTGAAATAATGGATTTCTTTTTTAATACCAAATGAAACCTCTGGATGATCCTTAAGATAATTAAACAATGATGTCGTACCTGATTTGTGACATCCTCCGATAATAAGATTTGGCAACCTATTCACGATGTACTATTGCTGTTGTTAGTATATATTAATTCTTTATGTCTCTAAAATCTAACGAGGAAATATCCGTGTTTTTAAAATCTGAATATTTAGTAGTTTCATTTCTTTATTCTATTTTTCACTACTAGAGCTCGGTATTAAAATGATTATCTAATAAGTTATTTGTTCTTTCAAAATCGAGGTCAAGTAGACTTTTTAAAAAATCTATAGTTCTTTTTGGTGTCTCTTCTTTTTTATAAGTTGTAAAAAAAATAGTTTTCATAAATAGTAATTGTGATTTTATTGACTTCGGTAGTATATTATTTAACCACATCAGTCTTCGAACAATTCCAAATTTAGGAACTGTTGTTTTGTTAAATACTTTTTTATCGATGTTTGGTAATTTATAGAAATCAATATTTAGAAAATCGCATAGCTTACTCAAGACATTCAATCTATCCTTTATTAAGTCTTCAAATCTTAAAACTAATATTTGCTCTTTTGGGAACACATCTAAATATCGTTTTACTTGATTATAATACAAGCTTAACTCCACATACATATTGGAGACAAAGTAGCCCTTTTTAGTTGAGTTAAAATCATTTTTTATATCATCTAACATATGTCCTGTATTCTTGCCAGTATCCAAGTCCATGTTGTAATGACTAATTGTTCGTGACACAGGTTCTCTTAAAACTATTAAAATTTTTGCTTTGCTATTAAATTTATAAATTTCCTTAGCGGCATTTACACTCGCTAAATAAGATGTTGATGCTTCAGCAATTACTTTTTCAGAGGTGACTTCTCTGAACAGTTTTAAGTAATCTTCCAGATTATCTAAACAGGCAATATGTTTCTTTTTTAATTTTTCCCTAGAAAAATACTTCTTATTTAAATTAATTTTCTTTTGCACTTCCTTCCTACAATCTTTAAATTTTAATTCTGTATTAAAATAGTTCGGTTCTTTTATAGGGCTTAAATAAACTTCAGGATGATTTAATAAATAATTATACAAAGAAGTTGTACCCGCCTTGGCAGCTCCTACGATAAAAAAGTTAGGCGTATTCATGAATGAGTTTTTAGCTTTTACTTTCGGCATTTAAATCATTCTGAATAGTAGAAAAATATTCATCAGTTTTAACTGTTCTTGCCTTGTCCATTTTCAGCCATTTGTATTTCCTTATAGGATGAAGAATATGATATAGTATTTGCATTAATAAAATTCGCATTTTAAATTTATTTAATGTTTCAAAAACATTTTGTTTTCTTAAATAATAAGGTTCAAAAACGATATGTTTGATACTACCATCAATATCAATTTTATTTTCAGTTTTGTTGTAAATGGGTAAATCTCTTATAGGCTCAATACCAATTTTAAGCAATGCCAATTTAAAATCTTCATTAAGAGATTCGAAATTAATTTGAAAATTGAGATATTCTTCGTTGATGCTAAACACAAAATCGTAGGGTATAAATCCTCGGTATTTGTACCTTATATATCCTTGAAAAGAAATTTTATTTGATTGTATATAATTATAGCACCTTACAGCTTTCCTAGAAACATGCCCTCCGTTTTCTTTTAAAAATTTTTTGTTGGTATATACTTCCTTGGCGTTATTTAGATATTTTGAATAGGTTGTCCTCGTAATATCTAGGGGATCTCTATAAACCGCGAATACAAAATATTTGGAAATATCGATTTCTTTCGCGTCTAATATGGCTTGAATATTGGTGTGCTTTGCAAAAATAGATTCCCCATCGTATAATTCAATTAACTCTTTAGATATTGCTGAAGATCCTGAAAACGGCAAACCAATAAAAATGTACTTATGCTTATGACTAATAATCATATTATATCATCGTAATTAAGTTTTTTCATGAGCTCCTTAGTTTTGATACTTTCATATAATCCGGTTAATTCGGAATTATTCTTGAAGGCAAATGCTCGTTTTGGATTTACTTTTGATACTATAGATTCGATTACATTTTTGTTCATCTCAATTTTTAAAAAACTGGAGAGCTCTCGAAGAATGTTATCAGGGTTAGATAAAAAATCTTCATAACCTATGTGAATGACATTTTTGAAATAATCCTCACTTGATAAAGAACAATGGATATAGTCTTCCCATAATTTAATGCCTTCATAGATATTTGTGATCCTTACAGATTGATTATAATTTGGTCTTTTCATTAAAAAAAACTCGCGCTTTCTAACACGCCAATTCCTACAAAATTTTTTTTCGAGCATCTGTTCTCTTTCCATTAAGCTAGAAGCAACATCTATTGGATTTCTATAAATATGAACAATTTTAGCGTCAGGAAAAATTTCGCTCCAAACATCTAGTAAAATAGTTGTCCTCGGATCTTTCCAACCCCAATTAAGGTGACATTCCATAAGATTTCCGTTAGAAATTAAATCTCTTAAATGCAAATAATTTCTAGTATGAATTATGGATTGCAATCTATCTTTTACAACTTTTATCAAATTATCATTTGTGAATTGAGAATGGTGTTTAAGATTATAGGTATTGTCCCATGAAGCGCCTTTTTGAAACAGCATCCATTCATTTATTCTTTGGAAGAAAAATGCTTCTTTATTTGGTCCCATTTTATTATTTTTTCCAATAAAGACACCACTTTCTTGGATAAATTTTGTTAACATAGATGTACCTGATCTGTGCATCCCTATTATAATTATCGGCTTCATATTATCTTACATTATAGCTTAAATATATGGGCAGTGTTAATATTCCTGTTTTACGTTTCGCAAATACTACTTTTAGAATATTAGAAAGGCTTACTGTTATAGCCGTTGAAATTGCAGCACCCAAGGCGCCATAATTTTTAATAAGTATCATATTTAGGATTATATTTAATATTACAGCAGCTAACGATATATAACCGTGTATTTTTTCATAACCACACATAATCAATAACATTCCTGAACATCCTGTTGCTACATTAAAAAATTGCCCAATTGATAAAATTATTAGTACCCAGTAAGCCTCCTTAAATTCTGTTCCCCAATATCCTAATATCCATTGTCCTAGCGTTAAAAAAAAAATAATGAAACATACAGATATAAATGTTAATCCCTTCGAAATTCGTTGAACCATAAACCGAATTTCATCCATTTTTTCACGACCATATAAATTTGCCATCTTTGGCTTTATAGCAGAGTTAATTACGCCTAATAGTATTGAAGTTAGCAATGCCAATCGTGCTGCTATATTATAAATACCTACGTCTTTAAAAGTTCCTAAAGTCCCTAGCATTATAGTATCTGCGTTACTCGCAATAATCCCAGTACCTGATACCAATAACAACGGTTTAGCCATTTTATACATCGGCTTCAAGCTAAACTTACTATTAGTATTACTCTTAAAGGTATGTCTCCATATAAGAAAAACTATGATCGCCATTAATATTCGGCTTATAGCATATAATACTAATACACTAGTTGGAGAATACTGTAAGTCCCAGCTCCAATAAAATAAAAGCCCAATTCCAACGATCAAAATACTTAATGCATTATTGACCAAATTGGCCTGCCATATTTTACCATAGCCATTTAATGCAGATCCATAAACCCTTGCGAGGGTTTGTGGGATAATCATTACAAATACGATCAATAGAGGTATATATAAATCCTCTTTATCAGACCAAATATTCAAGAAAAAATGTAGTACAATCGCACCTATACTTGCAATGATAATGGAAAGCAAACCATTAAATATCAAACTTGTTTTGATAGCTGTAGCAACTCCTTCATCGTCTCGTTTCCCTTTTGCAATGGCAACGAATTTAATAATGACATTCTCAAAACCAAACATGGTAATGATAAGAAATAGGGAACCTATTTTATTGGCAAAGTTTATAACTCCTAATCCTTCAGGGCCTAAATTCCTCCCCAAAAAAATACTAACCAAAAGTCCCGCAACTATACCTGTTCCCTTAACCAGCATTGTTTTAGCAGAATTTAAAAAAACTTCTAGGGTATGATTATCAAGCTTGTATTTAATTTTTGAAAACATCCGAATTAATCTATCACTATTAAGATTCTCTTCCCGTTAATTCTAAATTCAATTATCCTACTAAACTTTGAATCCCTGCGATTTCACATATAAGATTTGATCTTTATCAAATACTCTTAGATCTTCGTTTAAATATCTACCAGAGCTCGATGGTTTTTTTGGAATCGTTGACATTCTGGCTATGTCGTTATCAGGTAAATTAATATTCAAAAAATCAGCGAGCCTATTTATTTCTAAAACTGGTTCTTCACATAAAGAAGAATGATTTATAACATGTATCCTGTCGCCATATTTTTCTATCAGATCATTAACTTTTTTAGACATTCGTATCCAAAATTCTAATTGCTGTTTAGCTGCTTCATCAGAACTATCATTTAAACTCCCGACGTTATTTTCTAAACCATAGAAACTCCCAAAATTTGACAACTGCCCTTTGTTTGATGAGAAAGCCATGTCCAAACCGTGTCTTAAAACATAAATGAATTTCAAATTCGGGAAAGTGGTGAGATACTTATCTATAAAATGTATAGAATTTGGTTCTTTAAAGGCGTATTCATTCCTGGCTTCTTTTTCTGTTAGATTGTTAATCTTTAGTTTGATCTTCATTAAGCTCCGCCGTTTAAAAGATAAAAATAGATTGCCATTACTTTCATTATAAATTCTGATATCATCGCGAGACAACTTAATATTAGACATGTATTTGTCAAAAACAATCATTCGCTTTGATAATAAGTTGTAATCCGAGAACAACACTTTGTCTTTAAATAACGCTGTAAAGGTTAAATTATCCAATGCGTCATTTAATTCATCACCAATAAAGTACCCCATTTCTGAAATGATTTCTGCGACCACTCTCGTTCCGCTACCTCCCAATGCACCTATTGCTATTATTTTTTTTGTCATAATTATTAATTAAGATGTGAAATCTTTAAAATTTTCTTTCGGCTTTTTCTTTTGTTTGAATTGTCATTTTCAAATAGCTTAAAGTTCTTCCGTTTTCCCTCTTTTAGCTTTTCTATACTTTCTAATTCCATATGTTATACGATACCACAATTTCTCGTGGAAATAATACAATACAGACTTCGTGAGGGTTTCAGCACCACCAATTTGAAAACTATGGCTAGTATCACCCCAAATCCACATCGATAAGAAAATGGTATCGAGAGTTCCAATAATTCGCCAAGTAATGGTTTTATAAATATGTCTTTTGTGAGCATCTACAACAGACGACTTAAACCACGCACGTTCATGTAAATAGTACAATATCATTTTTGAGGTTACATCTGCAAAACCTATTTGAAGTCCCGCCTTCATGTCTCCAGTTATGAGCCATGATAATAACATTGTATCTGCTGTACCAACAATTCTCCAAGAGATGGTTTTTGCGATATGTCTATTAATTAGTTTCACTATTGTTGAATATCTAAATCCATATTGAGAGAGTTCTCTCTATTACAAAAAAAACTCAAGTCTATCATATTCACGATGCAACCAAAACAGATAAGGTGCCGTTCCGGGACAAGTAAAAACATTGTTCCTGAGGGTATCGTTAATTTGAATAAAAAGGTAAGATTCAAACATCGGCTCTTCCACCAACTTGATGCACTCGATCTACTGGTGATGTACTTTCTGCAAAAGGGCAATAAAGAAAATATCCAGCCGCGAAAAGTCGCTGGGCAACTTTTTATGTTTCTCGGCTTGGTGCTTAAGACGCACCAAGGAAGGTCTTTGGAAGCCATGGTCTTAAAAGGCCATGATGTTTTTCGCCTCTACCTTTCCTATTAAGAAGAGGACCAGTAAAAAGCCCGTAATGACAGATCCGAAGACACCTGCTTTTACAGGGGAACGTTTCTCCTTGTAGAGTGGATAAGTAGGAGCATCAAAGTACTTGAAAGGGGGTTCAAGATTAATGAGCTCGGCTTTTGACATTTCAAGACCTTTAATGTATTCGCCGTATGACACTTTTAAAGCCTCCATATCAATTGTCAAACGCATGCGCTTCATCTTATCGACAGAGCTTACCAATGAGTTGTTCTGATCCTCGTATTCCCCTAGTCTTCTCAGAGTAGCGTCAATGGCTAACTCCAGAGAATCAACTTTTCCTTGAAACCCATTCACTGCCTCTTGGCTTTTTTCTTTCTTCCAATCGATAAAGGCTTCTTCAGTATTGGCGATGAGTTGATTCGATAAATCGTAGACAAAACCCTCGTCGTTGAAATTCACTGAAAAGTTCACTACGCCGGTTTCTTCAACCATCGATACGTTTAAGCAACCGTCATTTAGCGCCAGAGTAATCTCCGTTAATATAGAATCCGTGTAGCGCTTGTTCACCCCAAAATTACTAACAAACTCTTGAGAAAACTCCTCATCTTTCTCCAAAGTACTAGCATAATAGCGATCTACCAATCGTCCTCTGTCGAGCTCAGCTAGCATCGCCTTTGAGATATTGTCGCGTGCGATGAGATATTCCTTAACGGTAATGCTTGAGCTTCCGCCGCTTCCGCCAAGCGAAAATCCAAAGCTAGAAGCCAAGCGCATGGCCCCGCTAATGCCGCCGCCCTCCTCTTCAAAGAACAGCTGGTACGAAGCCGAATACGTAGGCTTGGCAATAAACTTCGTATACATTGCGGCCATCAGACCAATGGTAAGCGACAAGGCAATAATTTTTACACGGTGCGGCCACACAATCGAGAACCACTCCTGAATTTTTAGAATGATGTCCTTAAGGGTGATTTCGTCGTCGGCTTGGTCGAGGTTACGCTGAGGTAAGTCGGGAAGTTGGTCGTTCATCTTCAGAGTTGGTCTGGAGCTTGCAATTTAGGGCGAAAACCGTTTTGATAGTGACTCCGTGGTGTGGTTTTTGTTCGTTAGCTGGGTTAGTTTGATGATAAAATTAACGAAATTGGTCTTTTAACTAGCAATAACTGGGATAATCTGTGCTACAAAGAATTATCTTTGAACCCAGGCAAACCTCATAAATATGAAGCATCCAATGAGAAAGTTACTCTGGATTCTTGCCATCGCGCCAACTTTGGCCGTGGCACAACCAACACAACAAGAAGCACGTCGCATAGCATATGCTGAGGCGCAGCGTCAGGGCCTAGACCCTGTTGAACTTGAGAGGCGCTTAAAAGTGCGTGGCGTCAATACCGCTATCTTAACAATGAGTGATATTCCTCGTATTCAACCTATCATTGAAGAGGAAATCGCAAAGATGAAGGCCGAGCAAAACTCGGCTAAAGACGCTATAGAAAGTGGGACTTTAAGCGGCACAAAAATGTCGTCAAAAGGAGCAGAGCAAGAAGAAGCCTCCATTCAAACGACTACCGTAGAATTAGCCTCGGAGGCTGCCACTATCACTAAAATTAAGTTAGACGGGCAGACGCCTGTTCAAGTAAAAATAGATCCCTCCACGGAAAACAACATGGTCTTCGGCAAGCATATCTTTACCAATGGATCTTTAAATCTTTACGAGGTTAGTAAAGACTACATCCCTAATGATTCCTACATCCTAGGGCCGGGTGATATAGTGACTGTCAGCATTTTTGGCAAGTCACAGGCCGACCTTCAATTCACCATTAAAAGTAATGGATTCATAGAGCCAGCGAGTCTCCCCAAAATTTATTTGAAAGGCATCTCACTAGGACAAGCCCGTGAAGTAGTACGCCGCCGTTTGCAGAACTTCTACCAGTTCGAGAAAGGGCAGTTTGCCTTGACCTTAACCACAGCGCGTACGTTGACCATTCAGATTACCGGTGCCGTGGGCCAACCCGGCACCTACACTCTGAGTGCTTACAATACGGCCTTTAATGCTTTGATTGCGGCGGGCGGACCGAATAAACTTGGTACGGTTCGTACTATCCAAGTTATTAATGGGGGGCGCGTCAAAGAATTGGACGTATATGAATACCTCTTTAATCCACGCAAACAGAAAGACTACTACCTGCAGAACAACGACATCATCTATGTCCCCTTCATAGGAGACCTAGTAGAGATCGAAGGTTCGGTAAAGCAGATCGGCGTCTTCGAGATGAAGGATAAAGAGACCTTTGAAGACCTTTTAACCTATGCCGGGGGATATTTGAGCGATGCATTGGAGGATGAAATACAATTGATCCGTAAAAACAAGGAAGG
>Ga0163109_10001509_pt1 | contig 18376 bp, 15 predicted proteins | sample CRUFie1St13metaG_FD_108704 | JGI IMG/M metagenome (GOLD analysis project Ga0163109, IMG submission 108704) | Marine microbial communities from the Costa Rica Dome - CRUD Field 142mm St13 metaG | ecosystem: Environmental > Aquatic > Marine > Oceanic > Photic zone | place: Costa Rica: the Eastern... | reverse complement strand
GCGCTACGCCAAGGTGGTGGTGGGGCAATAAGGCATCATGGCCAAACGCGATTACTACGAAACGCTCGGCGTTTCCAAAGGCGCTTCGGCGTCGGACATCAAGAAGGCGTACCGCAAGCTTGCCTTGAAGTACCACCCGGACAAGAACCCGGACGATGCTGCGGCAGAAGAAAAGTTCAAGGAGGCGGCGGAAGCGTACGAGGTGCTGAGCGACGACACCAAGCGCCAGCAATACGACCGCTTTGGCCACGACGGCATGCGGGGCGGCCCCGGCGGATTTGGCGGGGCAGGCATGAACATGGACGACATCTTCTCCCAGTTTGGCGACATCTTCGGTGGGGCCTTTGGGGGCGGGGGAGGTGGCGGCGGCCGTCGACGCCGCATGAAGGGCGCCAACCTTCGCATCAAGGTGAAGTTGACCCTGGAAGAAGTGGCGGAAGGCGTCAACAAAAAAGTGAAGGTCTTCAAGCAGGTGCAGGCGGTGGGCGTGGAGCACTCCGACTGCTCGACCTGCCATGGAACGGGCCAGGTGCGCAGGGTCACCAACACGATCCTCGGCCAAATGCAAACATCCTCCACCTGTCCCGATTGCCATGGCACGGGACAGCGGATCACACGGAAGCCCAGCGGCACCGACGAACTGGGCATGAAGCGCGAAGAGGCCATTGTGACCCTCGACATCCCGGCAGGGGTCGAAGACGGCATGCAACTCAGCGTGCGTGGAGAGGGCAACGGCGCGCCCCTCGGCGGTGTGGCAGGCGACCTCATTGTGTTGGTCGAAGTGCTGCCCCACGACACTTTCCAGCGCAACGGCAAGAACCTTCACCACGACCACTACATCAGCTTTGTGGACGCGGCCCTGGGGTGCACCGCCGAGGTTCCTCTGCTCGGAGGAAAGGCCAAAATCAAGGTGGACGCCGGCACGCAAAGCGGCAAAATTGTCCGGCTGCGCGGCAAGGGCATGCCGTCTGTGGACAGCTACGGCAACGGCGACCTTTTGATCAATCTCAACGTTTGGACACCCAAGTCGTTGACAAAAGACGAGACCAAGGCTTTGGAAGCGCTCCGCGATTCCGCGAACTTTCAGCCTGAACCGGACCACGAAGAACGCGGCTTCTTCGACAAGGTCCGGGACATGTTCTCGTGACCATGCCCAACACCGTCCTCCACACCCAAGGCGTTTGCAAATCGTTCGGCGACCATGTGGCGCTGGCCCCTCTGGATTTGGAGGTGGAGGCAGGCCGAATCGTGGGACTCTTGGGACCCAACGGCGCGGGAAAAACCACGTTGCTACGCATGGTGACGGGCATCACCCGTCCGGACGCCGGTGAGCTTCGGATGTGGGGCCAGCCCCACCATCGGGAGCTGCTTTCCCGCATGGGGTACCTGCCGGAGGAGCGCGGGCTGTACAAGAGCATGCGCGTGGCGGAACAGGTGTTGTACTTCGCCACGTTGCGGGGCATGCCCCGCCCTGACGCTGAACGCGAATTGAAAGCGTGGTTTGAGCGACTTGAAGTCGAAGGTTGGTGGAACAGGGAAGTGGCGGACTTGAGCAAGGGCATGGCCCAAAAGATCCAGTTCATCGCCACCGTGCTGCACCGCCCGGATTTCTTGATCCTCGACGAGCCGTTCAGCGGACTCGACCCCATCAATGCTGCTCTGGTGCGCGGCGAAATGCTGCGTTTGGTCCAAGAGCATGGCACGACCCTCGTGCTGTCCACCCACGACATGGGCTCTGTGGAGGCGCTGTGCGATGAAGTGGTGCTGCTTCACAAAGGCCAAAAGGTCTTGGCCGGCCCCACCGACGCCATCCGCGAGGACGCCCGCCGCGGCCGAATCCGGCTGTCCATGCGCGGCAACCTCATGGCGTTTGTGGCCGAGCTCGGGGCACGTGCCGAGCTGCTGTCCAAAACGACGCGCGGCGAAGAACTGGGAGGAGCCCAAGCCATTCACGATTTGGAGATTGCGCTGCCGGACGACTGGCCCATGCCGGCTTTCTTGGCCTGGGCGGTGGGCCATGCGGAGGTGTTGGAGGCTGTGCCCCTGAAACTGTCCATGGAGGAGGTGTTTGTTCAATCGGTTGAATCTGTGACGCCATGAACCAGCCCCCAACAGCATTCGGCATCTGGTGGACTGTGGTCAAACGCGAATACGTGACGCGTGTTCGGCGCCGAGCATTCCTGTTGGCCACATTGCTCGGTCCCGTGTTGTGGGTGGGCATGGTGGCTGGACTGGTGTTGTTGACCCAAAGCACTGAAGAGCCCGTGAAGGTGTGGATTGCCGACCACGACGGATTGCTCACGGTTCCTGCGGACGACGGGCAGCTTGTGCCGCTTTGTCCGTCGTGTTATCCGGAGCGAAGTTTGCTGACGTACCGGTTTGGACGGGAGGTCAAAACGGCCGAAGAACTGAAGGCCGAGGGCTTCACCTGCATGGTGGAACTCGATGCGGGCATTGTGCAGAGTGAAAAGGCCCAGCTGCTTCACCTCGATCCGCCATCGGGCCGTGCCCGGCGCTGGATGCAACGGGATTTGAGTCAAGCGCTCGAGCGGCTCAAGGTCCGGGAACGCTCCGACCTGAATTACGACGATTACCTCTCGCTCAAAACCGACGTGACGTTGGTGGGACTGGACATGGCGACGGGCGAACAAAAAGGCGCAGGGCAGGGAGGCCTGGGATTTGTCTTCAGCATCTTCATGTTGACGTTCGTGATGGTGTACGGAATGCACGTCATGCGAGGCGTCATTGAAGAAAAGTCCAACCGCATCGTCGAGGTCGTGTTGAGCACGGTTCGTCCAGGTCAATTGCTTGCCGGAAAAATCGCCGGCATTGGGCTTGTCGGCTTGACCCAAATCGTGGGGTGGGCCGTCCTGAGTTGGGTGCTCTTGGCGGTGCTCGGCGTGGCCGTTGAACAAAGTGCCTGGATGGAGTCCTGGACGGCAACGCAAGGGCTCGCGGCCGGCACGGCGGATTTCCAAGCGGTCCTTGCGGCCGAGGAGGAACTGGCGTTTTTGTTGGACATCAACTGGGGCGTGATGCTTGGATGCGGGGCCCTCTACTTCGTGCTGGGCTACGCCATGTACGCTGCCTTCTTTGCCACCATCGGCGCCATGGTGGAGCAGGAATCGGATGCCCAGTACCTGATGCTTCCTGTGATGATGCCATTGCTGTTCAGCTACATTTTGGCGTCTATGAGCATCGATGCGCCGGAAAGCACCCTTGCTGTGGTGAGTTCGTTCATCCCGTTCTCCTCGCCTGTGTCGATGATGGTGCGTTTGCCGATGGGGGTGCCATGGTGGCATGTGGTGTTGAGCATGTCGCTCTTGGCGGCGACGGCCATTGTGCTTGTGGCGCTGGCCGCGAGGGTGTACCGGGTGGCCATTTTGATGTACGGAAAGAGTCCCACCTTGCGCGAGGTCGTCCGGTGGATGATTCGTCCCGACTCAGGGGCCCTTTGAATTGAAACGTTGTCCATGAATACCCTGCGCCGAGTGGCCGTCATTGACTGCGGCACCAACACCTTCAACCTTCGCATCGTCGATGTGGGCGCCTCTGCGGGGTGGATTCCGGTGTTTGGTCAGCGTGTGCCTGTCAAACTTGGCCAAGGGGGCGTGGCGAAAGGCATCATCAAGGCCGACCGGATGGCCCGAGGATTGGACGCCCTCATTGCCATGCGAGAGGCCATCCGCAACTACCGCGTGGAAGAAGTCCATGTGCTGGCCACCAGCGCCATGCGGGACGCCAAAAACGGCCACGACTTTGTGCGTCAAGCCAAGGAGCTTGCTGAGGTGGACATCCAGGTCATCTCAGGTCAACACGAGGCCCGGTTGATTCAAGAGGGCATTGCCTTGAACTTCCCTGAGGGCGTCGAGGAAACGTGCTTGACCATGGACATTGGAGGGGGGAGCGTGGAGTTCATCGTGTGGTCGAAGGACGGCATTCAGTGGGCCCAAAGCTTCGACACAGGCGTGGCGCGCTTGCACATGCTGATGAATCTGTCCGACCCCATCGGGGAGGAAGGGTGTTTGAAAATGCGGCCGCATTTCGACGAGACCATGGCGCCGCTAAGTGCCGCGTTGGAAGCCCTGAAGCCCACCATGCTCGTGGGGGCGAGCGGGTCATTCGACACGGTGGCTGCGCTGATGGGCACCCGAAGCCGCAAGGAGCGCCCCGACCATGCCCAAACCCCTGAGCCGCATCCCACCACCGACCCCATCCCGATGGAGCGCTGGCAAGAATTGCACGCGTCCTTGACGACGGGTGACGTCCACCAGCGCACCGCCATGCCCGGCATGGATCCGGCCCGGGTGGACCTCATGCCGTACAGTGCCGCCCTCATTCAGTGGGTGCTGGACCACGGGTGCATTGAGTCCATGTGCCGCGCGCCGTACGCCTTGCGAGAAGGGGTGCTGTCCCGCATTGAACGCGGACTTCCTCTGCTCCCGTCGTTGTCCAGTTGACCGTTTGGCATCATCTTTGGTCTCACAGGTTAAACCTTCACCCATGGCCCATCTTCTGCTGATCGACGACGAAGCGCCCATCCGCGCGAGCCTCAAAGAAATCCTTGAGTACGAAGGCCACAAAGTGTCGGAGGCGTCAACCGGCATGGATGGCGTGTTGGCCGCGACCAAAACCGCCTTCGACGCCATTTTCTGTGACGTGAAAATGCCACAGATGGACGGGCTGGATGTGCTCGACATGTTGACCAAAAAGAACGTGCCGACCCCAGTCATCATGATTTCAGGGCATGGCACAGTTGAGACAGCGGTGGATGCCCTGAAAAAGGGCGCGTACGACTTCATCCAAAAGCCGTTGGACCTGAACAGGGTTCTCGTCACCCTTCGCAATGTCCTCGAACGGGAATCCCTTGTGGAAACCACGAAGGTCCTGACCAAAAAGGTGCACACCTCGCATTCCCATCAGATTGTCGGAGAGTCGAAGGGCATCAAGGACATTCTCGACATGGTGCAGACCGTGGCGCCCACAGAGGCCAGGGTGCTGGTCACGGGCGCCAACGGCTCGGGCAAGGAACTCGTGGCCCGTCAGGTTCACGACCACTCTGGCCGGTCATCTGGGCCGTTTGTCGAGGTCAATTGCGCGGCGATTCCGTCCGAGCTGATCGAGAGCGAATTGTTTGGCCACGAAAAGGGCGCCTTCACCAGTGCCGTGTCCCAGCGGAAGGGCAAGTTTGAACAGGCCCAGGGAGGCACCTTGTTCTTGGATGAAGTGGGGGACATGAGTGCTTCGGCGCAAGCCAAGGTGCTGAGGGCGCTTCAAGAGAACAAAATTTCGCGCGTCGGCAGCGACAAAGACATCAGTGTGGACGTGCGCATCGTGGCGGCCACCAACAAGGACCTCAAGGCGGCCATCGCGTCGGGTGAGTTCCGGGAAGATTTGTACCACCGACTCGCGGTGGTGCCCATTCACGTGCCCGCGTTGGCGGAGCGCGCCACGGACATCCCGTTGCTGGTGCAGCATTTTCTCGACGTGCTTTGCGCCCAAACGGGACGAACCGTGCCCAAAGTCAGCAAGGAGGCCATGGCCGAACTTCAAAAAGCGCCTTGGACAGGAAATGTCAGGGAACTGCGCAATGCCGTGGAGCGCTTGCTGATCTTCTGTCCAACCGGCGCGTCCATCGACGGCGCTTTGGTGGCCAAGTTTGGGAATTTGTCCTGATTCAGGGCAAAGACCACCGGTTGCGCGGTGGATTTATGTTTGGTGTTGGTTGATTGTCAGGGAGATGGAGGCAACCCTGCGTCATCGTGTCCGTCTTACACGATAAACACCCTGTTCATGGAAATTCTAGACACCTTGGATCTGGATGGTGGATTTGCGCTCGGCAGCTTGTTCATCACCCTCGTTGCCCTCGCCGGCAACTGGCGACTTTTTGTGAAATGTGGCCAACCCGGATGGGCTGTGGTTGTCCCCGGCTACAACGTGGTTGTGGCGATGCGCATCATTGGAAGGCCCGCGAATGACGCCCTTTTGTTCCTCATTCCGGGGTTCAACGTGTTCTTCTTCTTCAAGACCATCCTCGAACTTGCGGCGTCCTTCGGCAAACAAGGCGTTCTCGATTCGATGTTGGCCTGCGTGTTCAACGTGTTCTACATCCTCAACTTGGGCCTCAGCGAAGAGGAGGAGTACAAGGGCCCCATTTACGGCACGCAGGATCAGCAGGGACATGGACGTGCTCCCATGGCCGTGGCGGCCTGACCCGCCCAAGATGTCAGCCTGAGACTTTCGCCACCGCGGCATCGACGGCCGCCTGAAGGCCGCCTGCGTTTTTGCCTCCGGCCGTGGCAAAAAAGGCCTGACCACCCCCACCGCCGCCGATGTGTGCGGCAAGCTCCCGGACCAGCTGTCCGGCATGAAGGTTGTGGCTCTCCACCACGTCGTCACTGATGGCGATGGACAAGGTGATTTTGCCCCCTGATTGGCTTCCAAACACCCCAAAAAATGGGGCTTGCTCGGCTTTCAGTTGAAAGGCGAGGTCCTTGATGTTTTTGGCGTCCAAGTCCAAAACTGCACCGCACACGTTGATGCCGTTGATGCTTTTGAGGTTGGCAATGAGATCGCCTTTGACGTTGCCTGCGGCTTCGCGCTGGAACGCTTCGATGTCCTTGGCCATTTTGGCGTTGGACTTCAAAAGGTCGCCGATGGCCTGGGCCGGGTCGGCGCTTCCTTTGAGCAGCGCCCGGATGCCGTTGAGCTGGTCGCGTTCTTCCCGTTGCGCATCCATCGCGGCTTGGCCTGTGGACGCTTCAATGCGACGGATGCCAGCCGCCACAGCGCCTTCACTTTCGATCCGGAACGGCCCAATGGAGCCGGTGGCAGGAACATGGATGCCGCCGCACAATTCCTTCGACGAGCCAAATTCAATCATGCGGACCGTGTCGCCGTACTTCTCTCCAAACAGCATCATGGCGCCCGCAGCTTGGGCATCGGCGATGGCCATGTCTCTGTGCTCTGTGCAGGCCAAGTTGGCCAGGATTCGTTGTTGCACCAAGCGTTCAATCTTGGTGAGCTCCTTTTCCGTCACTTTCTGGAAGTGTGAGAAGTCAAAACGCAGGCCGTCGGGCTTGACCAACGATCCTTTTTGTTCCACGTGCGTGCCGAGCACCTCGCGAAGCGCTTCATGGAGCAAGTGCGTGGCGCTGTGGTTTCGTGCGCTTGAATGACGAAGCGCCACGTCCACTTGGGCCTTGAACGCGGAACCCGTCGGCACGCGGTCCAGCACGTGGACGATGAGGTTGTTCTCCTTCTTGGTGTCCAAGACCTGATAGACCGTGCCGTCTTCGGACGTGATCGACCCTCGGTCGCCAACCTGTCCGCCGCCTTCGGGGTAGAAGGGTGAGCGGTCAAACACGGCCTGCACCAAGGTTTTCTTCTTGGCGGTCACTTCACGGTAGCGCAGCAACTGGATGGCGCCTTCCGTGTGGTCGTAGCCAATGAACTCGGTGGACCCGGCATGTTCGACCACAATTTGCCAGTCGTCGGCTGTGATTTTGCCGGCCTCGCGGGAGCGGTTCTTTTGGGCATCCAACAGGGTTTGGAACCCGCTGTCGTCCACTTTCAGTTCTTTTTCGCTTGCAATCAAGGCCGTCAAGTCCACGGGAAAGCCAAACGTGTCGTACAGTTCGAACACCAACTCTCCAGACAAGACTTCTCCCTTGCCCAGCTTGGCTGTGGCGCCTTCCAAACGCTCCATCCCCGAGGCCAGGGTCCTCAAAAATGACTGCTCTTCCTGCTCAATGACTTGCTCGATGAGTCCGCGCTGCGCATGGATTTCAGGGAAGGTGTCTGACATCTGGTCGTCCAGCACGCCCACGAGTTTGTGGATGAACGGCTCGTTCATGCCCAGGAACGAGGAGCCATAACGGACGGCACGGCGGAGGATGCGGCGAATGACATAGCCCGCTCCGGTGTTGGAAGGGAGCTGTCCGTCCGCAATGGAGAACGCGACGGCCCGGACGTGGTCGGCGATGACCCGGAACGCAATGGCCTCCTGGCTGTCGTCCTTGGGGTAGGGCTTGCCACAATGCTTGGAGATGGCGTCGAGAAGGGGCGTGAAGATGTCGGTGTCGTAGTTCGAGGTCACACCCTGCATGGCCATGGCCAAGCGTTCGAATCCCATCCCCGTGTCGATGTGTTTGTTGGGAAGCGGCACCAGGGAGCCGTCCGACATGCGGTTGAACTCCATGAACACCAGGTTCCAAATCTCAATCACTTGAGGGTGGTCCTGGTTGACCATGGCACGTCCGTCCACCTTCTTGCGCTCCTCGTCGCTGCGGAGGTCGATGTGGATTTCGGAACAAGGCCCGCAAGGTCCCGTTTCCCCCATCTCCCAGAAGTTGTCTTTTTTGTCGGCGTCCAAAATGCGGTCGTCCTCAACGTGCTTGCGCCACTGTTCTCGCGCCTCGTCGTCTGCGGGGAGCCCGTCTCCGGCATCGCCCCCAAACACCGTCACGTACAGCCTGTCTTTGTCCAGCCCATAGCGGTCGGTCAACAGCTCCCACGCCCAATCGATGGCCTCGGCCTTGAAGTAGTCGCCAAACGACCAATTGCCGAGCATTTCGAACAACGTGTGGTGGTAGGTGTCCACCCCGACCTCCTCCAAATCGTTGTGTTTGCCGCTGACGCGCAAGCACTTTTGGGTGTCGGCAATTCTTGCGTGCTCCACCGGCTGGTTGCCCAAAAACAAGTCCTTGAACGGGTTCATCCCCGCATTGATGAACATCAACGTGGGATCGTCTTTGACCACCATGGGCGCCGACGGAACAATGTGGTGTCCTTTTTCCTTGAAGAAGTCCAAAAAAGTCTGTCGGATGCGCCTTGATTCCATGGGGTTCGAATTGCACCGTGAAAATACATCACACATTCCACCAAAGAATCACGACCTTTGCACATCCATGTGGACACGGAGAAGATTCAATCCCAACACCTTGCGTGTCGAGCAAGTGCCTCTGACGCGCAAAGAGATCCTTCGCGGCGTCGCCTTGCGCGCCATTGGGGTGGTGGCGGTGGGTGCCTTCAGTGTTTGGCTGTTTGACCAAGTGTTCCAATCTCCCGCCGACCGCGCACGCGACCGAGAAATCGCCTTTTTGGAGGGGCAATTGGAAACCATGCGTGAAGAAGTGGTGAGCATGGAATTGGCCATGGAAGACATGGCGCAACGCGACGATGCGGTGTACCGCACACTCCTGGGCATCCAACCTGTGCCGGACCATCTTCGCAATCCTGGCGTGGGCGGCGTGGACCGTCAAGCGGATGTGCGAGGCCACGTGCACTCAGAGGAGGTGGCGGAACTGAAATCGCGCATTGCCTCGCTGCAACGGACCATGGTCGCGCAATCCAAGTCGCTCGACGAAGTGACGGACCTCGCCCTTGAGCATGCAGACCGGTTGGAGTCCATTCCGGCCATCCAACCCATCCGGGCGGAAGACCTCAACCGCATGGCGGGGGGATGGGGCTACCGCATCCACCCGATCTACAAGGTTCGGAAGTTTCACTACGGATTGGATTTCAGCGCGCCAGAAGGCACGGAGATTTTCGCCACGGGCGATGGGGAGGTGGTCAAGGTGAAGCGGTTGTACAACGGGTATGGCCGGCACGTCATCGTCCGCCACGGGTTTGGGTATGAAACCTTGTACGCCCACATGAGCAAATCGCTGGTGCGCAAAGGCGACCGCGTCAAGCGCGGTCAAGTCATCGGCTTGGTGGGAAGCACCGGCACCTCCACGAGTTCACACCTCCATTACGAAGTCCACAAGAACGGCGTCAAGGTGAACCCCGCCCATTACTTCTTCAACGACCTCACGCCGGAGGAATACGAGGCCATGCTTGCCGCCTCCGAGGTGGAGACCCAAAGCCTCGATTGAAGGGGGGACATTGGGGCCCATTTGTGGATTGAACGACCCGCCCTATCTTGCTCCTTGTCATGCCGTTGAATCAGCCGATACAAAAGCGCTACTTCAGCATTTCTGAGGTGGCCAAAATGCTCGATGTGAAGCCGTCGCTGTTGCGTTTTTGGGAGAAGGAATTCAAGCAGATTCAGCCCAAAACCAACGCCCGCGGCAAGCGCGCTTACAAGCAGGAAGACATCGACATCATTCGGCGCATCTATGAATTGGTCAAGGTGCAGGGACTGACCCTGGAGGGGGCGCGCAAGGCGTTGACTGCCAAAAAAGGCGAGTCGAAGGAGAGGGGAGAAGCCGCCATTCAGGCCGTGAAGGCCGCTGCGTCATCTCAGGCGAGCATGGATTTTGGTGCCGAAGACCGCGCCAAGGCGATAGGCAAGCTCAAGCAGATCCGCCAGAAACTTCTCGAGGCACGCGCGGTGCTTCAGGGATGAGGTGCTGTTTCACGTAGCCGTCAATGCCCTCTTCCAGTGATCTGAACGGTTCAGTGTACCCGTTTGCCCGCAATTTGGTGAGGTCCGCCTCGGTGAAGTACTGGTAGGTGTCGCGGATGTCCTCGGGGGTGTCGATGAAGGAGATGTTGGGTGCCTTGCCCATGGCCTTGAACGTGGCTTGGGCCAAATCGAGGAAGGTCCTCCCTTGACCGCTGCCCAAATTGTACAACCCGGAATGGGCGGGGATGCGGTGGTGCATGAAGTGCAAGAGGACACTGCACACATCTTCGACGTGAACGAAGTCGCGGGTTTGGTGTCCGTCCTGGTAGTCCTCGCGGTGGCTTCGGAAGAGCTTCATGCCGCCTGTCGCTTGCACTTGCCGAAAGGTGTGCAAGACGACCGACGCCATCCGGGCTTTGTGGAATTCGTTGGGGCCGTATACGTTGAAGAATTTGAATCCCGCCCAGAAGTAGGGCTTTCTTTCTTGGGCCAGGGCCCATTGGTCGAAGTCGTTTTTCGACCGGCCATAGGGATTGAGGGGCTCGAGTTGGGAGACCACCTCGTGGCTGTCCACGTAGCCCAGGTCGCCACTGCCGTACGTCGCGGCTGAACTGGCGTACACAAGGGGCAGCCCAAACTCCACGCACAGCTTCCAAATTCCCTTGCTGTAGTCGAGGTTGAGACGGTTCAGCACCTCCACATCTTGCTCCGTGGTGTCCGTCCGTGCCCCCAAGTGGAAAATGAACTGGACTTGGGATTCGTTTTCGCGAAGCCATGTCGGAAAGTCAGCGCGGTCCACGCGTGCTGTGACGGGGAGTTGTTCGTGGTTTTGGCGTTTGGCCTCCACGCTGAAATCGTCCACAAGCACCAACTGGCGGTAGTCCGCCTCCAACAGTCTGACGGCCAGCACGCTTCCGATGAAACCCGCAGCTCCGGTTACCACAATCATGGCGCGAAGGTACTCCATGGGAACATCCGCTACCTTTGAAGGGTTATCCAAGCCATGAAGAACGTCTACGTCACCCGTCGCGCCCGATTCAACGCTGCCCACAAATTGTGGAACGACGAATGGGATGAAGCGAAAAATCTCGAAGTCTTCGGCAAATGCGCCAACCCCAACTGGCACGGTCACAACTACGAGCTCCATGTCACGGTCAAGGGTGTTCCAGCCGAGGATACTGGGTATTGTATGAATCTGAAGGACCTGAAAGACATCATCAAGGAGCACGTAGAGGAGCCGTTGGATCACAGGAACCTGAACATCGATGTGCCATTCATGAAGGGAAAGCGCACGTCGACTGAGATTCTGATCATTGCGATTTGGGAGGAGCTCGAGGGCCCCATCGCGGAGCGTGGCTGCCACCTCCACCACATCCGTTTGTACGAAACGGAAAACAACTACGCCGACTATTACGGGGGCGAGTGAGATGAAGTCGTCGGGCTTCTGCAACTGCAAAATTTGGTCAAGGGAGCGCTGAGGTGAGGCTTCTGGCGCATCTTTGGTGCATGGAACAACCACCCAAGATTTTTGGCGGTGCCCAGCCGCAATTCAACGAGGCCGTTCAATTGGACAATGCGTCCGTTTCTTCGTTCATGTCCACGGTGTTCACGTGGATGGTCGCAGGACTGGCGGTGACGGCTGCGGCCGCCTACTATGCGGCGGCAAGCGAGCTGTACCTCACGGTGATGCAGGGCATGGGTCGATGGCTGTTGCTGTTGGCCCCCTTCGGATTTTTGATGGTCATGAACTTTGGGTTGCAACGCCTCAGTGTGACGTCGTTGGCCTTGATTTTTTTGGCCTTCGCAGGCACCATGGGCCTCAGCCTCGGCGGCATCTTTTACATCTATTCGATGGGCAGCTTGGCCCAAGTGTTTGTCATCACCGCGGGAACGTTTGCCATCATGGCGATTGCCGGGTACACGACCCAAGTGGACCTGTCCCGCATGGGCAGCTTGCTTTTCATGGGGCTGATCGGCATCATCCTGGCCAGCGTGGTGAATTGGTGGATGCAGAGTTCCATGATGGACTTTGTGATCAGCGCCCTGGGTGTGGTCATCTTCACGGGGCTTGTGGCGTATGACACTCAGCGGCTCAAGCGCATTGCGGCCGGTGTGGAATATGGCGCAGTGGCGCCCATGAAGTTGGCGTTGTTGGGGGCAACGTCTCTGTACCTCGACTTTCTGAATTTGTTTCTGTTCTTGTTGCGCTTGCTCGGTCGCCGCGACTGACGTGCGACCTGAACAAGCCACCGCGAACGAAAAAGCGCGTCCTGTTGGGGGCGCGCTTTTTTGTGTCTTGTGGCTGGGTGGCCAGGGTCACTCGCGTCACTCCTGAACCATCAACCGTTCCGTCCACCGTGTGCCATGGACAGTGGTCAGTGTGACCAGGTAAGGCCCCGATGCCAAGGAGCTGGCATCGAGAAAAAGGCGTTGGGTTCCTTGGGGCAGCACTCCGTCGTAGAGCATGCGAACTTGTTGCCCCAAGCCGTTGTGCAAGGTCACTTGGCACGCTGTGGGCTTGGGCATGTTGAGTTCCAGGCATGTCATCGCCTTGGCGGGGTTGGGGTAGAGGGCGCGCCAAGGTGAAGTGGCGTTCGCCTCATCCAAACCGAGGCTTGCCCCGACCACCTTGTACGACCACCACCCCTCCGGTGCGGGCATGGGACGGGATCCGGACTTCCCGCTGTTGGCCTCGGCAGAAACGAAGTAGTGCACCTTGGTGCCAACCGGGAGGGCGGGAATGCTGGCTTCGTACGTGTCAAACAGGTCGTTGGCGTCGACTTCAGCCATGGGCACTTCAGTCCAAGGTCCATCCGGGCCAGTTGACCAGCTCATGGTGGCTGTCGCAATCCCTGAGCGGTGGCTGATGTCGGCGCGAACGGTTCTGTCGTTGTCGACGTCTTCCGTGTCGCTCAACGGCAGGTGGCTGATCATCAGCGGATCGGCCACACCGACGGAGTGGGTGATGCAATGGATGGCGCCACTCAAACGAATGAGGTCCTCTCCCTGCGAATCGCAGTCGATGCCCACCACATTGTATCCAGGCATGGCTTCTTCCCAAATGCGAATCGCCGTGGTGTCGTATTGCTGGTAGTAGGTGGGCAACAAGATGGTGTTGTTGACGAATGTGGCGTTGCTGTACGTCAGGTAGTCCCCGCCTTGGTTGGGGTATCCATCGCCGTATTCCGGAGGGCTGGGGATGCGGATGACGTTGAACGGGGTTCCCCATTTGGTGGTGAAATTGCTCAACACGTATTGCAGGTTCGCCTCGATTTGAGGTCCATCGGCCACGCCGGCAGGGTATTCTGACACGAGCAGGGTCGACTCGTCCAACAACTTCATGTGCATGTCAATGTGGTGGATGCCGTCGTAGGGAAGATTGTCCATCTTGACATAGGTGTCGATCCCATGGTAGTCAGACATGATGCCGTCGATCTCTGACTCGGAGTGGTCGGGATACACGGTCCACCATGAGTTCCCGCCGTTGTTTTCGTCGAGAATGAGTTCGGAGGAAAATCCTGTGCCATGCCCGTCAGACATCCAGTTGCCTCCGGTGGCCATCAAGGCATCGCTGCCCTCAATGGCGCTGTAAAGGTCCAGCCCCATGTGTTCTGCAAGGGCATCTGGAATGGCGTCGTCGTCGGGACGTGGACGGTTGTACAGCCAATCGACGAGCACTCTGCCGTCATTGTACTCGGTGTACACCGTGTTGGCACCGTAGTCCCGGATCCAAATGCTGTTGTACGCTGCATCCACGACGTCCACGCTGTCCATCAGGACCGCCCCTCCGCAGTTGTTGCTGGAGAGGTAGGACGTGGTTTGGGATACGTTTTCAGAAAACACCACCACCCTGCATTCCTGGGTTGCCGCCGAGGCGATTTGTTTGAGGATGCAAGGGAATGTGGGCTGGCCGTCGTACATCTCCCATGTGATGGTGAGCACCTCGATTTCTTCCCACTCGGCAGCCGTGCGCAGGTTGTTGCCCGGAGGAGGGGTTGGAATGCCACGAAGGATGGAAGGGTTGCTGATGTCCAATGGGCGGGCGAGCCATTGTGCTTTCTCCCATGCACTGATTTCCTTGGGCAAGGACCCTTGCGGGGTTTGGCCCCAAACAAGGGTGGAGCAGATGCTGGCGCACATCAACCAAAAGATGTGCCTGAATGAATGCAGGTTCATGCTGAAAAGGTAAAGAGGGGTCGGGCGAAGGACGCGTTCCATTGCCCTGAGGTTGCCTGCCCCGTCCATCAATCCGTCGGTCAGTTCAGGAGCAAGGAGACCACACCGCCTTCGGGGCACCACACGGAGTCGATCATGCTGCTGTCAATGCACGACCAGTCCCTGCGGTGCAACAGCCAGGTCCCACCCGTGATGTAGCAGGTGCTGCCTTCCAAACTTCCAGGCGACAACGATTGCCAATCTGTGCTGCAGGTCCATTTCACGTCTGACGCCGCGCCTCCTACTTCTCTGGGAATCCACTTGTAAAGCATCGGTGTCGTCGGGCACGGGGAATTGGTGTTGTCGATGTCGGCTTGGACCAAGCAAAGGGGCATGATGGCCAAACTGAACGGATTGGGCGTCCCGTCCGTCACAAGTGAACTGGGCGAGACGTCGAGGATTTCATCAAAGCAGCCTTCTTTTTCCGCGCGCACCCGCATCGCGAGGACATTGGTGCGCTCGGTGTTCACCTCCACCATTCCCGAGGCGTCGGTGAGCTGTTCGTCCACGGCAGTGTAAAAGGCATTGACGACGCCATTGGTGAGGCGCTGTTCCTCCAAGATGACTTTGACACCTTCGGCCGGCATGTCAGGTTGGGCCCATTGGACCACACTCACTGCGAGTGCAATTTCTTGAGGCTCCCTGTCGCAGCTGGCCAACATCAGAAGGATGGCGGCCAACATGGCCCAGCAGGCGTGAACGATGCGTGCGGGTTGATTCATCCGAGAACGTCGAGTTTGGCAAATTTCAGGAGAAGCTGCTTTTGGCCCACGGAAGGGAAAAACACGGTGGCTTTCTCATTGGGGGCCGACCCTTCGAGTGCGATGACCTTGCCCTTGCCGAATTTGGCGTGCATGACGGTGTCGCCGACGTCGATCACGGCGGTTCCGCCTCCTGTGGAAGTCGAGGCCGCGTCGCCACCTTCTGTCTTGGCGGAGACCGACGGCGCGGATTGGGCCGCGTCTTTCATGCTCGACCACCTTCCGGGGCGGGAGGGAGGCTTGGGCACAGCTTTGCTGGCCAAGCGCCCAAACGACCGAGGGGCCGATACGGTGGGCATTTGGCGGAATTGGGATCGCGCCTGGGCAAAATCCACAGGGCCCCGCGAGGAGGGCGCGTTTTGCGGCAGCGTGATGCAGTCTTCGTCGATCTCTTCCAAGAAGCGGCTCGGATCGCCCTGCATGACTTGTCCCCATTTGAACCGGGTCAAGGCGTAGGAGAGGGTGCACGTTTTTTCGGCCCGGGTCAACGCCACGTAAAACAGACGCCGCTCCTCCTCGAGTTCAGCACGGCTCTCCATGGCCATCTGGGAAGGAAAGAGCTGTTCCTCAAGCCCCACAATGTGGACGTGCTTGAATTCAAGCCCCTTTGCGGCATGGACAGTCATCAGGTTGACTTTGTTGTCGTCGTCGTCTTCGTTGTCTGCGTCGGTCAGCAGGGCAACGTCAATCAAGAAGTCGGACAAGCTTTGGGCTTCCTCATTCAAAGGGTTCTCCACAAATCCTTGCAAGGCATTGAGCAATTCTTGCACGTTCTCGTAGCGAGCAACCCCTTCTGGCGTCTTGTCTGAGTACAATGCGTGCACCAGGCCAGAGCGTTTGGCAATGGCAAGGCCGAGGGCATGGGCATTGGTGCCATTGGCTTCCGCAGCGAACGCTTCCACCATGGCCGCAAAATCGCCCAACTTTTTCCAGGCGGCTCCTTTCAACGTGGCCGGCGGCATCCCGTCGGCGGGATGCAAGGCCTGCCACAAGCTGATCTCATTGCCTGCCGCATAGGCAATGAGTTTGTCCATGGAGGTTTTGCCAATGCCCCTGGCGGGATAGTTGACGATGCGCTTGAAACTCTCGTCGTCGTTGGGGTTGACGGTCAAACGGAAGTAGGCCAAAAGGTCTTTGACCTCCTTGCGCTGGTAGAAGGACAGCCCTCCATAGATGCGGTAGGGAATGTTGAGTTTTCTCAGGCTCTCCTCAAAGGAACGCGATTGGGCATTGGTCCGATAGAGGATGGCAAAGTCCTTGTAAAGGCACTGGTCGTTGCCACGCACTTCAAAAATGCGGTTGGCCACAAAGCGTCCTTCGTCGTTGTCCGACGTTGCACGGAACACCTTGATTTTTTCTCCCTCGGCATTGGACGTCCAAACCTCTTTGGGGATTTGGTCTTTGTTGTTGGCGATGACAGAGTTGGCCGCCTTGACGATGTGCGAACTGGAGCGGTAGTTCTGCTCGAGTTTGAACAACTTCGCTTCAGGGTAGTCCTTCTTGAAGTTCAGGATGTTCTGGATGTTGGCGCCCCGGAACGAATAGATGCTCTGGGCATCGTCGCCCACGACGCATACATTTTCATGCACTGCGCCGAGTTGCTTGATGATCAAGTACTGGGCGAAGTTGGTGTCCTGGTACTCGTCCACGAGGATGTACTGAAACCGGTGCTGGTATTTGTTCAAGAGGTCGGGAAAGTCCCGAAGCAGCACATTCATCTTGTACAGCAGGTCGTCGAAGTCCATGGCACCGGCCCGGAAACACCGCACCTCATACTGGGCATAGATGTCGGCGAGCATGGGACGGCCCGACTGCTGGTCCTCCGAACGAATCTCGGCATGCTCCGCGTACGCGCGCGCATCGATGAGGTTGTTCTTGGCTGCGCTGATGCGGGATTGCACACCCGCGGGTTTGTAAACCTTGTCGTCCAACCCCATCCCCTTGATGATGTCCTTCAACAAGCTGCGGCTGTCCTGGGTGTCATAGATGGTGAAGTTGCGCGGATAGTTGATGCGCTCGCATTCGATGCGCAGGATGCGGGCAAAGACACTGTGAAAGGTGCCCATCCACAAGTTCCTCGCCTCGCTTTCGCCCACCAGCTTGCCAATGCGATCCTTCATTTCTCGGGCCGCCTTGTTCGTGAAGGTCAAGGCCAAAATGGAGAACGGATCCACCCCCTGCATCATCATGTGGGCGATGCGGTACGTCAACACCCTTGTTTTCCCCGAGCCAGCTCCTGCAATGACCATCATCGGACCATCGACGTGGGCAGCAGCTTCTCGCTGCGCATCGTTCAAATCGTGGAGAAAATTCACTTCCCGAAGGTAGAGTTTTTGTGTGCATCGCCGATGAACTTTGGGCACACGAGGGCACAACCCTTGCGAATCAAGGGGTTGGAGAATTCGCGAGAAAAATCTATTCAAACCCCTTGTTTTCTCACAGGTTTCATCTACTTTTGCACCCCCTTTAGAATTTGGGGGGAGTATTATTTATGCCCATAGATTAACGTCAAACCTAGACGATGCCTACAATCCAGCAGCTCATCCGCAAAGGAAGAGTCACCAAGACTCAGGCGAGCAAATCGGCCGCTTTGGACTCATGTCCACAACGCCGTGGTGTCTGTGTTCGTGTGTACACGACGACACCCAAGAAGCCAAATTCTGCCATGCGCAAAGTCGCCCGTGTGCGACTCACCAATGGCAATGAAGTGAACGCCTACATCGGCGGTGAAGGACACAACCTCCAAGAGCACAGCATTGTGCTTGTGCGCGGCGGTCGTGTGAAAGACCTCCCCGGTGTGCGTTACCACATTGTTCGCGGAGCACTCGACACCGCTGGAGTGGACGGACGCATGCAGCGCCGGTCGAAGTATGGCACCAAGCGCCCCAAGGCCAAAAAGTAAGCTGACGCCATGAGAAGAAGAGTCGCCAAAAAGCACCGCATTCTCCCCGACGCTCGTTTCGGGGACACGCAAGTGACCACGTTCGTGAACAACCTGATGCTGGACGGGAAGAAGAGCGTGGCATTCACGATTTTCTACAACGCCATC
>Ga0163109_10001508_pt1 | contig 18381 bp, 12 predicted proteins | sample CRUFie1St13metaG_FD_108704 | JGI IMG/M metagenome (GOLD analysis project Ga0163109, IMG submission 108704) | Marine microbial communities from the Costa Rica Dome - CRUD Field 142mm St13 metaG | ecosystem: Environmental > Aquatic > Marine > Oceanic > Photic zone | place: Costa Rica: the Eastern... | reverse complement strand
TAGTGTCATCAAAAGAGAGAGGAATAATATTGGGCGTTTGCTTATAAATGTTTTTAATCTCCTGACTAATTTCAGCGGTATCTCTTAACACGTTGAAATCATACGGGGCAAGCAAATCATTACCAAGCCATACCTCTCCTTCTTTGGCGACTTCCAAGGTGTTGTTGTGTCGAACACCAATAAATGCAATCGTTCCCCCCCAAAGAACTACACATACACTGAGGGCTGCTATAGTTTGTATAGATAAGGATGTCAACTTCCGCATACTACTTGCAATTTAAGTACTTTAGGCTTTTCATTCACTATATAAATCATTAATGATGAAGGATACTTATGTGTTGGGTATGGCGAGAACACCGGTTGGGAGTTTCGGTGGGTCTCTATCAAAGATAAGTGCTGTTGACTTAGGCGCGCATAGTATACGCCATGCCATTGCTAATGCGGGTGTTTCGGCAGAGGACGTTGAAGAAGTGTTTATGGGACAAGTGCTTCAAGCGGGATCAGGACAAGCCCCCGCAAGGCAAGCCGCCCTTTCTGCGGGATTATCGGCGTCAACTCCGTGTACAACCATCAACAAGGTGTGTGCTTCAGGCATGAAATCGATAATGTTGGCAAGCCAAGCTATACGCCTGGGCGATCGAAGCCTAATGGTCGCAGGAGGGATGGAGTCTATGAGCCAAGCACCCTACTATGTTTTAGAAGGGCGCTGGGGTGCTAAATATGGCAACAAAAACTTAATTGACGGAATTGTTAGAGATGGTTTACAGGACCCGTATGATGGTTCTATGATGGGGGTTTGTGGAGATCTTTGTGCTGAGGAACAGGGCTTCGACAGAGAAGCACAAGATGAATATGCCATAGCTTCATATAAAAGAGCGCAAGAGGCATCTAATGCTGGTTTTTTCAAAGCGGAGATTGCCCCTGTAGAAATCCCCCAAAGAAAAGGTGACCCGCTTTCTGTATTTCGTGATGAAGATATAGACAAGGTGAAGTTTGATAAAATCCCGACGCTTAGACCAGTGTTTAACAAAGAGGGCAGCGTTACGGCAGCCAATGCTTCAAATATCAATGATGGGGCTGCTGCTCTAGTTCTTGGGAGCGATAAATGGACTTCACAACACAAACCTCTAGCAAGGATTTTGTCCTATGCTGATGCTGCACAGACGCCGAATCAATTTACCATGGCACCTTCAGTTGCCATGCCAATAGCCCTAGAAAAGGCGGGCATCCAGGCGTCACAGGTGGATCTTGTAGAAATTAATGAAGCCTTTTCGGTGGTTGCCCTTGCGAACATGAAGACCTTAGGCTTTTCTCATGATATTACGAACGTAAATGGGGGCGGTGTTTCTATTGGACACCCAATAGGTGTGTCGGGGTGTAGAATAGTAATGGCGCTTATTTCAGAGCTTCGAAGACGGGGAAAGCGATACGGTCTAGCAGGAATTTGCAACGGCGGAGGGGGAGCAAGTGCCATGGTTATAGAAGCGCTTTAAAGCATATACCATAACCAAACATTTAAGCGTTTTATGCTCATGTTTGCCTTCCGTTTAATACTTCTGTGTGTGATCTTGGGCTTAGGTGCTTTTTCCTATGGTCAAGGTGCTTCGGGGGGGTATGATGGAGACCTCCAAAACCACTGGTCAACCTTAAATAATCTTAAGCTTACCCGCACGGAAAGGAGCCATGCTAACAAAACATTCATTCCCCTTTTTGCGAAGTTACTCGCAGAAGACAAGGGGTTTGTTAAGGATTTGTCGGTTTTTCCCAGAATGTTTGTTGTATACCCGAAAGACAGTAGCTTTCGAATAGTGACATGGGAGTTGTTTTTGTCGAAAAATAACTCAAGACATTTTGGCGTTGTTCAAATGGCCAGTAACCCAGAAAAGCTTTATCCTCTTTTTGATGCTAGTGACCAGCATCTATACCGCACAAAATCAATTTTATCAAGACAAAATTGGTTTGGTCAGGTTTATTATGATATCGCAGAAGTGGATGTTCAGGGCACTCCAATTTATATGCTATTTGGCCATGACTCAAAGGATAGTATTAGTGATTTTAAAATCATAGAGCCCTTTGTTTTTAGCAATGAAGAAATGTTTTTTGGGGCTTCAATTCTTGAATTTCCCCACGATATGCCACCTATTGCGAAAGAGGATGTTTTATCCAGGGATTCGTTAACGACTCGCGTGTTTTTGGAACACAAGGAAGGGTCTGTGCCGCGTGTTTCTTTTGATCCGTTGACCCAAAGGATCTCTTACAGCCACTTAAGTCCAATACACCCATCCGCCAAAGAGACATTTTACAATTATGTGCCCGATGGTACTGAGTCCGGATATTTTTGGGATGGTGATCTTTGGCGTTGGTTGGCCGACCCATCCTTTATTCCCCCCACTGAATAAGATGTTGCTTGTATAACCAAAGGGGTGATATTGGGGGGATGTTGGGTTGACTTGATAGATCAATGAATGAGCTTGGTCGATTGGAGCGCTCTGTCCGAAACTCAGCAAGGTGTTGAGGGAAGTTGTTACCTGCCAAACTAAAGGCTTCTCCTTCAATATTTTTTTCTACACGCAACGATATTACTTCGCCTAATGAGTCAAGTGTTACCACCGCATACTCAGCTTTGCAGAGATTGCCATTTTCGTGGCTTCCATCTTTTTGGGTTTTTGGAAACACCAAAACCTTTACGTTGCCAATCACCTCGATTTTTTCAGTTTTCGCCTCTTTCACAAATAATAAAATTGAATCTCCAGAAACTTGATCGGCAAGCACAGAGTCAACGACCACTTTACTCCAAAAGGCACGGTCATAAAAGGTTATTTTTTTGTAGTCGGTTTCATGATCAAGTGTTTCCATGATGCTGTGATCAGCCAGGACTTCGACAGAATCATTCCATAAGACGACCCTGCCATCAAGTTTTGAATAGCCCTCACCCCCAAACCATTTTATAGAGTCTGACTGTCCCTGTTCTTGCGGGGTATAAAATTTGGATTGTCCCCATCCCCTAAGCCTTCTTCCTGTCGAAAGGCCGCTTTCATCTATAGCCTCACCATTTATAGAGAAAAGGGTATCTGCACAAAAATATGAGGTGTCTAAGCCATCAATTAGATATACCATTGGCCGGTTATATCCCTTGATACGCCCACTTTTTTCATCAAACATCGCATGAATGCCCCACATTCCGACGCTATCAATGGTGTTGTAGATATGAAAAGTGGACAGAAAAGTCATAGAGCTGTCTTTTGGGTGGTATTCTGTTTTATCACTCCAACCGATGTTATGCTCGGTAACGAATAGTGTTTGCTGACCAAACCTGGAGACGTTAGACGGACCACCAAGATCACCTTCGTGGCAATAAATAGTTAAATTTTCCTTGTAGATAACAGTAGAATCCAAAACTTTTCCCTCCCCCGTTTGAGCATTATAAATTAATTCTTTGGATTTGATGTAAGTGTCCTCTTGTTCAACTTCTACATTGCCCGCAAGCCTTGATGCCCCGCCTCGAGAAGAATAATTTCCATAATTGCTTCGAATTCTTGTTCCCTCTTGTTGCAAAGTCCCCCCTCCCGCAAAACTACCTTCACCACTTTGGGTGTTGAAAGATATAAAGGGGCTTTCTATGCGCTTGTTTGCTTCAATGTAGGTGCAATTACCTAGAAACCGCCCAGCACTACTCTGTAAAGAATAAACTAGAGAGTCGGAAGAAATGATCACCCCGTCAACGGTTTTTACTTGAATATTGTCATAGGCACGAATAATACCAGAGTCAATGTCGCTATCAAAGATTAAGCTGTCACAAAAAAAGAGATTGCTGTCGGCAGACAGAATAACATTACCCACAAGTATATAGCGAGTATTGGTGTCGCTTTTAATGACCTGCATGGTTTGAAATGCCTGTAGGTTAACACTATCTGTAATGGCGGTATCCTGTTCGAGAGCAGGCGGGAGACCGTAGACATTTTGTAGTAACCCTATGAGGCACACAAAAAGGATGTTACATGTTCGCCACATGATGCTATTTCCGGCGATCTTTGCGCTCTATCAGCGAAAAAGACACATAACGAGAGGGGTTATTTTTTAGATCAGTCAATAAGGAATCCAAGGACTGAGCTGCCGACAAAAGCTCTTTATGTAAACTATCCTCAGTAACCAGCTTGTTCAGACTTCCTTCTCCATATTGAATGGTATCAACCAAGGTGTGAATACTAATTAATGCGCTGTCAAGGCGATTAACGGTATTTTCGAAATCTACTCGTGCAAGACTTGTGGTCAGAGTATCAATATTTTGTAATATCCCAGACAACACTTCGGTTTGATTTCTCATGTTAAGTGTTATGCCATTTAAATTCATAAGCACTTCTCCTATTTGGTCTCCCTTGCCATCAAGCATAAGCGATGTTTTCTGGCCGAGGGCATCATAGGTGTTGACAAGCTGATCAATATCATTTACAAGCGCATTAAGCGTGATGTCTGACGCAGTAATGGTAGAGGCAAAAAGCTTATTGATATTGACAAGTAAACTATCGGCGTGTTTGAGAATTGGATCTATATCTTGAGACACCGTAGCCAGTTCATCAAAAATGGTGGCATCGTATAGTGGTTCAACAGTGCTTCCTGAGGGCAAAACCGACCCCCCCTGCCCCAATATTAGGTCTATTTGTGTTTCTCCCAGAAAGTCCGGGCCGACCAATTTTGCCTGCGAACCTTCGATCAGCTCTATGGAGTTGTCTAGGGTAAAGGTCACCTTTACTTTGGTTTCTCCCTCTTGCTCTACAAGCTCCAACGTTGAAATCTTTCCCACAACAAGGCCGTTCACCACGACATCATCGGAAGGGGCCAAACCACGAACATTGTCGTAATAAACCACAAACTCTTGATCTATGTTAAGTATTCCCCGTCCTTTGAGAAATTGAATGCCTCCGATAACCATGGCAACAACCACCAAAAAGAATAATCCAACTTTTATTTCTCGATGCATGACTTTAAAGCTAAGAAATCCTCTTAGACTATTAACGTGTTATTGACGAATTCCATCTATATATACCACAATGTAAGCATCTTTATAGCCAGCCATTTGGGCTACGGCCTGGAATTTTTTCGCTTCTTTTTCTGAGGTGGTTTCTTCAGTTAATACACGGGTTAAGCCCCTTGAAGTCTCAGTATAAATCTCTGAAAAAACAGAATACACTGGGTGTTCATCTGTTAGACCTTTTGCTGCAGCAAAAAGCTGTACCCTATATGTTTTAACGTTATTGCCTTTACTTATAACATCCTCAGGATTTTGAGGAAGGTCTGTGTTTTCTTTGGGCAAGGGTATAGACTCCGAATCAAGCGTGTTGTTTTCGACGAAGGCTTTTAATGCGTAGAAAATGCTTTCAGCAAGTATGTTTTGTCCTGTCTCAGAAGACAAGAACACACATTCGTCTTTGTGCGTTAAAAACCCAAGCTCAATCAACACACTAGGCATCGACGTTTTATACAAAACTAGAAAACCCGCTTGCTTCACTCCTCGAGATTTAAGTCCCGTTCTTTTGGTAAATTGATCTTCAACCAATCCGGCGAATTGAATGCTTTGGTCGAGGTAGTTTTGCTGGTGAAGTTCAAGTAAGATCTGGGCTTCAGGCGAAGATATATCGATATACTCTTGTTGACTTTCTCCCTCCAGACTGATGACAGCATTTTCTCTTTTTACCACTTCAAGATTGGCACTATTTCGATGCAATCCAAGGACAAAAGTCTCTGTACCACGGGCAAGTTGATTACTTGCGGCGTTCGCATGAATACTAATAAAGAAATCGCCGTCCTTTTTATTCGCAATTTTAGCCCGCTGATATAGTTCCACAAAAACATCTTCTTTTCTTGTGTAGGAAACATCAATTTCCGGAAGACCCTCTTGTATGAGTTTTCCCAGCCTGAGGGTGACTGAAAGGGCCACGTCCTTTTCGTTCACACCAAAGGCAACAGCCCCTGGGTCTTTGCCCCCGTGGCCGGCATCAAGAACAACATGGTGTATTTGCCCATGTGCAAAAAAGGGGAAATAAAGGCACAAGACAACCTTTAAAACAAACGCTCGTTGTTTAGGTGTGAACATCTAAATTTGTTAAGGCTTTAAGCCTATTCGAAAATAATGCCAATCTTTTCACAGATCATACAAAGAAATGTACACGTCAAAGTGTGGTTGTGCTACTTTTGGGCCACCGTTTTATGGCCAAACGCTCTTGTCGCCCAAGATATTGCCAAGCAAGATACAGAGGGAAGAGCATCTTCCGACTTTGGGGATCCTGTGAAGTATAGCGCACGGGATTCCGTTGTATATGATTTTGCCGATCAAAAACTTTATTTGTATGGAGATGCTGAGGTAAGTCAGGAGGATATGAGCCTTGTTGCTGGATATATAGTTTACGAACGCCAAAAGGCCGAAGTTTATGCAGAGGCCGTAACAGATAGTGCGGGCCAGTTGATAGGGATTCCCCATTTCACCACAGGGGACCAAGATTTCGAGGCTAAGAAAATGGTGTATCAAATTGAAAGAGAGCGCGGGATTATATATGAGGCTTATACAGAACATGAGGGGGCAGCATTGACTAGCAAGGTGGCGATAAGAGACAGCACAACCAACGTTTATGGAATTTCTACTCGCTATACCACATGTACCCATCGTGATCATCCTCACTTTCATCTCCAAGCTAATCGAAGCGTAGTAGTTCCGGAAAGAGGGGTTTATACAGGCCCTGTTTTATTACACGTAGAAGAAGTCCCTACCCCATTGGGATTGCCTTTTGCGCTTTTCCCCAACACGAAAGGAAGGCGTTCGGGTGTGATTTTCCCAGAACCAGGCGAAGCCCCCAACGCCGGGTTTTTCCTCAAAGGAGGAGGATATTTTTGGGCCATAAATGATGGGTTTACCTTAACAACCACTGCGGATCTTTATTCTCGGGGGCTTTTTGGCATTAATACAGATGTGCAGTATAAAAAGCGATATGTTCGAAGTGGCCGTCTTCAGTGGTCCTATTTTCTAACGCCTTCAGCAAACCCTGATCAAATTGACAGCAAGCCCAGCCATGACGTGCGCCTCACATGGTCCCACCAAATGGACCCTAAGGCCCGTCCAAACTCCTCTTTTTCGGCCAATGTATCGGGATCAACCCGTTCGTATAACAATAACAGTTTACAGACCACGAATCAGTTACTTGAGGTGGCACTAACAAGTCGCTTAAGTTATAGCAGGAAGTTTATTGGCAAACCCTACAACCTTAGTGTTCAGGCACGTCACGATCAAAACCTTCAAACAGGAAGAATAAGCTTCACATTACCCGAGGTCACCTTTGCGGTGAGCCGTTTTACGCCATTTAATGGTATATCGACGAAAAAAAACTTAGGAAAAACACCATGGTACAAAAGATTGGGATTTACGTATAGCTTAAGAGGTAAGGCATCTGTGACGTCTTTTGATTCCCTCTTATTCACACCTCAGTTCACCGAAAGCATACAATATGGTATTCGACATAATGCGAGCGCGGACATTAACATTCCTGTGTTTAAACATATCAATGTAAGTCCCCGTTTTTCCTATGAGGAAAAGTGGTACCCTCAAACGTCAACGCGTCGCTTTGAAGACACAGTTTTTGTTGACATTCCTTCAGGGGAAGTGGACACGCTTTTCGATCAGGTATTTACAGATACCATTGCGGGGTTCCAGGCCATTCGTTCTTTTGATCTTAGTTTGACCGCCAACACCGTGCTCACTGGAATTTTTAATGTTTCTCAATCCAAAAAAATAAGGGCAATACGTCATGTTATGAAACCAAGCGTCTCCTATACTTATAGGCCTGATTTTGGGCAGGAAAAGTGGGGGTATTACGGGGAGTACCTCAACACAACTACAGGAAACACGGTGGTCTATGATCCATATTCAATTTTATCTAGCATTTATGGCGGGGCTCCGGGCCGCGGGGGGAGCAATTTATTTCGCATTGCTGTCAATAATACTTTTGACATGAAGGTTTGCAAACTCTCAAAGGACTCAACAGCGACTTATTGTGGGCCGTCTAGCAGGCGAGGAACACCGTATAAAAACTTAACCAATGTTCCCCTAATAGAGCAGTTAAATTTTGATTGGAGCTACAACTTCACGGCAGATTCGCTTCGTTCTAGCCCACTTACAGTTAATCTTCAGACGAAGGTGGGTCAATACCTTCGGGTTCAGTTCAGAAACACATTTGACCCCTATGGAGTTGATTCTAACAATAGGAGAATAAATACGCTGTATTGGGCAACGTCAAAGCGCTTTTTCAGACTCACCAACAGCCAATTATCCCTCAACCTTGATTTAAAAGGTAAGCCAAAGCAAGAAAAGCATCTTCCAGAAAATGCTGGAAGTGTTAGCGAGCGAGAGTATTATATGGCCAATATGGACGCGTATTATGATTTCGATATTCCGTGGACGCTATCTGCCCGATATAACCTCAATAGGCAAACGGGGATCTCATACAACCCTGATACGATACTTTTTACGCAAAGTTTATCGATAAACGGCAGTGTGAACATTACCCCAAAATGGAAAATTGTCGCCACCTCAGGATACGATTTCAGAAATAAGGATTTAACGCTTACCAATGTGCGTGTAATGCGCGACCTACATTGTTGGTCGCTTAGCTTTAACTGGACGGCGTATCCGATCTCACGTCAGACGTATAGCATTGAGTTGAGGGTGTTGAGTGATGTATTACAGTTTTTAAAATTGAGTCGCCAAAAGCCTCCTGGGAGTTTTGATGATTTTTAAGAGAGTTTTATGATTAGATGCGCACTGATAACAATTGGAGACGAGCTTCTCTTTGGGAATATTGACGACACGAATGCCACATGGTTATCTCAAACCCTAACAAATTATGGGGTCAAAGTCGGATTGCGTTTCACGGTTGGAGATAGCACCTCGGATATACATTTAGCCTTGAATGCCGCCCTTGACGCCTCAGATATTGTGATTTTGACGGGGGGGCTTGGGCCAACCCAAGATGATAAAACCCGCGAAGCGATTTCGAGTTTTTGTAATCGGAAACTAGTTCAAAATGAGCCCCTTTTGCACATGCTTGAAAATCATTTTGCCGGCAGGGGCCCTGATATTATTGAGCTAAACAGAAAATTAGCTTTTATAGCAGAAGGGTCTGAGATTCTCCCCAATGCTAAGGGAACCGCGGTGGGCACATGGATCGAGGAGGATCGAGGAATAATTATCTCATTACCTGGGGTGCCTTACGAAATGAAGAATATAATGCAGGAAGAGGTAATACCTCGGATTCAATCAAGGTACGAGGTAGAGCCGCTTTTTGTGCGATGGATTATGACAGTGGGGCAAGGAGAGTCAAGTCTGTCGGTGGCCTTAGAGAGTATTGAGCACAACATGCCTAAGGGGGTAAAGTTGGCCTACCTTCCTTCACTTAAAGGGGTGCGACTAAGACTAACTAGTGCAAAAGAACGACAAAAAGATACCGAAAAAATTGCTGCTGATATTACCGAGCGTCTTGGGTCCTTAGTGTTTGCCAAAGAAGATATAAGCCTTTCTTGTATAGTGCATGAAATGCTTATTGAGCATGGGATTAAGATTGTGCTTGCGGAAAGCTGTACAGGAGGAAATATTATGGCTACTCTAGTCAAAAATCCGGGGTCTAGCCAGTACCTTTTAGGCGGACATGTGGTGTATTCCAATGATTGGAAGGCCAAGGAAATTGCGGTAGGCCCTGAGCTTATAGAATCCTACGGCGCCGTGAGTGAAGAAGTGGCCAAGGCCATGGCGGAAGGTGCCATTAAAAACGCAAATGCAGATATGTCTCTTGCCGTTACTGGGATTGCGGGCCCCGAGGGAGGAACCCCCAAAAAGCCTGTAGGGACAGTGCATATTGCCCTCTCTTATAAAGAAACAATTCATCACAGAAAATTTACGCTCCATACAGATAGGTCAGTAAACATAGCCCTAACCACTACACTAGCCCTGAACATGATTCGACTTGCCCTATTGGGGGCTCTAGACGCTTAGCCCAAAAGGAGGTTTGTTCAACCATAAACTTTAGGATATCTTTAAGGGAGTTTAAGGGTAATTTTAACGCTATGGCAAAAAGGCAACAACTGATGCCCAAAATGGGAGAAAGCATAACGGAGGCAACCGTTTTAACGTGGTTAAAGGGGGTTGGTGATTCTGTTGAGCTTGATGAGCCAATTGCTGAAATTGCTACTGACAAAGTGGATTCCGAAGTTCCTTCTGAATTTGAGGGGGTGATTGTGGAGCTACCCCACAATGAAGGGGATGTGGTTCAGGTGGGAGAGATTCTATGTGTTATAGCAACAGAGGGCGACGAGGACGCTAGTGATTCAAGAGAACAAGTTGTTCATGAGGCCCCAACAGAAGATGTCACAGAACCCGCACAGCCAGATGTTCCATATGTGCCCGAGAAAGCGACATTATTTGTGGAGCAAGTTCAGGTAAATGGTGGTAGTCGTTTTTACTCTCCACTTGTCCGAAAAATTGCCCAGGAAGAGGGAATAGGCCAACAAGAGCTTGATGCCATTCCAGGAACTGGTAAAGAGGGTCGTGTTACTAAAAAAGATATTCTCGCTTATCTGTCTTCTCGATCAGTTTCGCAACCAATGGAATCCACGGCACCACAAAAGGAGATAAAAAAGGAAGTATCGACAAAGCAAGTGCCTCAGCCGGCACAACCGCCCGTCTCGGCCAAGCCTACTGCCCCTACTTCGTCTTCTTTTAGTGGAGATGTGGAGATTTTAGAGATGGATCGAATGCGAAAGTTAATCGCAAAACACATGGTCCATTCTAAAGCAACATCAGCCCATGTTACTTCTTTTGTGGAGGCGGATGTTACTGAAATCGTGAATTGGCGAAATAAAATAAAAGATGATTTTCAGCGAAGAGAGGGAGAGAAAATCACCTTTACACCCATTTTTTTACAGGCCGTCGCCCAGGCCCTCAGAGATTTTCCTTATGTCAATGCTTCGCTGGATGGAGACCATATAATTCTTCATAAGTCGATTAACATAGGTATGGCTACAGCACTTCCTTCAGGAAATCTTATTGTCCCCGTCATTAAGGATGCGGACAGATTGAGTCTTCTTGGCTTGACTAAAGCTGTGAATGATTTGGCTACTCGAGCAAGAAACAACAATTTAAAGCCTTCTGAAATTGAAGGGGGCACCTATACGCTGACCAATGTTGGAAGTTTTGGCAATGTAATGGGAACACCAATAATCAATCAACCGCAGGTAGGTATCCTCGCCGTGGGTGCGATACAAAAAAAGGTAGCCGTCATCGAAACTCCACAGGGCGACCAAATAGGTATTCGACACAAGATGTTTTTGTCCCACACCTATGATCACAGATTGGTCGATGGGGCCCTTGGGGGCCAGTTTGTGCGTCGGGTAGCTGATTTGTTAGAGGGCTTTAACACCATACAATCCCTATAAAATCTCAATGAACACAGAAAACCCAACCACCATTCGAGAAAAGGCACTTTCCATAAACCTCAATCCTACGATTTATGGTTCTTTTGCTGAAATTGGTGGAGGTCAAGAGGTGGCCAGGAATTTTTTTAAGGCCGGGGCAGCTGGGGGCACCATCGCCAAATCAATGTCCGCCTATGACATGGTGTTTTCCGATAATATATATGGCTCCGAGGAAGGGGGAAGGTATGTGAGCGAATCGCGATGCTTAAAAATGTTGGATCATGAGTATAACCTCCTTGAGGAGCGCCTCGTCCAAGAGGAGTATAAAGACCGCTGTTTTTTTGTTTTTGCCAATACGGTAACCACATTAAATTATTCAAGAAGCAACAAGCCTCACGGCTGGATGGGTGTGCGCTTTCAATTAGAGCCAAGTAGTCCGCCCAGCGATATCATTATGCATGTGCGTTTGCACGACAACAACACCATACTCCAACAACGCGTGCTCGGAGAGTTGGGGGTGAATTTATTGTGGGCATGTTATCATCATGAAGGTGATATAGCCAACTTTCTTCAATCTATTAAGCAAGATTTAAGCACTGACCTTCTTGAAATCGATATGATTCGTTTGTCTGGGCCGTGCTTTGCATCGGTTGATATTCGCATAGTGAGTCTTTTACTTGTGAAAATGGGATTTACCAAGGCGACTATTTTTGGGCCGGACGGCAAAGTGTACCAACCCAAAGATCTACTGTATAAAAAGAACGTTTTTGCGCTGAGGGGACGATTTAGGCCGCTTACAAAGGTTACTGCTGACATGTTTGATTCGGCAGTTCGAGCATTCTGTGATAATAAAAAAGATGTCGAAGAGTGTGATGTTTTTCGCTTAGCAGAAATGACACTACAACTCCTTCAAACGGAGTCTGACATTGAAGACCACGAACGGGACTTCCTTGATCGTGCCGATATTTTATCTTCTCAAGGCCATTATGTGATGATCTCAGATTTTGAGTATCACTATGAATTGGTTAATTATCTTAATGAATGTAGAGTAGCCCATAAAGGACTTATTGTGGGTGTCAAATATCTACTTGAAATTTATGAACGGGCAGCCAACGAGGGCAGAGAGTTATCCATAATGCATAATTATGGCAGAGTGTTCAGACATGGAGGAAGCTTTTGGGTATATCCATTTCAAGCTTCGGAAAATGCTCAGATTTATACGGCTTCTACGATGCTACCCCCGCCATCCACACGATCGCTTCATGACTTTTTACTTGGTAATAAAGCATTGATTGAGATCGAAGCGCTAAACCCCGAGGTCTTAACCATTTTCTCAGACGATATTGTCAAGTCCATTCAAGACGGAGAGACGGGTTGGGAAAATTCCGTTCCTGCGGGTGTGGCAGAAATGATTGTAGCCAACCAGCTTTTTAAGCACGGGTCGAAGTAGGGCACTATTGTCTTCTAAAAAAGAGCGCTCTTATATCATCCAAGGGATGATAGTTTTTAGCATAGAGAAAGTTTGCCGTAATAATTTGTTCCTCAACAATTTGTCCACCATTTAAGGAGGTGCAGGTTGTCCACGCGTTTTTAATCGGTGGGAGTCCAACACCTGCAGGACCATGGTAGCCAACCCATGTTTTTTTGCTCCTGATCACAGAGATTGCCCATGCCATTTTTTTTCGACCCTTGGCGGATAGAAGCGGAATTGTGGTAAGACCGGTTAGGAGAAAAAAGAAGCTGATAAGAATATCTAAAAGCCTTTTATAGGCCCTGTACCGCATTAGGTTTAAGTTTAAATCAACAGGCTCCTCTAGTTCCCTGCGCGAACGATTTCTATGGTTATTGCCTATGAGAGCGTCACTTTCTTTTCGGTAGATATAACAGGGAATTCTTCCACCAACAAATCCAATAGATTCAATCATGGTCCGTGACGGAATAGATTCGCCGCACAATACAATTTTTGAAGCCCCATGAATTTGGGCAAGATCTTCGATTCCCAAAATATCAGCCAGGCTGACTTGGATGGCGTTATGGCCATAGATGGATACTTCCTGGAAGGTTTTAAATGTGTTTTTAGGGCCCACAAAAAGAGCTTTTCGACTTCTTTTTTTCTGTTGTGCACTTCGCCATTGTTGCATTCCCCAACGAAGTACTAAACCCATAAGGCTTGCGCCGGCCCACCCTATAAGAATAGAGGCTCTAGAAAACCGCATGGTTTCGGGCAAAAGGGCATATACAAAAGTGATAGCAAGTAATGCAATACCGCTTCCAGCAATAAAGCTTCTTAATGAGCCCCGTTGAGCATAGGCACCACTAAACAAAAGGCACAGAAAATAGAGCATGCTGTAGGCGGGCAGAAAGCCTAGTAAAAATTCACTTGGAAACTGCTCAATTTCGGGTTTTATATAAATCGAATAGAAGGTGGATACCCCGTAAAAGCTTCCATAAATCATCATTAGTTCGGATAGGGCAGGAAGAACTTGTTTGCTGATTTTGCCCAGATAAAATAGGAGTGCAATTCCTTGGAACAGGCTGCGAACAATACGTTTTGTTATTCCTGGCCAACGACGAAAGGTATGTTTTTCTGCAAAGATTCCCATGGCATCAAAAAAGCTAAAGGCATAGTTAAAGCTTCTCTTTTTCGTGCTTTCTCCTTTATAATGAATTATAGTAGTCCCACCTAGATAGCGTAAATCCTTTCCTTCAAGATGGACCCTATACGAAAGGTCAATGTCCTCTCCATACATAAAAAAATCTTCATCAAAGCCCCCTAGTTTTTGTAGTAGTCCTGTTCTTCCAAAAAAGAAGGCTCCTGTTAACACATCGACCGTGTTGTTGTCGTGCTCTGGGAGATGTCCAGCATAATAGCGGTTTAGCCATAAAGAGCTTGGTGCGATTTTATACAATCCAGCGAATTTGCATAAAGATGACCAAAGGGTGGGTAGGCCACGCTTGGATTCAGGAAGAAATTTCCCCTGTCCATCCACCATTCGGACTCCAAGAGCGCCAAGATTCTCATTGGACTCCATGGCCTGAAAACATGTCAACAAAGTATTTTCTTCAATAACGGTATCAGGATTTAAGAATAGGGTGTACTTTCCCTTTGCCTTGGTCAATGCCTGATTGTTTGCCCTGCCAAATCCTAGGTTTTTTTTATTCTCAATACACTGAACAGAGGGAAATAGATCTTTAACGCTGTCCATAGAATGATCTGTAGAGTAGTTGTCTACAACAAATACTTCAAACGTTACTCCTTGGCTTTTGTATACACTATCGAGCGCTTGAAGCAGAAACTGCTTGACGTTGTAGTTTACAATAATTATTGATACATCTATCATAATACAGGGCGCTCACGATGAAACGACAGCTTCCATTACGAAGGCCAAAGATTTCGCTGCTTAATTTCTTGGAGAATGATTTTAAACCAAAAGGAATATTGGTCGGGGTTGCTGGCAACATCATTTTCTAAGTCCCCTCTTTTCATCCACTTCACCGCGCCAACTTCTTTGGGGTTTACATTAGAAGGTGCTTCCTCAATTTGTCCAAAGAATACGTGGTCCAATTCATGCTCATGCAAGGCTGTGGCCTCGTCGGTAGCCTTATATATGAAGGAAAATTGCCAATCTAGGTCTGCTTTGATCCCAAGCTCCTCAGGCAGTCTTCGATGCGCTGCCGCTTCGTAGGTCTCATTTTGTCTTGGGTGGCTGCAGACAGCATTGCTCCATATGTTGGGCCAGTGATATTTTGAGCTCGCTCTTTGTTGTAAAAGCATACGTTGGTTTTGGTCAAAAAGCAAAATGCTTATGGCACGATGCAAACAACCCTTTTGGTGGGCTTCCATTTTTTCCATAGTCCCTAGCACATTGTCCTGTTCATCAACTAGGACAACAAACTCATTTACCTCGCTCATACTGTGAATATCGCAATAATCCAAGTAAAGAAAGAGGACTCAATGGATAAGGGTTGGTGCAACTTCGCCGTCGAGAGAATCATTTTCTGGCCAGATCTCTTTAATCACGATATCCCAAGACACCACCCCTCTCCAAAGATTAGGCCTTAGGCCAAACACGAGGCGAAATGGAGCATTGATGATCTCCTCAAGATTGCCTGGTGCATTAAAATACAAAGCGTCACGTTGATTGCCTTGTGGTCCACAAAGTGTCAGGCGATAGTGGTTGCCAGAGGAACCGAGGCTTCGAAGCCCGTTGGACTTGAGTGTTATATCCTCGGCGCAAAAGATAGGCGAAGAGTTGCCTATACCAAAGGGTCCAAAGCGTGCGAGGTTTTGGCAAAAGGTCGGGGTGAGTGAGGTAAACGAAATATTACAATCTATTTGGGTTTTTTCTAATGCATAGGACACCCCACCAATGCCGTCATTCATGGATAAAAAGAAGGCCTTTATGGATTCTTTTTTTAATGTCATTCCTGCTGCTGCCTGGTGTCCGCCCCAACGTACAAGCTGGTTTTCTTGACTATGAATGAGGTTATATAGGTTTAAGTTTCCCGCGCTTCTTGCGGACCCCGTGACCTCTTCCTCTTCTCCGCAGAGTACGATAGCGGGTTTTTTTGTGGTTTCAACAAGCTTAGAGGCCACTAGCCCAGCCACTCCACTATGTCCTTTGGGCAGCCAGACAAGGGAGGCGTTTTTGTAAGGATAATGTGGGGAATAAATCTGCGTTAATGCTTCTTTTGTCATCGATTGGGTAAGGCTTCGCCTTCGGGAGTTTTCCTCATCTAACCGATCTACGAGGCGAGCATCATCGCCAATTAACGCTTTAAGCGCCATATCCGCGCGCTGCAGCCGCCCAGCGGCATTAATTTTTGGTCCAAGGTAAAAGGTAAGGCTCTCTTCATCAATGTAGCGGTCTCCAATAAGTCGGGGGATATTGGGCGCAGAGAAGCTTCCTTGTCTCATGGCTTCAAGCCCTAGGCTAGCAAGCACGCGGTTATCTTCTTCTAACGCGACCATATCACAGGTTATGCTTATGGCAACATAATCTATAAATTGATAGATATCGATTTCTGGATGATGGGTTTTGGCCCATTGATGGAGCATGCCAAAAAGCACGCCACAACCACTTAATGATTGAAATGGGTATTCGCAGTGATTTTGCTTGGGGTTAATATAAATGGCATTTGGAATGTCCTCTCCTACCTCGTGATGGTCACATATAATTACATCTATGCTGTGATCGCGTGCTAACTGAACACTATCGAAATCTTTAGTTCCACAATCGACGGCAACGACAAGGGACATATTGTTTTCGATGGCGTACTCCACACCCTTGATAGAGATTCCATAGCCCTCTTCTTTGCGGTCTGGAAAATAAGTTGTGATGAGGTCCTCAGGTATAACAAGCCTCAGGGCCTGATACACCAGAGCAATGGAGGATGTGCCATCCACATCATAATCCCCATATAACATAATGCGGCCCTTGGATTTTATGTGTTGCTCAAGGCAATCTGCCGCTGTTTGACTATTTTTTAAGGAGGAGAAATCCTTAAGCTGTTCCTTTGCTGGGTTTAAATAGTGTTTTGCCTCTTCGATGGTCTTGATATTGCGTTGGTGCATTAAGCAAGCGTAGACAGTGTTCACCCCAAGTTGCTGAGATAAGACATCAATTGCCTCCCTATTGGATTCATAATAGGTTTTAGTCCGCACGGAATGAGGTTAACAGTGATTTGCATGCGGCCATAGCAACGGCCCCCTCCCAATCCTCGGGACGGCTAAAATCCTTTAGAAATGCTTGACATTTGATAAAGATTCTATCGCCTTGGTTTAGCGCTTTGTGATAGGGCTCATCTCCAAAACTTATGCGTTGATATTGTCCCTCAAACGCATTGGGAAAGTTGGTCAAAAGGAATTGCTCAAATTTTTTGTAGAGAAGCTGTTCTTTGTTGACCGTGCCATTTTTCATACTCCAATAGTTTCTTTCGGCGAGCGTTTTTATGGCATCTGCATCAATTTTACGTCGGCGGTAAAAAGTAGAAAAGATTTCGTCAAGGCTGTTATTTTCGGCCGCTATATCAGACAAAACGTAAATATCTTCTAGTCCAGCGTTCATTCCTTGCCCATAAAACGGAAGAATGGCGTGTGCGGCATCTCCTAACAAGAGGTGTTTACCATAGTTCCAAGGGCCAACCGTGACAGATTTAAGCCAAGAGGCAGGGAGGTTTGTTAAGGGGATGTTTGTGAGGGAAAATGAAGCGTTCTTTCCAAGATAAACGGATTGTATTGTGTTTTGGAAACCTTCTTGAGTGGTTGTGCTATCTAGGCCGCCTTCACCATCAAAGGGCGCAAATAAGGTGCCGGCATAGTGGCCGTCAGCTTGGGGGAGGGCAATGAGCATACTTTTGTCCCGCGGCCAAATATGCAAGGCCTGTGCTTCTTTGCGTTCAATCAAGGGGCCGCTAAGCGGCACTTCTCTGTACCCGTAATTGGCTTGATCTACTGTGGTGGTCACGTGGCCCAATCGTTCAAGAAGAGTTCTTCCACTTGAGTGTATGCCATCACACCAGAAGATTCCATCGAACTCGGCTTCTAGCCCTTCTAGTAAATAGTTATCCTCGGCATGCATCGTGAAGTCATAGTGTATTTCAATGGATTTGGCCTTTTCGAGTGCACTATGAAGCATTTGGTTTAGGTCAAATCGGGATACAGAATAAATGGCTTGGTGGGGAAGTCCATAGGGTTGGAAAAACGGTGCTTCGTCAGCAGAAGGATATATTCTTCTTCCATACATCGGACAGCACATGGGTATGATTTGATCTTTCAGCCCTAGAAAACTAAGGCTTTTTAGCCCACGATGGCTTAAGGCAAGGTTGATGTTTCTTTTTTGAATGGTAGGTCTCTTCAAAAAGGCTTGGGCGCTGCGACGCTCGTAGAGCGACACCTTTCCACCCTGCACATTCAACCAAAGGGATAGT
>Ga0163109_10001507_pt1 | contig 18387 bp, 18 predicted proteins | sample CRUFie1St13metaG_FD_108704 | JGI IMG/M metagenome (GOLD analysis project Ga0163109, IMG submission 108704) | Marine microbial communities from the Costa Rica Dome - CRUD Field 142mm St13 metaG | ecosystem: Environmental > Aquatic > Marine > Oceanic > Photic zone | place: Costa Rica: the Eastern... | reverse complement strand
TCGATGGCTTTTCTTTTTTTACACGGCCTTATTGCTTTTGCACCTTATAATTATTTGGGTGCACACCCAAACATTCATATATTGAGTAAAATTTGGGCAATTACCCAAAAAACGTTCGCTATGAAAGATCTTAAATATCTATTTGCTTACACAGTTCCTATTTCGGTGTACATCTCATTCGTGTCTACAGGAATATGGACATATTCTTCATTGTTTTATGCATTTATTATTATTCCTCTACTTGACCTTGTTGTTGGGGAAACAAAGGAAAATCTCTCTGACGAAGACATTTCAACTATAAAGAATAAGTGGGTTTTTGATTTGATGTTATATCTGAATTTCCCCATTGTCTTCGGGCTTTTATACCTTATCTTCTTGAATATTCACTCCAATGAATATAAAGTTTATGAACTCGTGGGCTTAGCTCTATCTAGTGGGATTCTTCTTGCAACTAATGCGATTAATGTCGCACACGAGTTGGGTCATAGACAGTCCTTTTTTGATCGTTTCTTGAGTCAGGCCCTATATGTCCCTTGTTTATATATGCACTTTTTTATCGAACACAATTTTGGACACCATAGAAAGGTTGCAACTCCCGAAGATCCGGCTACAGCAAAATTAAACCAAAGCGTTTACTCCTTCTGGTTTACATCTGTGACTCTTCAATATATAAGCGCTTGGAGAATTCAAATGCTTATGCTCAAGGGAGATGGCAGGCATTTTTTCTCACTAAAAAACAAGATGATTTTCTATCATGTCATCCAAGCCTTATATCTCCTCGGCGTTTATTCTTTGTTCTCCATAAAAGTGTTCTGGTTCGCTGTGTTTGCGGGTATAATTGCATTTCTTTTTTTAGAGTGTATCAACTATATCGAACATTACGGATTGAGAAGATTTAAAGATAAGTCTGGAAGATATGAAAGGGTTCAACTAAATCACTCATGGAATTCTAATTATAATTTTGGGCGAATCACACTTTATGAATTAACAAGGCACAGCGATCACCACTATAAAGCCTCTAAGAAATATCAGACGCTCAAGAGTTATGAGGAGAGCCCTACGCTTCCACTTGGATACCCCGCTTCAATACTATTGAGTTTTATCCCTCCTCTATGGTTCTGGGTGATGAACCCGAGAGTCCCTATTCACATGAAATCTAACGTGAATCATGCTTGAGACCAGCTATTCCCAACTAACTCCTGATACACTAGAATTATTTTCCGATAAGACACGAGATGTAATTCTTGAGTCCAGCTTGGTCATGTTCAATGAGCGAGGATTCAATGGGGTTACTACCTCATCTATTGCAGATACCGCGGATATACTGGAGGGATCACTCTGGTATCATTTTAATTCCAAAAAGGACATATTATCTGCCCATATTCTTTTACTTGAACAGGTGTTTTTGGGTACGAATCAAAACGTCGAATCCAAAAATTCCAATACCATCGTTCAGGGCATTTTCAAATGCTACAATCTAATCTGGGACTTTCGATATATTTTAAGAGACAACTTTCAAGCCCTTTTAAAAGAAGACCCGGTTGTAATGAATTTGGTGACTCAGATAAACACTCATATCGATGAATGGGTGGAAAATAGAATTCGACATTCAAACGACGTTGGGTTACTCAAAATTCCTCGAGAAGATATCGAGAATCTCTCTGAGGTCATTTTAGTTTTAGGTCGTTACTGGCTTGATTTTTCCGAGAAAAAATACCCCGGTGCACATAACGAATCTCTCAGGTCAAAAGGCCTGTATCATATTTTTCTCGTTTTAAGGCCCTACATCAACCCTAAAGAAATTCCGATGATTGAGGATATGTTGAACCAATATTAACTGCCGCTTATTTCTATAAGATGCGTCGACTTGTCAATCTATTTCGGAACACATTTATTTTTTTGCCTTTAATATATATTTGTTTCTCATTAATCGGAGAGGGCAATAACTCTTTACGCTTTGAAATTTTATACGGCCTGCCTTTTATCTTATTCGGCGTTTATTTTATAAAACAGAAAAACGCTTCACTCATCTTAATTGCATCGCTATATTTTATTCATATCGCTTACGATTACTACAATAGAGATCTAACTCATAATACTGGTGTGATCTATCCTTACAGACAATTTTGTTGAGTGTATGATTTATTGGTCGGGAGTTTTTTAATCTACTGTGCTCTATATTCTAAGGACAACTCTCATTCACAAATAGATTGAGTTGCACTAAAGCTTCGAAAAATATTGCCGATTACTATTGAAGCTTAAAAGATAGCCCCCCTCTTAAGATTGGCCCTCTACTTAGCTGTTCCCCTAACGAGTAACCAGCTGTTTTATACCCTGCTTGAAGAGTTGCTCCTAAAAATGAAAAACCGCCTTTGTTGATCAAAAAATCGTAGTTAGCAGTTGCGTTGAAAAGCCCACCAATTCCTATGTTTTGAATTAAAATATCGTTGGTGTAAAAGTCAATCTGAGGCTGATCCCAAACCTCTGCGCAAAGGTTAAAAGACAATTGACCTGTCGGCTTTAAATTCCATGCTCGTGCCCCAATTCTCCAAGATGAATAAAACGTGCCATCGCCATGACTAAATGAGGTCTGGTATAATTCATGCCCTTTTTTATAGTAGCTCTGATACACCAGTTCCGGGCCATAGGGCGTATACTCAAACCTGAATCTTGGTAGCAGTCCTATATTTTCAGAAATGGGAATAAACTTTACTTCGGTTGACCGTTTGCCAAACAGGAGATAGTCATAAAACAAAGACTTTATTGAATAAAAATTGAAAGGATCCGTAAATAGCGCCACCAATGAGATCGCGCGCATACGCGACTGTGTAAGACCTTCGTTCTGAAAATAGAATTCGTTAATCCCACGACGGTAATTATTTGGATCACTGGCACCTCTTTGTACAAAAGCAGTATATCCAGGCATGTCATTACTCCCGTATAAGTAGGCTACGGCAAAATTATAGTTGAGACTTCCGTCAAGTAAAAAATTCTTACGCATGATGTCAGAGACTACCATGTTGGCCTCCGAACCTCCTAAGGTCATTAATAAACGCTCTTGGTCTGTCGCCTCTACTAGACCGCCTATTTCTATATACGAGAATTCACTGCCAAAGGGCGGAGGTGGATTATACGTGATCCCGATTATGTTTCCGCCGGCTTGAAGCGCCCTATATCCGTGACCAAATCGCTCGTGATTCATCGTCATGATATAATCGCTCAAAATATAATTTGTCAACAGCATTTTGGCAAACCGGTAAGCTGTGTTTATTGTCTGACCACCTCTTCCCTCGCGTTTAATCTTTGTTGGAAAGACAAGTGTGTCAACTAAGTCTATAGCGTGAAAACATGTGTTGATGTTCTCACCAGAATAAAATTGACCCTTTTGAGACTCACAGGTACAGGTGAAGCGTGATTGTGCTTGCCCCATGGAGCCATATAAGAAGAGTATGATGATTAACAATAGTACTTTTCTGTGCTTTTTCATGTTTAGGTTCTTTATGTGTTTAAAGCATTAACTGTGTCTGCACCGTTTTCAATCAACCATCTCGCTCCATTATCTACTTGCCTTCAATCTTGACCGATTCAGAAAAACAATCTTTAGCCTCTAAAATCAAGCCAATCTTTTTTTAGGTAGGTGTTAGAATGGTATATTTAGGAACCTTAAACACTCTAAACATGGAAATTTTAATTGTTGCAATTGTAATCTCTGCCATAAGTATTTATGGTGCTGTAATGCTAAAACGCTTGTACTTCTTACTGGGGTACTTCTTATTCTCGCTGCTCGCATTAACGTCACTAATCCCAACGTATAATGATGATAAAATGCTCGCGCTTACCTCTATTGCTCTCTTTTTAGTGATGGGCATTATCTCGTTCCCCGCTAAAAAGAATATTTCGGACTACGAGATGAACGAGGAAGCCAAGCCTTTGGTCAAATCCTTTATGATTAAAACGTTACTATCTTTGAGCGCCGTAAATGTCATTGCCATTTTATTGGTGAAGTTTGACCCTAATATGCCTGAAGGCATTACCGAATCCATGCGAGTCTATCCGATGATCATGCACGGCGTATTGGGTGTTCTTCCGCTTTACGTACTTGTCAAAATGTCACAGTCAAGTAAATTAAGGTAACTCTGAGTTAAGAACGCCAAGACTTCTCACAGAACCTAAGGGTTTAACCAAATCATAAGCACTTGTTAGCAATAGCAAGCACTTTTTTATGGAAGTAACGTAATCTTCGATCGATAAGGCCTTTTCTTTGTTTCTGATGTACCTTACCGAAGATCATTTACCGAATAATTCTCCTCATGAAAAATTTCTTGACCACGCTATTCTTAGCGATTACAGCACTTAGCTGGTCCCAAAGCCTGCCATTCGACTTTGAATCCGCCACCTCAGGCATGGTGGGTTACGACAACGCTACCTTCACTATTGTCAACAACCCAAGTACTTCAGGCAACAGCAGTTCCAAGGTGGCCAAAATCGTGAAAACCACTGCCGGCGATTTATGGGCCGGAGGGAAAATCACCAACGTTTCCTCATTGAATTTTTCAGCAGCCTCGACCAGCGTGCTTTCCATGAAGGTTTATACCACGGAACCCGTGGGCACAGTCATTAAAGTCAAGCTTGAGAACCCCTACACAAGCGAAGTAGATGCAGTGACCACTATCAGCGGCGCATGGCATACGCTCAATTTTGACTTCGGAATCCCTGCCCCATCGGGCAGCGCAGACCTCGTAATTATGCCACAGCCCTTTACTTCAGGAGGTGGAAATACATTTTATGTCGACGATATTCAGCAAGTCGCTGGAAATATTGCGTCACAAAGAGTGGGGTTACCTATCACCTTTGAGTCCGGTACCACAGCCGATCATTTTTTTAGCTTTGAAAGTGCTACCATGGATATCGTGACAAACCCCACCTCTGATGCAATCAATAACAGCTCATTGGTAGGGAAAATTGTGCGTTATCTGGGAGCGCCATATGGAGGGAGTGTCATCACCTTTGCCAATAATATTGATTTCGCGAATCACCCTCAAATTACCATGAAGGTGTGGACCTCCGCGCCGGTGGGGACCTATGTGACTTTGAAGGCTGAGAAGCCTTTTTGGGGAGAAGAGCGAAGCGTGCAGACAACCAAAACAGAACAATGGGAACTGCTTACCTTCGACTTTACAAACGCTCCTACAGACTTGCCTAGCTTAGCGTTTATGTTTGATTTTACAGCAGGTAGTGCTAATGTGGGTGATGGAACCACTATGTCGACCTTTTACTTCGATGAAATAAAATTTGCCAACGTACCGCTGGGTTCAGAGGAATTAGAGGAATTAGGCGCAATTAATACCTACCCTAATCCTACCACTGATCGTTGGAACCTGAGCTGTGCAAATGGAGAAATCGTGAGAGCCGAAATCATGAATACTCAAGGAAGAGTACTCGATAGAATCGAAGGTAACGGAGAGCAAACGCTTGAGATCAATGCTGCGCACTATTCTGCAGGAATTTACACGGCAAAAATCACCACCTCCAACGGGTCGGAAGTTGTTAGGCTAGTGAAACAGTAATCTTTGGAAAATGGCGCTATGCTAGAGCTTCGAGGCTTATTCTTTTTCCTTTCTATGCTCGCTGTGCAGGGGGTTGTGGCGCAGTCCGACAACTTGGTCAAGCGCTACCTCAACAATGTCTTAAGCGAAAGTGGGGATCCTTCGTCACCAAAGCTAATCAACTACCCGACCGTCGCTTATGCACCAGAAACGAGTTGGGAATTGGGTGTGTCGAGCTTGTACGTATACTCTGCGAATAGAGACCTCAGCAACCGCCTCAGTGAGATTAAGGCCTTCACCTTTTACACCCTCGAAAATCAATACGGATTTTGGCTCGATCATGCGTTGTACACCGATGAGAACAAGTGGTTTTTCTACGGTCGCGCACGCTATCAAAGCTTCCCATTGTTTTATTACGGCATAGGCCGCGAGACACCGTCCAAGCATATTGCCTTGATCGACGGGGAATACACCTTGTTCCGAGAACGGTTGCTGCGCGAGACTTTGCCGTCGTTGTATTTTGGATTGGAATTGGACTACCAAGGTCTGAACCGAGTCAATTACATCGACACCGAAATAGATTTTGAGCTCCCGGAAGTGGGGGCTATGGGATCCAACAACTTGGGCATAGGTCTGGGGCTACTTTACAACAACATCCACAACGCCATGAACCCGCGCGAAGGCCTGTACAGCGAATGGGCCTTCATGAATTACAACACAACAACGGGCAGTGATTACAACATGACCACCTACGTCATAGATAACAGAATCTACCGTCCGGTAAAGGAGAACACAGTTTTAGCCGCACAGGTCTATGGCCAATTTACTTCTGGCAACGCCCCCTTCAATATGCTCGCACTTATGGGTGGGGAAAGCTTGATACGCGGGTATTACCTAGGGCGCTACCGCGACAAAAACTTGGTGGCCGGGCAGGTCGAATACCGCATCTTGCCCTTTGAATTTTCCAAGCGTTGGGGGGCGAGCGTGTTCCTTGCAGCAGGGCAAGTTTATGGGGATAATTATGGATTTAATTGGGACCTATTCCTTCCCACCGGAGGGGCCGGTATCCGATACCTCATTTTCCCTGAAAAAGACATTTATACCCGAATAGATGTATCTTTCACTGAAGAAGGCCGGGGAGTATATTTCTTCATCGGTGAAGCGTTTTAGCACGCTAACTACATTGCAGTACTTTTTCATAATGAAACGCTCCCCACTCATTCTTGCCTTACTCCTATCCGGAACGCTCTTTGGGCAAAAACTCGTGGTCCTTGGCACCTTACAAGATGCTGGGGCCCCACAGCTGCTTTGTGAAAAGGAGTGTTGTGCGCGCCCAAAAGCTAACGATTACGTCGCCTGTCTAGGTGTAGCCGATTCCACTCGTGCCCTGCTCTTCGACGCTACCCCAGATATCGTCCCACAGCTCACGGAACTTTTGTCGCGATCCGGAACGTATCGCTATTCGGTCTTTTTGACCCACGCCCACATCGGCCATTACACCGGCTTAATGCACTTTGGACGTGAAGCCGCAAACACAAAGAAGGTACCTGTCTATGCGATGGACCGAATGATGGAGTTTTTGGCGAAGAATGGCCCCTGGAACCAATTGGTCCAGCTTCAAAACATACAACTCAACGGCCTCCAAGATGGCGTGCCGCGCACACTGGACAATGGCATTAAAGTTGAGCCAGTACTGGTTCCACATCGTGATGAATTTTCTGAGACCGTTGGGTTTTATATCAAGGGGCCTAATAAAACGGTGCTCTATATTCCGGACATCGATAAATGGACCGCTTGGGATAAAAACATCTTAGCCGTTGTTCCGACCGTAGACTATGCGTTTATTGACGGCACCTTTTTCGCGGATGGCGAAATCCCCAGACCCATGGCTGAAGTTCCACACCCCTTTATTTCGGAGAGCATTGATCTGTTGGGCCATCTGCCCATTGCCGAGCGGAACAAGGTGTATTTCATTCATTTGAACCACAGCAACCCTGCGCGTAATAAGGACTTTGAGGGACGGACAGCCGTAGAGAAATTAGGCTACCATTTTGCGGAGTTTGGGATGGAGTTTGATTTATAGATAACCAAAGCGTTTGCAGAAAATCACGAAGGGATTCTAGATTTACTAACTCATGTTCAGGGGACATTAAATTATTATCAATAATCCCTTGTCAATCAACTAATTATGTTTTATTTCCTTATATTCATAACTCAAAACCATGTATTATGAAACAATTTATGATTGTATGTATGATGTTCTCATTATGCATAGGAGCTTCGGCTCAAGATAATTTTTCTTTTTGGAAAAAAGACCGAGCTTATGCCGAAAATGCATTCAGCATTAACACCGCTGGGCCTATTCCTTCAGTAGGATTTCAATTTGACCGTCAAATCACCAAGAAAACAACCTTATCGGTTTTCTACGGGGAGGCAGACCCTATTGACGATATTGATTGGGAAGGAGATGATGGTGCCACATACTCGGGGACATTTGCAGATGAAAGTAGTTGGTCGGGAATGATAATAAGTTATCGCCCGATTGAAGCGCTCCAAGCTTTTAGAGTCAGTGCTGGATTAGGGGTAGGCTCTTTGAATGGCTTCTTGGACGATTCTGATGGCAATAGCTATCACTGGGCCGACGGCGGAACATTTACCTTCACTGGCATTGGGTATGGTCTGCGTCCAGTAAAAGGTCTGCGCGTTGGGGTTGATATTGGCATCATTAAAACAAAAGGTGGTATAGTGTCTACCAATGGACTCACAATGGATGCTGGCGCTAGAGCATTTGAACTTCAAAGGGATTTTGCAGGCGGATGGTATCCAAACCTCCAGTTTACTGCAGGTTGGGGATTCTAATCGTAACAAAAAAGCCTGGTGCAATGCACCGGGCTTTTTTATGTGCTTCACACCCTCTAGGCTGTTACTTCAATCTTATCTGAAAGAATTAAGTATATCGCTATCAGCGGCAATACCGCTAAAAGACCGTGAATGTACATGGCAAATTCAGGAATATAATCGACGGTTGTAGCATAATAAACAGCAAAGCCGTTGATCACAGAAAGAGTCGCATTAATCTTAACTCCTGCGCTCTTGGCAAGCTTGCTTCCGTCATAATTCAGCTTATTTGGTATGGCCACAATAGCCTGTATTAACCAAAGTGCAGCCATGGCTAAGTTTTCGGCGTTATTTGATTCGGTAAACAAACCTAATTGGTCCCAAACAACCACAATACCGTATACGAAGTATCCGACATTGTATAGTACGCGGTTTTTGGTGAAGACGCCGTATAAAGTCACAAGTACTCCAAGAAGTACGATAATCATCAAAATCATTGTAATCGCTTTTTTAGTTACTAAACTTTCCTAGTCCAAAACCACATGCGGCACCTAATACCGCTCCCATAACCGCAGAAATTACGGTATCTAAAACCGCAAAGTTTAAGTCCATGGTGTTATACATGGCAAGCATCTGTGTGTTGAACGCTAAAAACAGCAATCCCATAAACCATGCACCTGCTTTTGCCCCAGATGCAGCTGTAGAAATGCCCATACGATCAAATGAAATTGTAGTAAGCAATGAGATCACAATCATATTAGCTATTCCCATTGTCATATCTGGCTCGGTCTTCATCGCATCAGGAAACGATGCCGCCATTTCGGCCATAGCGTCCATATAATATAAGGCCCCGCCAACGGTGAACATTACGAACCCCGCAATTACAACCACTAATGTGGTCAGTAGAATTTTTTTCATAGTGTAAAGAGTATTTGTTTGTCATAAGATACTGTATTTTAATAGTTTAAATCCTTACATCTGTGATTAGTTATTCATAACATTAAACTTTCCTGAGTTTGTACCTTAGAGCTTTGAAAAGATAGACGCTATGAAAAGCTTGAGTGAAAACTACCTCGCATTTACTCTGATTGCCGCGACCATCTACGGCGTAGGAGCTGAAGGTGCCGAAGCAAAGGTTAGCGTGATTAAAGTCAAGAAAGATTAGTGCAAAGCTATTGGGAACGTGAAACACTGCGTCACTTCGATCTCATTGTAGTTGGTGGCGGGATAGTAGGCCTTAGTACGGGTTTATTTTACGCGGAATCGCATCCTAATGCACGCATCGCAATTTTGGAACGAGGACTCTTTCCGGAAGGGGCTTCGACCAAAAACGCAGGGTTCGCCTGCTTTGGCTCCATCTCGGAACTGGAACACGATCTAAAACGTTTAGGGGCGGAACGCACTTTGGAATTGGTCCTAAAGCGATTCTCAGGCTTGCAGCTGCTGCGGCAAACGCTCGGGGAAGGAGCCATCGACTACCGCGAAGTGGGCGGATACGAGTTGTGCTTTGAGGCTCCGGATCCAGAGCGCATCAACTTCTTCAACGATCTGCTCGAACCTGCCGTAGGTACACGTCCTTATTCGGTGGTTCAGAATAATGGTTTTGGGTTTTCTGATCGTGTGCATTCCATGATTAAAAACACCCTCGAGGGCACCATTGATACGGGCAAAATGATGAGGGCGTTGCAGCGGAAGGTGGGCCTGTTAGGCGTTCAAACCTTCAGCCAAAGCGCCGTTGCAACGATTAAAGATGGGCCTCATGGAAAGATTGTATGCGTTGAAACCGTAAGCGGCCCTATCGAGCTGCTGACCCAACAAGTGGCGGTGTGTACCAATGCCTTTTCGAAAGACTTTTTGCCCGAGGCGGATGTGCAGCCGGGCCGAGGAATGGTGCTTGTGACTAAGCCAAATCCCTCTTTTCATTGGGAGGGGTCTTTCCATTACCACGACGGGTATCATTATTTCAGAACCACCAACGGCCGATTGCTTTTAGGCGGGGGGCGTCAACTCGATCTTGAAGGCGAAGCCACCACTAAAGCCGGCATCAATGATAGTATCAAGGCTCAATTACTCGCCGATATCAAAAGCTTCATTGCCCCCGACGTAGCTTTTGAAGTCGATCTGTGCTGGTCCGGCACCATGGCTTTTGGCGAGGATAAAAATCCCATTGTTCAACGCGTAGATGATCGTACCGTGGCCGGCATACGGCTCGGGGGCATGGGCGTGGCTATAGGTATGGGCGTCGGAAAGGAATTGGCGGGGTTGTTATCCCGATAGGTTATTAACCGCTTGTTCATAAGTTTCTGTGCATCAAACCATTAGTTGACACAGGCCTTACAAAAACATTACAAATCCTATTCTGCATTTTGTTACTTCGATAAAACAATTGGGAACATCATGACAGCATTCTCTTCAAACACAGATCGCTTCATCAAACAAAGGATCATGGTTTATTTGCGCGAACAAGGGTTCAACTTCTACCAGAGCGCCATCCTCTTAAAATTAACACAACAAGAGCGCGATATACTCAGCCGAGACTGGACAGAATGACTGCAGGAATCATAGAAAACCTATGGTGTTAAGTTAGGCATCTACTTAATCGAGCATCACCATGTGAAACTGTGCTTTAAAAGTTTAAAATCGAATAGAGGTCTGCAATACATGGGCGTGCGTCCCGGTATTACTTAAGTCCCTTTGGTAGAAATAGCCAACGCCTAATTTTTTACCCGCTACTTTCGAATCCGAACCGACTCCTAAACGTAGTTCTCTGTCGAAATCTGGATTACCAGAAGCAAACAGCTCGGCTTCAAACGTAGGGTCCCATTTAAAGTTTTTGATAGGATAGTCGTATTGGACACGGAACCTCCCCGTGAATTTATCATTGCCCGAACCCGTTAATACCCGCCGTTGCTGAAGCGCACAACGAATGTGTAACTCGCCTTTAGAAAGACCGACGTGTCGGGACGCAAAAAATTGAGCTCGAACTCTTTGGGACGTCACTTTACTGCCGTCCTTCATGTAGAAATTCATATAATGCCTGAGCTCTAATCCGAGGTCCCAATTCTTGCTGTGCTCTCGACTAAATTGAGCCTCGGTAATCCAGCGGTTGTGACTATCAGATGCCGTACGGTAATGACCGCTAAAGTTTAGTGAGTGTTTTTTGTTCAGGTCCAATTTTTTACCGGCCTTAAACCAAAATGCCGACTCTGTATCATTTTGGCCAAAGGCCATTACGCCTATGAACAGAGTCATGAATAAAAACTTACTCTTCATAGAATAGTTGAATTTGAGCGGTTCCGAGGGCGTAGTCCACTTTAGATACTTGGACCCTGATCACCTGAATCCCCATTTGCGATTCAAGAGCCTCCACCTTCGCGTCCAAAGCTGATTTTTCTAATTCCGCTATAGGAACCGACACGTTCAACTTTCGTTGGTTCGGCTTTACCTCCTCACCCAACAAGAACTTCTCAAGCAAATAAATAAAGGCCAATACCAAAATGTTAATTACGACCACCTCTATCCAACCATCCTTCTGTGACGACAAGGCGTTAATCAAAGCAATACCAATAGCTGCAAACAAATACGTCATCTCCTGCGGGCGCAATGGCTCGGTGCGGTAGCGCACAATGCCAAAGACCGCGAACATCCCTATCGCCATGCCGATCTGCATATCAAAGGAGCGAAGGGTGTGGGAGAGAAAGAACACCACCACAGAAATGATGAAAAAGCTGTAGACATTTTTGCGAGATTCCGGTCCGTGCTTGCTCACAATACGCATGAGCACAAGGTTAAACCCTAGGGTCAGCGCGAAACGAAGGAGCAATTCTAACAACGTATTTTCAGAAAAGGCAGGCATAAATCATATGTTAATTCATTGTAAATATAAAGGGAATGAAGTCAATCATTTCGACTAATTGGATTTCCTTCACTTATCTCTAGAGTAGCGATTCGAATGGATTCAGAAATAGGTAAGTGGCAATAAGGCAATTCCACAGATGAAGCGTATTTTGCAGCCGTAAATACAACACGCATGATCACTCCACTTTTGTACATCGGCCCTGGTCTAGGCCTAGGCGCAGGCATCTTAATTGCATTGGTGCTTTTGCTGATCGTTTTCGCCTTCGGCTACCGCATTTGGTACGGCATCAAGAAAGCGCGTAAAAAGTAAATGTTCGAGGCGCTGCGCATAGCCTTTCCGCTTATTTCGGGAATCATTCTCGGAATGGGGGTGCTATGGATGCAGGCTCCTTTTTTTGATCTAGCACGCCGCAGTGTCGGCCTGCTCGACATTCTCATCTCCGACCTTGAGGAGGACGACAAATTCGCGGCGGTAAACAAAGCGACCAAAGCGACCGTAGTGGCCCTTGGGAAGACCTTGGCCTTTTTGACCGTGGTGTTGGGGGCGACCGCATGGACCTTTTGGTATTTACCCGGGATGTTTTGGGCAGATACGCTGAGCACAGGCTGGAAATTTGGCGTGTTCACGGCGGGGACTGTGCTGCCGTTTCTCTACCCTCGAAAGAAAAAGAGTGCCTACGGCGCCATGGCCCAATTATTCCATCACCTCATCCTCGACCATTATCACATCGGCAAGGCCTTGTTGAAGCGCCAACTCAAAGGCGTGGAGCACCCTGTGGAAGACAGCGCGGTGAGTGCGGTGTTGGTCACCGGGTTGGCCCGGGCGGGGACCACGGCCTTAACGCGCACCTTGAGTGAGCGCGGTCCATTCCGTTCTCTAGATTACAGCAACATGCCCGTATTGCTCGCCCCAAGATTATGGGCCAAATTTTACCGCCCCAGCCGCAAAGAGCAACAAGAGCGCGCGCACGGCGACGGAATCAAGGTGGGGCTCGCGAGCGTGGAAGCGTTGGAGGAATATTTCTTCAAGGTGGTCACGGGCGATCGGTTCGTGAAAAAGGACCGGTTGGTGCGGCATGAGTTGAGTGCTGAAGAGAACGAGCAATACCGCAGGTATTTCAAGAGTCTGTGCAAGCCCGGCGAGGTATATTTGGCGAAGAACAATAACGCGGTGCTCCGGTTGCCGTCGCTGTTGGCGCAGAATCCGGACGTGAAGATGTTTGTGTTGGTGCGCGAGCCGCGCGAGCACGCCTACAGTCTGTACAAGCAGCATTTGAAATTTAGCAAGGAGCAGGCGGAAGACCCGTTTGTGTTGACCTATATGAATTGGTTAGGGCACCATGAGTTTGGACAGGGTCAATTGCCTTTTGACCTCGGCGCCCTCGGCGACGAGCGCGACCGCCAGAAATTGGATTTTTGGTTGGAGCGTTGGGTCGAGTACTACAGCTACGCGCAAGGTTTGGGCGGGGTGGAGTTCATTCGCTATGAAGAGTTTTTAGCACGCCCGTCACAGGTGGTGGCACGTATTGCCAAAGCAACGGGAATAAACATTAACGCCGAAAGTATTCCGGTCTTTGAGAAAACGCCAGAGGCGCCTAGTGGGTTTAGTCCTGATTTTGCGTCCATGGCCCAAAAAATGTATGAGGGGCTGGGATAAAATTGGGCCCACAAACTTCCTGGGATTTTGCTAACTTCAAACCACCACTACACTCGCTATGGACATCGGTCATATCCTAAAAACCATTGCCCCGGAATTGAGCGCTGAACTGCGCCAACACCTCATTGAAGTTGGGGAAATAGAGCATTACGAAAAGGGCGGTTTGATCCTGGATTACGGGATTGAAGCTTGCTTCCTACCCATCATTTTGGAGGGAAATGCACGCGTGGTTCGCGGCGATGAGGACGATCCTTCCAAGGAATTGTTATTGTATTTCTTGACGCCCGGAGAAATCTGTCCTTGCGCGGCCTTCTCAACCCTGTCGAACGGCGAAATGCCGATCACCGTGGAAGCGGAGACGCCTGCCGTGATTCTGAACGTGCCCATCGGTGAGTTGAACGCGATGGCCTCACAATTTCCAGAGTGGAGAATGTATGAATTGGCCAATTTCCGCAAGCGCTTCGAAGAGCTGCTCACCTTGGTGGACAACGCTATCTTTAAGCAGCTGGGCGCTCGTTTGCGCGCCTACATCGAAATGCGCTGTCTCGTGAGTGGGCGCAAGGGCGTGGCCTTGTCCAAAGTGAAAATGGCTTCTGAGCTCGGTACCTCAAGAGAGGTCGTCAGTCGACTGCTCAAGTCCCTCGAACACGAGGGGGTCATTACCCAAGATAAAGACGGAGTTCACCTGATCAACTAAATAAAAAACCCGGCCTGCGGCCGGGTTTTTTATGCCTATTGCAATACAACGCGCTCGGTGTAGTGTCGCTCAGGCGTGATGAGGTTTAAGAAGTACATCCCCTTCGCCAACGCGCTAAAATCCATCGGCTCAATCATAGGGCCCTCACTTTGAATGTCACCTTGTGCCGCGACGCGACCGTTGAGGTCTAGGAGCGTCCATTGCACTCGCGTACCTTCCGCAAAATCGAGCAATAGGTCCATCGTTCCCTGGCTTGGGCTCGGGAAGGCCATGAACGGCTTCACTTCCGCCAACACCTCTTCTGGGAGGTCCATGAAAGCAGCATCGGCCAACTTCACATCCGTATAGATGTGCCATTCGCCCGGCGCGAAAGAAATAGGGGCCGTAGCATTTGTAACGGTGATGCTGTCTCCGGTAAAGTAATTATACCAAGTACCTGTGTGCTGAAAGTTCGGATAAACGTCTTTTTGCGTCACCGCAAAGTTCCCCACCACCGTGGCATTCATGGTGTTTCCGTTGAGGTTGATGCGTTTCGAGGCGCCATTCAGGGCATAGGTGAAGTTCGAAGTATTGAAGACATCGTGCTTCTTGCGCATGTCCATCATCGAGGCCATGTAGAAATAGATCTTCTGACGGTACTGGTTGTCGTAATAGTTCCAGAGAATAGGTTTCTCACACACACGACATGGGTTGTCGATGGAAATATCGTAGCCCAATTCCTCAAACATATAGATCATCTTCGGCCCAGGAATGGTGTAGAAGAAAGCACTTGCCTGGATGATTCGGTCCGCACGTGTAGCCAAGGTCTTGGTATCGTACCCGCCGCTCGAGTTCCCGTAGGTTTTAATCTTGTACGACGCGCGCTCTTCATCGTGGCTTTCCATGTACGTAATTAAATGCTTGTCGGTCCAGCCGCGCTCCTTGTAGATGCCCCACTTGAAGTCGCTATCTGGTGTATAACCCATAGTAGCTTCATAGTACTGGTGCACTGCGTTGCCCCAGAGCATCATCCCGTAATCACTAAGCTCTTTCTCTTCTTGATTGGGTCCCCAATGCTCGAGGATCACATAGAAATCAGCGTCTTTATTCCAACACACGTCCGCCATACGCTTTAAAGCAGCGATTCTCGGCGCTTGGTAGTTATCGGCATTGGAGCTGTTGGTGAAACCCTTGGTAAAGTCGAATCTTATCCCGTCAATCTTGAACTCCTCAATCCAATAGGTATTGATGCGGTCCATGTAATCACGCGTGGGCTGCACGAAATGGTCGAAGTCGTTCCCCCAACAGTTTGGCGGGTGCGGACAATTCTGGTTCATGTACGGATTGTTCGCCGCCGGACGATTGTTGTTGCTGTCCCACCACATCTGCGCAATAGGGTTTTGTCCGAAGGCGTGATTGAAGACTTGGTCCATAATCACCGCAATCCCTCGGCTATGACAGCTGTCTACGAACTCGCGGAATTTATCCGGCGTACCGTAGTATTTGTCCAGCGCCATGTGAAAAGATGGGTTGTACCCCCAGCTCGAGTTACCTTCAAACTCCGAATTTGGCATGAGCTCAATGGCATTCACCCCAAGGCGCTCAATGTAATCCAGCGTATCAATCAACGTCTGGTAATTGCGTGTAGTCACAAAATCGCGGATGAGCAATTCGTAGATGAGGAGCTCCTCTTGTGGAGGGGCGTTAAAAGTGGTATTGGTCCAATTATATACTGGCTTCGCCGTCTCATACAATGACACAATTCCCGTGGTTTGACCTGCTGGATAATTAGGCATATTCGGGTATGTGGCACTTGAAATATACCCGTCGTTCCATGGGTCTAAGACCTGCTCTGAAAATGGATCCGCCACTCTGAGCTCGCCGTCGATCAGGTACTGGTACGTGAAGGGCTGTCCCGCCGGCACATTCATCTCCAAGAACCACCAAGCACCTCCTGGCGTGCGCGTCATAGCGTTGATGGTGTCCGGCATATAGTTGTTGTGAGACGTCAAACAATACACCCTGTTTTTAAGCGGCGCATAGAGTTTGAAAAAGACCGTGGTATCATTTAGTTCGTTGATCCCTTGCTCCATCCCGCTTGGCATTACGCCCACGTGCAATGGGGTTTGTACAGCATAGTACACGGTATCGTATTGGGTTGAAGTGCCATATTCTGCTTGCAAAACCACAGTATGCACCCCCGCGGTTGTGTTGCCTAAATAGAAGTTGTCCTGCTTCGTAGAATCTTGAAAGACCAGGGTGCCGTTATCGTATACCTTCATGTCCGCCTTTTGGTTGGAGGCTACGATGAATTCAATAGAATCGCCCGGGTTGATGAGCAAGGTGGTCGACGGCGCCAAAAACTTAGCAATCAATCCTGCGTTCGGCGGATAAACGTCGTAATAAATGTCATTACCATTTGGATCGCGTCCCACAATAGTTCCATTCCCGTTTCGAAAAACAAACGCCATTTTTTGAACCACTACGCCCGAGCCAAAACCATAAAATGTAGGCATGTGGTATTCTATCTTGTGCAGGTTGTTGCCCAAGTTTGTCATCAACACTGACGCATCTGGCGTCCCCCAGTTTCCTTGTACGTGCTTCCAGTCGGTTGGCGAAGTACTCTGATTTGTGATCAAGCCAGCATGGGCATATACTGGGACTACTCCGGTTAGCGCACCGTTCCCCTCAGTAGCATCGTAAATGATGGTCACTGTATCGTTTTGGGACGGAAAGGCTGGGGTTACCGTCAAAATTTGCGCGTTCGCTAACCCAGCAAAAGCCACAAACAAGAGGGCGGCAAGTGAGCGTGTAGTGGTCAACTTCATATCTATACTCTGCTGATGTACTTTGATATGGGTTAAAATTAGGGTAAAACAGGCGGAGAAACTACCCGGATTTTGTCGCGTTTGCCTAACTTAATGGTCTAAACATTCAAACTATGATCTTAACTACAAGCTCTACCGTCGCCGGCAAAGAAATATCTGAAACTATTGGCATTTGCCGAGGCAGTACGGTGCGCGCCCGCAATATTGGCCGTGATATTTTCGCTGGCATCAAGAACATTGTTGGCGGTGAAATTGAAGAATACACCAAACTTCAAGCTCAAAGCCGTGAGCAAGCCTTACAGCGCATGATTAAAGATGCTGAACGGCTCGGTGCAGATGCCGTGATAAACATTCGCTTCACCACTTCCATGGTGATGCAAGGCGCTGCCGAAATGCTGGCCTACGGCACCGCCGTAAAGCTGAAATAATATGTGGCTCTTAGGGATTCATGCCCTCGTATGGGGCTTCGTATTCATTGCCACAATTGTACTAGGCATTCGCGCCTATCGCAAGGGCAAACGAGAAAATTTCGAAGACCGAAGTAATTAAGACGCCAACGGTTCTAGTTCTATAATACGGTCGCACATATACCGAACAACATCGGGGTCGTGAGAGATGAAAATCATACTCAGGCCCCGATTCTTTTTAATCCCATTCAACAGGTTCAACACTTGGGCCTGTACGCTCACGTCTAAGGCACTCACGCTCTCGTCACAAATCAAGAGCTCCGGATCCGCCGCCAAGGCACGAGCAATGCCGATGCGTTGACGCTGTCCGCCTGAAAAGGCGCTGGGCTTCTTCTGTAAATCCGAGGACTGCAAACCCACCTCCTCCATCAAGGCTTCAGACTTTGAAAGACGCTCCGCCGCCGACAGATGGCTCTGGTGCTTGCGCAAGACTTGGTCCAATGCCCACCCGATGCGCTTTCCGCTGTTCAACGCGCTATAGGGGTCCTGAAAGATGAACTGGATTTTACTACGATCG
>Ga0163109_10001506_pt1 | contig 18387 bp, 28 predicted proteins | sample CRUFie1St13metaG_FD_108704 | JGI IMG/M metagenome (GOLD analysis project Ga0163109, IMG submission 108704) | Marine microbial communities from the Costa Rica Dome - CRUD Field 142mm St13 metaG | ecosystem: Environmental > Aquatic > Marine > Oceanic > Photic zone | place: Costa Rica: the Eastern... | reverse complement strand
CACTTAATTAAAAGACAGCAGAGCGGCTTAATTGCTTCTCTACTGCTTTTCTATAGGCCGGATCCGTGGCGTACCGAGGATCGTTCATGGCCTCGATCACCTGGGCCGTCGACTCAAACTTGCTGCCCGAGTTGCTGCTTGGCTTGCCACCTAGCAGCTGCGGCTCACGCCCTTCGCTTGCTGTGTACTGAGCGTAAAGCCCAGCAATTGCAAGCCGGATCTGTGCGCCGTCGTTGCTGCCTTGCACGATGCGGTTGAACGCAGCGATCTCGTCGGCTTCCATGTTCTCGGCAGCCCACGTCGTCATGGCGTCATACTCCTCAGCGCCACCGAACTCGGTTTTGATCTGCGACACCTGCTGCGCGTTAAGCGCACTGTCCTGGGCAGCGTTGTACTGCAGGCCAGCCAGGTAGTTGTCGACCATGTTGCGACTGAAGCCAGCTTTCTCAAGCTCGCCGTAGTCCTCGTCCTGCAGCATGCCGCTCTCAGCGTACCGAGAAGACATGTCGTTGAAGTCAATGCCTGCTTCTTCAAGCCGGCCGCCGATGAACTCGCCGTAGATTTCTTTGGCTGATTGTTCCTCGCCCTCAGCAAGTTCTGTCTCTGACTCGTCGGCTCTGCCCTGCTGGCTTTCAAGCTCTTTGTAGCCCTTGACCAGCTCCTCGACAGTTTTGTACTTGCCGGCAAGTAGCTGCTCTTCGCCCTGAATCTCGACGTTGTCGTTTTCAGTAAGCGTTGCTTGATCGTCAGGCGCCATCGCGGGCGCCGGTTCGTTGGCGATAACTACTGGTTCTGGCATGGGCCTCAGGAAATTTGAATGATGCCGTCGCCATCGACAGTGACTTCAGGCATGGCGGTAGTGGTCTTGCCTGCCTCGTCAACTGCGATGTCGATCACTTCAACTTGCTGCTCCTCCGTCGGCAACGGCGTCTCCGTCGGGCAGGCGGTTTGGAGTTCCTCTGCTGGGGTCTCCTTCTTCGTACTGCGGGCCATAGGGTGCTCCTGGTTCTGTGTAGTTTTTAGCTGCTTGCGCAGCGGCGCCAGACTTGAGGCCCTCCATCAACATCTGCTGTTGTTGAGCTTCTTGCTGTGCTTGCGCTGCAGCTGCGCGTTCATTCTCTAACTGCTCTCGTGTTTTAACAAGGTTGGTTGTATCGACACTGCCACTTGCAGCCAGGCGGCGCAGTGCTTCGTCGACGTTGATGTATTCGGCCATGATCTCTGGGCCAAGAACTTGCTGCGCAGTTGTGATGAACTCAATCAGCTTGTTCTTGTCATCGCCACGGCCAATAGCTTCGAGCCCGGTAACAGGTTTGGGGTTGACCAAAGCCTTGCCGCCCTGCCCTTTTGGAAAAGCAGGCAGCTTGCGTTGACGCTGCAGGATGTGCATTAGCCGCCGCACCAAAGGCAGCTGCAGCTCTTGAGTCAGGATTGAGTAGAGGCCGGCCGTGCCGGCGTTTAGCTCCTGGCTCATAAAGCGAATCTCTTCCGCAGTCACGCGCTCACCCGGCCGCTGAATAGCGGTGTGCAGCATGAAGGCGTACTGCAATCGCTGCTCAATGCGCTCAATAGTGGCGTTTGCAATCTGCATGTCGGCACCCTTCTGGGTTTGCACGACAGTGATGTCCGACGCTGAGCCCTGCACAATGGCGCCGTTTGCTGCATTAGCCAGGGTGCGCGGTCTGGTCATGCCGTTGGGGTTGACCAAGAAAATGGCTTTAGCTGCTGCAGCTGACGACTCAAGGATTGCTTGGCTCAGGTTTTCCAGCGCAAGCAGGTCGCCGTAGTACTGCTCAACGTACGAGCGACCGTACTCTTCGCTTTCTACGCGATCAAAGCGCAGGCTGATCCAGGGGGTAACGTCCTCTTTGCACATGCCGTGCGTGCCTGGCACCTCCTTGCCTTTGACCTCCTGATACCAGTGGCACTCACCGTTGTAGAACTTGACGCAGGTGTAGACCTTGCATGTCTTTTTGCTGCTGGCGTCGCTGTACTCGCCTTCCTCCTCGTCGTCTAAAAATCCCTCGGGTAACGCCTGCGGGTAAACCTCTTCTTCGACAACAATTTCTGTGACGTGACCCATAGGATCACGACAAAGCACAAAACGGTCCAGATGGATGACCCTAATTCCTGCTTCTGAGACGTAGAGCAAGACGTTGCCGCTAACCAGCAGATGCTTGAAAGCTTCGTGCAGAGATGCGCGGCCATTGGCAGTGTCGAGCACGCCCATCACAGCGTGCTCTACTTTTACCAACGCTGCATCAAGTTCTGTCTTGACCTCGGGCCCTGCCTCTGCAACACGCAGCGCCAGGTCGTCGATTTCCAGTTTGAAAAACGGGGCGTTAGGAGGAAAAAGAGTTACGAGAAGTTTGTTTGACAGGAAGTTTGTACCGCGGGCTCCAAAGCTTTGATACGGCGTTTTGAGATCGCCGGACTCGCCGCCATGCCCCTCTGGAATCAGGCCAGGAATAGTGACCTTGCTGCAGTCACGGGCCCGCTGCAAGTACGAATCACGATTAGCAGCCAGCTGGTTGTACCTGGCCGCCGCAGTCCGACCACCCGGCATGCCCATTGGCTTGGACTGCCGGTCGACGTTGGAAGTCAGGTTCAGTTTCATTATCTGCCGGGAATGGAGACGCCGCTGCCATAGCCAGAGATGTCAGCTCGCATAGAGCGACGGCCACGGCCACGTCGTCTGATGTTGATAGGTGTTTGCGATGTAGTCGGCACGCCAAGCGATGTTGACGGTGCTGACGGTGACGCAGCTGCGCCTTCTTGTGACGTTGCAGGCTTGGCTGGCGCAGCCGGTGCTGGTACTGCAGCCGGTGCTGGTACTGCAGCCGGTGCTGCTCTTACAGCAGCAGGTGCTGCCAATGCAGCAGCAGGCGCCATGGCTGTGGGGCTGGGTGCAGGTGGTGCAGCCCGTTGCGACATGGCTAGCTGCTCTTGGTAGCGCCTCTCTGCAGCAGCTTGCTGCACCTCAAACTGACGCCTTTGCTCTTCCATCGCCTCCCGTTGCCGCGCCATGTTTTCTTGGTGCCGCCTGTCAGCGGCTATGCGATCAAGCCTGCTGCTCCTACCACCACCACCACCGCACATAACTAATCAGCAGAATTTTGCTCATCGTAAATGCTGTGCAGCATGCGCACCACTGCACGCCTGCCGACATACATCCAAATCTCCCTGTCACTCCACTCTGGTGATGGGCAGAGTTCAGGGACGGCGTCGTCCAATTTCTGCATCAACTCGGGTGTGATGTCGGGCCAATCGTTTTTAGACATTTGCACCTGCCTCGCACAATTCTTGTTCTTGCGAAGGATGCCACAGGGTTAGCTTTTGCTCGTCGATGTTGTAATCACCGTGCCGCAGGATGCGTGTCATCCGTGCAGCTAGCAGTGCATCAGTAAATGTTTTGCCTTTCTTTTGGTAAGCCTTGACCACCACTGGCCACATCTCACGCAACGTCATGGTTGTGCCAAGAATCTTGTCGGCAGTTTTGGGGCCAACACCTGGCAAGCCGTCGACGTTGTCAGCTCTGTCACCTGTCAGCACCTGAATCATCCAGTTGCGGTCGGCTTCGTTCTTGCTAATGGTCCACACCTTGTCGTCAACCAACAGCCTGCCCGGCACTGTCTTCATGTCCTTGTCAGGCGAAACAATGATGGGGTCAGCGATCTTGCCTGATGTAGCAAGCAGGCCCATCACGTCGTCAGCTTCCAGCTGGCCCATAGACACACCGTTGTATGTGGCCGACAAAAATTCGTAAACCTCACGCAATGCCATTGGCTTGCGCTTGCCTATGCGATTTGCTTTGTATTCCTGGCTCAGCTCATGCCGAAACGTGGGGTAGCTGCTGAGGCACACCCGCACATCTTGGTCCTGAGTGACATTCATCCAATACCCAATGCGTTGTGACGCTCTGGCTTTGGCTTCAACCGGATTGACTGACAGGGTGTGGCACCACTCAGACCACCTAGTTTCTGTTTCGCAGCTGGCGCAACTTGAGTAGCCCAGCCAATCGCCGTCAATAAGAAGAGTCATGTACCGAAGTAATGGGACATAGGAATGGCCAGGCGGCCACTGTCTTGGTCATACAAAAGTTTGTCCACCGGGCCCGTTGTGCCACAAAACCTGTTTTTCAACACGCGCAGCTGCAGTTCGCTGCGCTCTGCCGGATCGCCCTGCTGGTTGCGCTCGCAGCCAAGGACGCAGTCACTTAGTTGTGCAATGGCATGGCTGCCCCGAAGCTGGGACAGACTGGTTTGCGCACCCTCTTCGTGGCCGCGGCCTTCCGGTCGTTTGAGGTGAGACACCAACACCAAGCCGATGCCGGTTTGCTCAACGACTTGGCGAAGCTTGGTGCAAACCACATCCAATGCACGTCGCTCGTCTAGATCTGCGATGCCGCTGACCACAATGGTGAGGTGGTCGAGGAAGACAACGTCTACACCTTCGACGTCAGCCAGGTACTTGATCTGCTCGACCATGCGGTCCGGGTCCATTGACCCAAAGTGGTCATAGAGAAACAGGCGGCCACCACCAAACAGTGAGTGGAACGCAGCCTCGACACGCTCAGCTGGCACTGCGCCAGGGTCTAGGTGCAGAGGCTTGTTGACCTCAATGCCGACAATGCCCTGCATCGTGCGCTGCAGTGACTCTTCAAGCGACAGCATTCCTACTTTTAGGCCGCACCGCAGGAAATGGTGAGCCAGTTCACGGCACACGCTGCTCTTTCCTGTGCCTGAGCCAGCCGTCACGGTCAGCATCTCGCCCTTGCGAAAGCCACGCAGGCAGCTGTTGAGCTGTGGCCACGGCAGGTCGCACGCTTTGGTGGCTCCCGGCTTGACCATTTCTTGGTACAAGTCAGCCGCGTTAAGGATGCCGTCGGGCCTGACTGGCGTCGCCTTCCACAGCAAATCCTTTAGCTGTGCACCCTCGCCAGCTTGCAGCATGTCGTTGGCGTCTTTGCGGGGCAGCCTGCAGATGGCAGCCCTGCCGTATGGCAGCACCTTGATTGCTTCTTCTGCTGCCCTAGTGCCCGGATCGTCTGAGTCAAAGCACAGCACGATGCGGAACTGACGCAGCCACGCAATGTTGGCGGCGATGTATTTGCTGGCTGATTGCGCACCGTTGGGAAGGCTGACTACTGGAAAGCGGTTGCCTTGTACCTGCGACACCGACATGGCGTCGACTTCGCCCTCTGTGATGACGCAAAAAATGTCAGTTTCTTTGCCGTGGTTCTGCCGCCACAGGTGCTGGCCCCACAGCTGGATGTCAGACGTGTCGCCAATCCACCGAAACTTTTTGTCGGGATAACGCAGGTGCTGAGCCACGTCTTTGCCACGCTGGTTTCTGTAGGTAGCAACCTGCACCGTCGACCCGTTGTAGTTGCCCACCCCGTAGCCAAAAAGCTCAGTCGTTTCCTTGTCCAGGCCACGCTTGGTCAGTGGCACGCAGTCGACAAACGAAAGCAGGCTCACGGGTGGTGGTGGCATTGGTGGGATGGGCTTAAGCCTTGGCTTTCGCTCCGGTTGTTCGGTGTAGTTACAGCCAAAGCAATAAGCATGGCCATCACTAAACCGAGCGAGGTTGTCTTTGCTATTGCACTGGGGACAAGCTTCATGGCGTACGAACTTGGATTTAGGACGCGGCATCGTTAAACCACGCAGTTGGTATGTGCCCCTCGCACCACGGAAAACCATGGCGTTCCGCCCACTGCCAGTAGCGCAGCGACCGAGGAGCTTTGGACAGTTTGGCCTTGGCGTTCTGAAAGCACAGACGCAGGTCCAGGTCGGGGTGTGACTGCTTGACACTGCGCAACTTGCGCCGGTCTTCAGTTGTCAGCACCCCCTTTGCTTCGACCACACAGGTGGGCAGGATGAAGTCAGGCGTGTAGATCGCCTCGATTGTGTAGTCGTAGTGCTGGGTCTCGTAGTCAAAGCCCAGCCCACGCTTGTTGAGGCTGAACGCAATGCCAGCCTCAAACTTGCTGCGGAACTTAGAAGTCCCCGACTTGCTGGGTTTCGACCGCCGGGGCTTGCGAGGTTGTTTCCTCTGCTTTGTCCTCCCATCCACCTTCGACGGCATCGAACCCACTGCCTCCTTGTGTGTATTCAACGGGCTTAATTACTTGCACTTCTTGAATGCTCAGCGTGATGCCAACACCAATGGGCGCAGAGTACGGGCGGGCCTGCACTTTGACTCGGCCCAGCGTGCCAGCTCCCAGCTTCTGCAGTGGCGCACGGTTGCTGACCATGCAGCCCTTGCCATCAAAGATGGGCAGCTGCACCTCCCACGGGGTGCCGTCTTTGCGGATGCCCTTGGCCTTGCGTTTGCACTTGAACTTGATGACAGGGTTGCCAGCGTCGTCAGAAGTAGCGGTCCAAGGCTGCGGGTCCACCAGCTTCCACGCCTTTTTTGGGTCCTGTGCCTTGCAGGCTTTCTTCCATTCTTCAAGGTGCGCTTCGAGCTTTTCGACCAAGGCCATGCCTTCTTCGGCAGGGACCAGCACCTCAACCTTGTACTCGCACTTTTCAAACTTGGTGTCCGGCTCAACAAGCCAGCTGTACCGGAACTCTCCTTTCGGGGTGACGAAAGACAGGGGCTCAGGGTTGTCGAAATTCATGTGATGAAGTAGTTGCTTGTCTGAACTTGGGTCAGGTCAAGGTCGCCGAGGACTGGCCGCGGCGGCAATTTGGCCTTGCTCTTGTCTGAAAGTTGCGAGAGCAGCTGATCCACGATGGTGTCAAAGCTGCTCGCTGCATACAGGTCAGCGAACGTAGTGCGAACTGAGTTGCGGACTTGTTTCATTTCCGCTGGTGTCGTCACGAAACAATCGTGGATTCCTCCAAGGTTGCACACCCCATGTGACATGGCGTGATTCGTGACCAGGGCCATGTGACTGGCGTCCTGGCTGTGCACGACGTTGGGGCTAAGCCCCCGCGCCATGCGCTGCTGGTCAAGACCAAGGTCATCAACCTTGCAGCGGACGTCTAAGCGGACGTCGGAAAGGTATCGCAACCGGATCCGTTTGTCTTGTGTGTTTGGGTACATCTGTTGCACAAGCAGACCTGACGGTGTGACCCACCGCAGGGCCACGTCCTCCTTACCTGCTGCTCTGCCCAGTGCACGCAGGTATTCCATGGCCTGTTCAGCATGGCCGATTAGTGCTCGGGCTTCAGCGTGCAGGATCTGTGCCATGAAATGCATGGCTGACATAGCACCTGCTTTGTGCGGCCAGGCACCAGGGCCGAGCATGTCATCAGCACGGTCCAGGGCCCACGCCCAGCAAGCGTGGTAGTAGGCAATAGGTGTGGCTGAGTACGGCAGGGTCATCACGATGGGCTTGGCCAGTGACCTGTCGGGCTGCAGTGCCAGCCACTTGCTTGCCCGTGGGTCATCGTTGTCCCGCAGGCGTGCCAGCACACGGGCCATGACCATGCCGTAGATGTCCTGCGGCTGGTCGTTGTCGACCAGGTTGACCATGGCCCCCATGTCCTCGCTGCGCAGCAGTCCGCTGTAGTGCTGGATGCCTGAACATGTGCAGTCCAGCGTCACTGGCAACCGGCACAGGTAGCCAAAGCCAACGTCACCAAACTCCTTGTAGGCATGGCAGAACGCAAGGAACTGCCACGGCTTGTCAGCCTTTAGCCAAAACTCAGGCCGTAGCCACGGGTCAGCGCCGACCTGTCTGATCTGGTGCTGGTTCTCATGGACCCAGTCGACACGGGTGCGGTAATCATGCTTCCCCATGCCATAGACGTTGGCTCCATGCACCCGCAACCAATCAGCCTCGTCCTCGTTGGTGATTGCAACTCCCTTGGCAAAGCGCAGCAGGGCCCGACAGGCTTCATTTCCTTGTGGATTTAAGAAAGGTTGGCGATAGAAGTACCTGCCCCTGAAATCCAGGGACATAGTGAAGTAAATGCAGGGCTCGTCTGCAAACCGGCGGGCCACCCACAGCATCTTTGCTTGGTTAATCCGTGCGCACAGGGTGCGCTCGTTCTTTTCGTGGATGCGCTTGGCTTGCTTGCGCCATGCCCTGACGCCGGGGTCATCGTCCGGCAGGTGCTTGGGGTACGGCGGCACCGGCCACCCCTCACGGGGCAGCAGGCAGCCGACCTCCATGCACTGGTCATAGGCCAGCTGGATCTGCTCCAGCATCCAGGCATCGACTGACCACGGGACAGATTGCTGCCGGTTTGCGGCGCTCATAAACGCTTCGCTTCCGTTGCTGTGTGCGGCCACCACCTGGGCGTTGCTTTTGAGAAGCTCCGTCGAAAGATGTTTGGCGTAATAGCCACCGTTGGTAGGCGTTGTCCATGGGCGTGGTGGGATTACGAGGGGTAAATAGTTGGGTGTCATGAGCAGCTGCTTGTTGTGCACCTGCTCGATCCAGTCCATGCACGCCTTGGTCGGCTTGACGACACGGCGGCATGGCTTGGTGCTGTGATCTAGCTCGATTGCAATCAAGCCGGTGTATTTGGCGAGCATGTAAACCAGAAATGTCCCGGTCGCCATGCGTTCTTTCGGGGTCCACTCATCCGTGGCCTGCATGCGGCGGATCACTGCTTGCTTGTGTGAGCCACGGCCACGGGCCTGCTTGTACCAGCCCAGCTCACGCTGCGTGGCACGGTCCAACATTGTCTCGGTCCATAGCTTGTCCGAGACATCAGCCGCCACATGGTGCAACGTGTGGCTGCTGCTGATGCAGTCGACCACAGTCCTGGCAGCTGTGGCCGCCACTTGCTGGGGGGGCAGGTGGGTTAAGGGTGAAAGCAGGGCAAACGATGGCCCTGCTTTTCCCGCTGCAATGCGGCGGCGTATTGCCCGCAGGTGAGGCACCAGCTGCTCTACGCCAAGCGCAGACAGATGCTCGCCCCACTTGCTCAGTGATTGCTGGCCCTTTAGGCGTTGACGGTGTGCAATCAGCTCGACCCTGTCACGGCCAAGCGTCAGCATTTCCCGCTCAAGTGCTAGCTGATCCTCCTTGGTTCGGGTCACGTTCGAGCAAAGCAATGGTGTTGGTTAAAACCTCCGGGTTGAGGTGGCTGTAGCGCTCGGTCACCTTGATGTTGCTGTGGCCCAGCACCTTCTGAACTGCGTACAGCGAGGCACCACGCTGCACCAAACGTGAGGCGCACGTATGCCGGCAGGCATGGGGCACCAGCTGCTTGTCGTCCGACAGGCCAAGGTCATCCCGCACCTGACGCCACGTCTCGCCCACCTTCCAGACAGGCACGTCATAAAACAGGGTCGGGCCGTGCATGCGGCGGGCCACCAGCTCTGCAACACGCCGGGTCATGGGCACAGATCGGGGCAGGTCGCCCTTGTTTTCCCATACCTCCAGCATGTTGGTGCTGAGGTTGCAGTCACACGGGCGCAGTGCCAGCACCTCGCCCTTGCGCATGCCGGTGTCTAGCAGGGTGACGATCACGTCATGCACACCAGGCCCGCCACGCTGCAGCAAGCCGGCCAGCATGGCCTGCTCCTCTGCCTCGGTCAGGTATCGGGTGCGCCCTGGAGCAAGTCGGAGGGCTGGCAGAAACGGCTTGTGGCTGCAGCCACCCCTCCGCATTGCGTCTCGGTAAACAGCTGACAGCATGTTCAGCTTGCGCTTGATCGTGCTGTTCTTGTTGCCCTTGTCCCGGCAGTGCTTGACGAAGCGGTCGACGTCGGCGGTGGCGATGTTGTCCAGCAGCTTGCCGCTGCCGAAGAACCGGGCAACCTCCAGCAATTGGCTGCGGTCCTGCTTGGTGGCTCGCTCTCTGTGTTCAAGCGTGAAGTCCACGCCCTGGCCCACGGTCCACGTCATGACAGGGCCCCCTGCATAAACGCATCACGCAACGATTGCCGCAACGCAGCGCTTGCCTGATCTTGTTTGCTGGTCAACGTTGGCATGGTGGCCTGCAGCCAGCGGCCAAAGTCCAGCTCGGCCTGCTCCTCTCGTGTCAGCACCTTTTCGGGTGCATCGGGCAGCATCATCCAGTGGGTGTAGCCGTAGGCAGGCAGGTCCCACGCGCCAACCCAGAAGCCGCTTACCGGGCCATACCAAAGCACCTCGCCAGTGCTGTTGGCATGTTTGCGCTCGGGTTTTTTGTCGCTTAACACGTTCATCTCAGTCAGTGCCCCCAAATCGGTAGTCGTCAACGGGGCTGGTTGCTTTGTTGAGTACGGCACGCGCGAACTGCGAGTAGAGGGTGGTTTGTTGTGTATCGGGCTCACGGTTGGTTGTGGCTTTGTACCACTGGCGAAACAGCGCGTGGATCTCGTAGTCGGTAGGAACTTTCATGGCGGTGTGGGTTTTGGTAGGCAGCCTGTGCGTGCGCCAGCAGCACTGCAAGTTGCAGTGCCACCAGCGCAACAATTCCACGCGTATTCATGACGTGTATGCGTCGGCCAATTCCTGACAGCGCTTGCTGCGCGCCTGGGCGGCAGTTTCAAGCTGTTGCTCTGCAATGGCTAAGGCGTCAAAATCCTTGGCCAGCTCTCGCGCAAGCTCGGCCATGTGCTCCATGGTTTTGTCCATGAGGTAGCCCATGCGCTTGCAGATTCGTTCTTCGTCAGCGTCCGACGGTGGATCGGCAGGCTCTAGCGCCCTGGCAATCATCTCCTGTTGCTCGAATACCGCCCGCAGCTTGTACTGCGTCGAGTAGATGTTGCACTGCTGCGCAGTAAGCCTTTTGCGGGCATCGCTAAAAACCGCGTTTGCGTCCTTGATCTGCTTGTCAGTTTCAAGCGCCTCCGCATAGGTGGCGGGCTTTTTGGGTCGGCCTCGTGTAGCCATAATGTTCTCCGGGGTGTGGTGGGTGTAATCAGGCGCCAAACATGTCCTCAAAGAGGTTGCCTTCGTAGGCAGAAGTGGCGCAGTAGCGGGCAGCGTTGGCTGCGTTGATGGCGTCCCGTTCTTCGCGGGTAATGCGGACTTTGATGCGGTCAGCGGGTGCGAAATATTTGGGGTTGCCGAGGGTCTTGGTGTGAGTGGCCATTTGTTTTGTGGTGGGTGTAGTGCGGTGAGGGCACCAGGGAGCCCCGTAGGGCTCCGGGTTGCCGTCAGAGGACGCGGGCCAGGTTGCGCTCAATAGCTTTAGTTGCGGCCTGGTACTCGTTGTGTTCCTTGGCCGCCTTGCGCCATTTGCGCCATTCGGTTGGTGTGACCTGGACAGATGGCGTCAGGCTGGCTCGGTCGCGCAGGAACTCGGGCAAGCAATGGCTGCCTGCATAACCCTCTTCAAAAAAGTCTTTAATGAGTCCTGAATTGTTAAAGACGGCGTAGGCCCGCCGCGGGTTGCCGTTGGTGTCGTTAGTGGTGCACAGGTGGATGATTTGCATGATTGCTTCGGGGTGTGGTGGGTTGCTGCCGTCAAAACTGCCGCTCGATTGCGGCGTTGCGTTCCTTGATTCGCTCGATCAGCTCGCCGTGGCCAGCTGTCGGGTCATTGCTAGCAATCAGCCAGGCCGCGCAGAAGGCGGCCGCGGCTGTCGCATACAGGCAGAGCAAGAGGTAAGTGCGGAGCTGCATTAGTACCCCAGCCAGTGAAGGATGGACTGACCGTTGAACCATTGCGGTTCGGGCGTCGCCTCCAGGTACTCGTCGGCCGAGCTGCCGTGCTCCAGGAAGATCTGGGCGAAGGCCCAGGCCGGAGCGTTGCCCTCGGCGTCGCAGGTGGACAGGAACGACTTTTCGTAGGTCATGGTGAAGTGTGGTGGGTGCTGTTTGTATTGCTGGGCGGCTACCGAGAAAGAGGCAGCCAGCCAGCAGGGCAACCAGTGCAGCAGAGCCGCGGTGGTCGTCCTGGTGTCACTGTAAGCGACACCCAGGGCAGGTGGCAACATATTTGTCGACCCCAGAGGGGGGTAGACAGCTGCTGGCCCCCTACGTAAACCCCTCACATTTTTGTGCCATTTTTTGGCTTCCCACTGCCACCAGATGAGACCCAAGGTGACCCTAAGTACACCTAAGGACCCCTATAGAGAGGGCTACTTGGTGTTCTTCTTATGTGGACAGCTAGTGACAGCAAGGGTTTTCAGTTGTTATGTTGTTGGCAGCCCGACGAAGTCCAGCCCCCGAGGGATCGTCAGGTGAGGAATCCTCCTGTGGTGGGTAGGATTTCTCTGTAAATCGCAAGGGTTAGATGAGAGACATCAATGACACCCTTGCTGATTTGCACGAGGGGTTGGCAGTGCATCTGAAGTACAAGCTGGATGACGGAACGATCAGTGTTAGTGAGTTGAATGTGTTGCGTCAGTTTTTAAAGGACAACCAAGTGAGTGCACAGCCGGTGGAGGGGACGCCATTTGGGGATTTGGCGGCGCAGTTGCCGGACATTGAGAACGTCGTTGAGTTCAAACGGTCTGTTGGTTGATGGCAAAGAAGCAGCAGAGCTGGGCTGAGCTGCCGGAACCGTTTAATCAGGACTTCAGGTACTTCTTGGTGTTGGTGTGGCGGCAGTTGCAGTTGCCAGATCCGACACCAGTGCAGCTAGATATTGCGCATTACATGCAGCACGGCGGCAACAGACGGATTGTCGAAGCGTTTCGTGGTGTTGGTAAAAGCTGGATGGCCGCGGCCTATGTGTTGTGGCTGCTGAGGAACGACCCACAGAAAAAGATCATGGTGGTGTCTGCGTCAAAGACGCGGGCAGATGACTTTTCGCAGTTCTGTTTGCGGTTAATCCGGGAGATGCCGCTGTTGCAGTGTCTTGATCCGGATCGAGATGAGCAGAGAAGTGCAGGCAACAGGTTTGATGTGCGGCCAGCCATTCCCGACCAGAGCCCGTCGCTGAAATCAGTTGGGATTTTTGGTCAGCTGACTGGGTCGCGTGCTGACACCTTGGTTTGCGATGACGCAGAAGTTCCGAATACCAGCTGGACTGTCGGCATGCGCGAAAAGTTGCTGGCGTCTGTCGGTGAGTTCAACGCCATTTTGAAGCCAGGGGGCGACATTATTTTTCTTGGCACGCCGCAGACGGAGGAGTCGCTCTACAACAAGTTGCGGTTACGGGGTTATGAGTGCCGGATATGGCCAGCCAGGTATCCAGCACACCCAGAGCGGTACGGCGACAGCCTGGCCCCATTCATCAGTGAGAGCGTCGTCGACAGTTCCGGCCAGCCGACAGACCCGCGACGCTTCTCCGAAATAGATCTGATTGAACGGGAGGCTTCGTATGGGCGGAGCCAGTTCGCGCTGCAGTTCCAGCTCGACACCACTCTCAGCGACATGCAGCGATACCCACTCAAGGTGGGTGACTTGATGGTCTTGGAACTCAAAGATCATGCGCCAGAAAAGCTGGTGTGGTCCAGTGGCGCGGAATACAGGATCCCGGAGCTACCTGCTGTTGGGTTTAGCGGCGACTACTACCACCGGCCAGCGTTTATTACAGGCGACTGGTTGCCATTTAGTGGTTGCGTCATGCACATTGACCCGTCAGGCCGCGGTGCTGATGAGACGGCCTATGCAATTGTCGCCCACCTCAACGGCAACTTGTTCCTGTTGGAGTGCGGAGCGTATGCAGAGGGCTACACAGAAGCCGTCCTAGAGGGCCTAGCAAAGGCTGCAAAGCGCCACAAGGTCAACTTGATCCAGCTGGAGGACCAGTTTGGCCAGGGCATGCTTCAGAGCCTTCTGCAGCCGTATCTGCGGGTGCACCACCCGTGCGAGATCGAGCCGACACGCAGCAATGTGCAGAAGGAGCGGCGCATTATTAACGCGCTGGAGCCCGTGCTTAACCAGCACCGACTGATCGTTAACCGATCTGTTGTTGAAAACGACGTCAAGTCGCGTGATGGCGTATCAGACGAGACGTCGCTGTCTTACCAGTTGTTTCACCAGCTGACACACATCACAGTCGACCGCCAAAGCCTGGCGCATGACGACCGTCTAGACGCAGTCGCTGGCGCAGTCCAGTATTGGAATGAGTCACTGGCCATTGATGAGGACCGAGCTATTAAGGAACGCCGTGCAGAGCTTTGGGATTTGGAGCTGGAGGCCTATAAAGGAAATATCGAGGGTGCGCTCGACGCTCAAGTCCTTGGGCTACCACTTGAAAAGGCTGGCAGGAACGCAAGTAATGACGTCTGGATGGTCACAGGACAAAAGGCTTTGCGATAAACCACGAGCCTGGGTTGTTCGTCTTCCTGGAGCGTTTATGCACCTAGGCGACGAGCAAAGCTACACAGCGTTTCAAACAATCGTTTCTGCAAGCAGTGCTGAGGCGGCTTGGGAAGTGGCTTGCATGACAGACGTCTGGGAAACCCTGCCGTTTCAGGTAAAACGAGTGCAGGTCTTTCCACGCGATTTAAGCGTTGAGCGATGTACAGCAAGTTGATCGAGGCGGCAAGGGTCTACGAAGACTTGCCACATCAAATTGCAGCGTTCACAATCCTTGAGCGGTACGTTCCAGCCGTTGCGTTAGAGGAGTTTGTGGAGACATACGCCGCGGCCCAAAAGTATCCGGCTTGTCCGCCTACGGGTTGCGAGTAAAGCTACGCTTGTTCTGTTGCTAAACACGCCATGGCACACAAAAAAGGTAAGGGCAAAGGCACCGGCAAAAAGAAGGGCTACTGATGGCTGCTAAAGACGGTCTCTACATCAACATCCACCGGAAACGGGAAAGGATTAAGCGCGGATCTGGCGAAACCATGCGCAAGCCTGGCAGCAAAGGTGCCCCTACTGCTAAGGCTTTCCGCGATAGCGCCAAGACCGCCAAGAAAAAGCGCTAGACGCGCCCTTTTTGCATCAAGATCCACTGTCGCTGGGCTTCAGTAACAGTTGCCTTGTCGTAACCAGGCGTGTTGATAATGTCCTGCAGGGCCTTGCGGCGATACAGCTCGTCTTCCGTAAAGCCCATCATGCCGCCAGGCGGGATGCCAGCAATAAGCATCGAATCTTTGGGCTGTTCCATTTCAGGCTGCCCTTGGCCCTGCATTGCGCCGCACATGTCAAGTCTTTTTTAGTAGCGCCGCGCTCACCGTAGCGACCAGGCGGTCATCGACGTCATTATCGGTGGTCTTAGCTGCAGCCATCAAGAGGTCAACGATCAACTTTTTGACGCTGTTGCTTTTGAGAAACGCAAAAAGGATTGGTCTAATTAACAGAAGCATGGGTTGATGCTCTCGTTACGCTTTGACAGTAGCGCTGCTTTGCAATGGCAAACAACGACACCGAACACAACGGTGGCATCTTGTCTGACCTAATCCGCATCATTGTTCTTGCTTGGTCTTTGGCGTGCCTTAGTCTCAGCTACCTAGGCCAGGTCAAGGCCATGGATCCTACATTTGCCGCCTCAATGCTTACAGCGGTGTTGAGTTCCTATGGAGTGAGTGTTGGTAAGACCAACGGCAAAAAAGATGACAGCAATAAGCTAGACGTAAGCAAGACCACGCCACCTGCTAAGCCATGAAGATCCAATGGCTATTGATCGCAGCCTTAGCGCCTGCTCCAGCGCTAGCCAACACAGTTACACCGACGTGGTCTACTGGCAGCATGCAGAGCACGACCACCACGAGCCAGACAATCGAGGAAACGATTCAGCATCAGATCTACGGATCAGAGATGTCCTCATGGTCTGGCGAGAACGTGACGCCCAGCGCAGCCGACATTACGGGTGCCAGCACAACATGGGACCTGACGACCGACGGCGATGCGTTTACTTTCGAGTACACGACTCGGGACGCCGACACATTAATCGAGCAGATCGACATCGACCGCACAATCGAAACCGATTCCACTACTACGTCGCTCAGTGTGTTCTCGCAGTGATGCTTGCGGCACCTGCCGCAGCCGAAACAACTAACAACTCGGCGCCCAGGGCCCAGGCCACAAGCAACAACACAAACCAGTCGGTCCAGTTCAACAACAACGGTGCGCCCAGCCGGCAGCACTTTGGCGGCAGCGTCAGCTGCAACGGGCCCACTCTGGTGATGACACCGTTTCACCTAGAGGCGCACGCTGACCCGATTCCGTCAGAGGACTACACCCGTGCGCAAAACTTTGGCGCGCAGCTCAGCATCAACATTCCGCTGGATGGGTCAATTACTGAAATGTGCAAGGCCATGGTGCGGCGAAAGCTGGCAGCACAGCAACAGCAAATAGAAAAGGAGAAACTCGACTATCACCTTGTCCGGGCTCTTAAGTGCGCTGAGCTTTATAAGACCGGATTCATGCTGCATCCCGACTCAACGCTCGGCTCTACTCTCTGCTCCGACGTAGTCTCAATCGACGTCTACCGAAAGTCTCAGGGTCTTTCCCCCGCAGTTTTGCCAGCTTCTTCAGTGCCGTCTGAAACGCAGGCTTCAGCACCTTTACGAGATTCTGAGCAGCAAGAGTCGCGCCCACAGAAGCCGCTGCCGCCGCTGCCGCCGTCGTTGCAGCCACAGTCACCACCTCAGGGGTCGGCAACGCAAACTCCAGAGACGTCCCCGGCACAGTCACCGTCGGCTGCTGAACCTCAACCTTTTCAATCTCAGGCGGATTGACCAGTAAATCAATCGTTTCCTGTTGTGCCTGAATGTTGTCGTTGAGCTGGCGAATCTGCTCCTGCAATTTCTTTGCAGCATCGCGCGCGCTTTGGTCAACGCCTTTCGGTGGCGGCTTTGGCTTTGGTGGTTTTTTTGGTGGGACGCTTGGCGGTATCAGGATCGGATGCGAGGGAGCCGGAAAGACCGGCTCCTCGATCGATGGCCTTGGAAGCTTGATAGACCCAGGCAGCTGTATGGATGGCAGCTGCAGTGGGTCCACCTATCAGAAGTCGACGATTGCGCCGGTCTTGATGTAGCTGGCGGTATCAGAGTCGTCAAACTTGCCGAAGCCAGCCTCGGCGTAGATGCTGGTTCGGTCGTCGATTCTGCCGCTCGCGCCAGTCTTGCCTGACCAACCCCAGTCAGTGCTAGTTGTGTCGTTGCTCATGGCAGGGCCGGCCTGAATAAAGAAAGGGCCGTCCTTGTAGCCGACGTGCAGGTCAAGGCTGCTGCCGCTAGAGCTGCTGCCAGAAAAGCCGGTCTGAAATTCTGGATTGAAGTAGCCGCCGGCTGATGCACTGCTGCCAAGCAGCGTGGCAATGGTTGCGGCCGCCGCACACACAATGCGCTTCATTGCAATTAAGCAAAAGACGACTACAAACTATCGTTGCTCTACGTTGCCGTAGATGTTGTGCCAATAGGTTTGGCGATCGGCACAGCAATAACTACCAAGGCACACCCGTTCCAGTAGTTGGAGTGGCTTGTTCTGTCAACCAGCCTCAAGGGCTGCAACTTTGGCTTCTAAGGTCTCAATTCGGGCTTGTGCTTCTTGAAGCGCCTTGATAGCCATCCACATCATCTGTTGTTCTTTAACACCCTTGCGAACAATTTCAGGGACAGCAGGTGTTACAACGTTGCCATCATCATCTAAGACAGCATCTTCTGCCCTTTGCTTAATAAAATCAGTGAGCACTTCAGGGCAATGCTCTTCGACTTGCTGAGCAATAACCCCATAATGAAGATCATCAGTATCAGCGTCCTCGTTGTAGTGGAACTTTTTAAGTTCCCAGCTTTTTACTTTGTCCCACTTGCTATCAAGGTTAACGATGTTTTTCTTCTCACGCTCATCGCTAATATTGCTGTTATTGAGGGAGTAGTTTGCAATTCCTCCATTAAACATCACATAAAATCTGTACCCATTGTTAGTCGCATTAGTGTTATATCCTGAAAGGAGGAAGCTGGTTGCCGTGCTTTCGTTGCCTACAATTCTTAGCCAAGGGTTATTGGATTGACTTACTTTTACCCCTGGATCACTGCTACCTGAATTACTGGTACATGCGAGCAAAATGTCACCAGAACTATTAATCCTCATCCGCTCAGTTGTACCAGTTTTAAAGGTCAACGAGTTACTTGTACTTGTACCAATGGAACCAGCAACGCTTCCATTTTTTCCAAACCTAATATGATCAGTGGCTGCTGTATCGTCACGGCTAATGTTAATATAACCTCTGCCTATTTCAGTGCTATTCAGATCAGCAGGAGTGCCAAACGCTACCGCTGTGGTTAGACCAACAAGCAAGTTGCCCGAGCTATCAATTCGCATCCGCTCGCTTGAAGCTGTATAAAAACGCATCCGATCATCGCCATGGTCATAGTCAAGACGACCACGATCGGTTCCGCCGGTTCCGTCAGCAAAATTGATGCCGCCAGAATTTCCTGTGCCCGAAAGGATTGTTATGCCATTTGCAGAAGATGTATTGCCAACAACTAAATTGTTTGCGTCGGAATCGTAACTGCTTGCATTCGTAACCCCAATGCCTATTTTTCCCGAGCTGTCGATTCGCATCCTTTCAGTCACACTTCCGCCGTTGAGGCGAGTGAAGAATCCAAGCGCACCATCGCGTTCAGCAACCGCATTGTGGCTATCTT
>Ga0163109_10001505_pt1 | contig 18388 bp, 17 predicted proteins | sample CRUFie1St13metaG_FD_108704 | JGI IMG/M metagenome (GOLD analysis project Ga0163109, IMG submission 108704) | Marine microbial communities from the Costa Rica Dome - CRUD Field 142mm St13 metaG | ecosystem: Environmental > Aquatic > Marine > Oceanic > Photic zone | place: Costa Rica: the Eastern... | reverse complement strand
CAGAATTCACGCCGCTTTCCATATTGAAACTCGTCGCACTCATGGAAGAGGCCGGTCTACCACCCGGCACAATCAACGTCGTCAATGGGAGCGGCGCCATTACCGGTGCCGCGCTAGCAGGTTCTAAGGACATTGATCGCATTGCTTTTACAGGGGGCGGTTACACCGCGAGACGGGTCATGGCGGCGGCCGCGGCTCACCTCACACCCGTACACTTCGAACTGGGCGGCAAGTCAGCGAACATTGTGTTTGATGATGCGGACATCGAGCGGGCAGTAGACGGCTCTCTGGTCAACATTTTCAGCAATAGCGGCCAGATCTGCATCGCAGGGTCGCGTATCCTGGTACAGCGAGGCATTGCCGAGCGCTTCACGAAGGCCTTTGTCGCCAGAACCGAGGCTTTGATCGTCGGTAACCCCCTAGCCGCACAGACCGAGGTCGGCCCCATGGCTTTCAAAGCGCATTGGCACCGCGTGCTGGATCATATCGAGCGCGCCAAGTTGGAGGGCGCTACGCTGCTTTGCGGGGGAGAGGCACGCACCGATCTGGGGGATGGTTACTTTATTGCGCCCACAGTTTTTCAAGTGGATAGCAATCAGCTGTCGCTATGCCAGGAGGAAGTGTTTGGCCCTGTTGTCAGCATTCAGATTTTTGATGACGACGACGAAGCACTGTCGATCGCCAACGACAGCCTCTTTGGCCTCGTGGGGTACTGCTGGACCCGCAGCCTAGCTCGGGCGCAGGCCTTCCAACAGCGAGTCAACGCCGGAACACTCTGGATCAACACACCGCTTGCGCGGGATTTGCGAGCGCCCTTCGGTGGCTTCAAAGAGTCCGGCATTGGCCGGGACGGCCCGCGCCAAGCAGCCGAATTCTTCACCGAGGAAAAAGCCACCATCACAGCTTTGGGTAACACACCTATTCGCAAGTTAGGGCAAGCCAACTGACCGCGACGCCACTACTCTTACCGAATAGACAAACATCGAAAATCGCGGAATGCAGGTGCCTACTGCGTAACACGATACAAAAAAGGCAGCCATTGAAGGCTGCCTTTTTCTGTCGCATCAAGTAAGAAGGGTGCTGTCGCATCGCACCCAACTTGAGTAATGGCTCAGAAGTCCCAGCGTAGCCGGAAACCGAATTCGCGCTCATCGCGGAGATGAATGTGCACACTCTCTACGGCAAAGTTGTAAGCGAATGTCGTATCCCGGACGTACTTACTGGTGTCAGCAATGTTATTGCCGCCAGTGGGGGCGTCCTCGTCAGTCAGGTTCGAGACATAGGCCTCAAGACTGATGCCGTTATCCATGCGGACACCTGCTCTGAGATTGATCTCTGTGGCTGACGGTATCTCGGTCATATTCGTGACCTCGTCATAGTAGGAGCCTGTGTAGAACAGCTCGCCTCTCGCGTAAGCACCGCCCAAGGGTGTATCGAAATCGTAGGTGGCGATCAGAGAACCGATCCACTCCGGATAGCGCGCCGCCTGCTGACCTACACAGGATAATCCAGGGCCGAACACGTCGTTGTAGTCACCGCAGTCACCGTTCTCGGGGAAGTCCGAGATCTCGGCCTTGGTGTAGCCCAGCGCTGCCTGCAGCAACAGGTTATCTCGAACACGATAGTTCATGTCGATCTCAAAACCATCAATGTCACTGGAGGTACCGTTACCACTAAACGCTACGGTACAGGTCTCTGTGTTCGGAATGCCGTCACCATCCGAGTCACCTGAACAGGTGACATCTGCGGGAATCACACCGAAGCCCGAGTAAACCTGGTCCGATCGCTCCATGTGGAAGATGGCAACGTTCATCGCCAGCCGGCCACTATCAGAGGCATATTTCCAGCCCGCCTCGTAGTTCTTCAGCGTTTCCTCCCCGAAGGTCTCACCAATTCCCGGTGTATCCGCGTTGAAGACTGCAATCTGCTCCGGCGTTGTCAGCTTGGAGGCCACCTCTGGGTTGAAGCCGCCAGGCAGCGTGCCCTCACTGTAGTTCGCGTAGAACATATGATTGTCGTTGAGCTCATACTTCACCACGACACGCGGTAGCGTCGAGGAGAACTCTGTTGGTGATAGATCCTTACCTGCCGCGGCGTTGACGCTGGGGTCGTTGATTTCATCTTCTTGTCGTCTGACTTCAGCAATCACGGTTAAGTTGTCCGTAATTCTGAAATCAACCGAGGCGAAGATGCCCGAAGTGTCTGCCTCAATAAGCGAAAAGGCCGTGGTCGGATTGTAAATGTCCGGGAACCAATAGCCTGGACCCCCACCAAACATGTCTCCGAAGTATTGGTCGTAGAAACCACCGTGCGCCTTGGATGACATCTCAACCTGAGTCGCGCCAACAGACCAATCAAAGCGATCGCTGGTGCCCGACAGTCTTACCTCGAAGGTTTCGTCCTCGGTCACACGCGCGTTATAAGTGTGGAAACCGAACCCACCGGCCGCATCAAAGTCATGAAACAAGACATAGTCGTCTTCATTCTTTCCGTAGGCCACGTTCAGATTGAGCGAATCGGTCAGATCCCATGAGACGATAGCACCGAAGCGTTCGCCGTCTCCCGCCTTACCAAAACCATTGTGAGACAAGTCATCAAATGAGTGATCGCCAATGGGCGCATAACCCGGGCCACCATTCGCGCCTGCCCAGTCGCCATTGGCGCCACGTAGCTGTCCGGTGGCTTTGCCAAAGATATCCGCAGATGAGGAGGCGCCAATGCTGCCAGGGATGTTCACCTTCCCTTGGTAGACCGACTCCAGGCCGTTGACGAAAAAGCAGCTGAAGCTATTGATGGCTGGCGTGGGCTCTGCACAGAAATTGTGCTCTGCCAGGCCGCCGACCACCGCGTACGCGCCGGGTCCATCCTCGTCCTCATAAGCGGACGCGCGTAGCATGATGTTCAGGTTATCGGTGGGGTTAAAGTCGAGCATGATGCCGTAAGCAAGCGTCTCTTCATCTCCCAACCGCTGGCCCTCAACAAAGGCGTTGTCGTAGTGACCTTCTTTGTCGGTGTAGCTAAAGGTCGCTCTCACACCGAGGTTGCTGGTGATAGGGCCCTCGATGAAACCGGTCGTCGAGGCCTTACTCTTCGCACCGTAATCAAGCTCGATGCCGCCCTTGAACTCGTCACCGGGCCGACGGGTGATGATGTTGATCGCACCTGAGTATGTGTTTCGACCAAACAGTGCAGACTGCGGCCCTTTAACGACCTCGATGCGCTCCACCTGAGTAATCGGCAAGCTGTGTAGTCCGGACGTAACTATGAGGCCATCGACAAACACCGAACTAGTCCGCTGGAGTGGGCTGGTAGCGTCGAAGGTGACACCCCGGAATCGCGGCATCAGAACCGTTCGCCCGTTCTCGTTGTTCATGGATTCGATAAACAAGCCCGGAGCTGTCTTTTGCACATCCACGATATTTTTAAACGCACCCGCCTGAATATCCGCCGCGCTAATCGCTGTTATCGCAATCGGGGTCTCCGACAGCGACTCTTCCCGTTTCCTCGCCGTGACCATGACTTCTTCTAGCATGGCCCCCTCTTCCTGTGAAAAGGCCGTCGACGTGTGAGCTGTCGCTGCCACTGCAAAACTGACCGCTAAAGCAATCGGATTATTTTTTATGAAGTGCATGGGTGACTCTCCTTTCTGGAATATGGCGAAAAAAGGCCGAGCTGTATGGCCCAAAACGCTCTTAGTTATATCTTTAATACTTTTGATATCCGCTTGTACAGGTTTTGTCAAGCTTGGCGAGAAGCGAGTTCAAGCCGATGAGGAGGGGTCTGCTCGCCGAATCGGAAGCGATAGGCACGTAAAAACACACAACAACGTTGCGTTGCAGCATGGGTAGTAGGCCCTTGAAACATGAAAACGCGAGACAATACTGGCTTTCAGGGGCTAGTGATCCTTCAGGTGCTCACGGTGTCGCCATGGTTAACGCTCCATTAGGCGTCACGGAGGCACCTAACCGGCAACAACCACTATTGGCTGGTATCCCATGCACCGCATTTTTGTTCCAATTCCGACAGATGCTTGAACAAAGCGCGGATTCTGGCCGACTGGCGGAGATCCTTGTGATGCAGCAGCCAGGTGTAGCCCCAGTGGGCCGAGGGCACACCGGGCAGCAATATGAGGTCAGGGTACTGGCGGACTAAAAAACAGGGCAACGCTGCGACGCCCAACTTATTGGTGACAGCGACGGTCCGGGGGGTGATGCCATCGATCAAATGCCGGGTTTTAAGGCCCAGCGACTCCGCGTCGGGTAAATCCCCTAGAGTCAGTGCCCGGCCCGAGGCCTGAATACAGGTCAGGTCCCGATGCCCCCGAGCCGCCTCACTCAGCAGTTCGCGATGCACGTAGTAGCCTAACGAGATTCTACCGAGCTTAATGCCGACAATGTCCTTCGGTGGGCGCTTGTGCTTGGGAATACCTCTGACGGCGATGTCCGCCTCCCGGCGGGCAAGATCGACCGGGTCATCACTCACCGTAATGTCGAGCTCTATCCGCGGGTACTTGTTGGCAAACTCCGCCACTGCCTCCGATATGTGGGTAAGGGGCACGGCGGGCAGCGACAGTTTAATGCGCCCGCTCAGCTCGGAATCCTTCCCCGTCACCTGCCGCTCCGCCTCCGACAGGGTCTCTTCTACATCACGGGCTGCGGGTAGTAGCTGATCGGCCAGCGACGTTGCGCGAAATCCATCGGGAGTGCGATCGAACAGACGGCCACCCACCTGCTCCTCTAGCGAATCCAAACGGCGCATCACCGTCGTGTTACTCACAGACAGCGTCGCCGCCGCTTTACGAGTTGACCCCGCTCGTGAGAGTGCCAGCAGCACCTTCAAATCGTCCCAGTTCATTGGGCATTTCCCCCTTTGAGGTGCTGTTGGCCGCGAACGTCAGGAGACCAGTATTTCCCCGTTTTTGTCCTTCAACACGACGCGATCATCAGACTCGACATCACTCGAGCACTGCAATGTCACTGTGTTTTGACCCGCAGGCGTCACCTTTAACTTCAGCGTCTCGACACCACGGTACGACTTGGTGCCGTACATTCTGACGCGTGTTTCTTCCCCATAAAGAACTTTCAATTCACTCTTGCAGACTGCCAACTGCTCAGCGGTGTCTGCCTGAATGACGCCTGCCTGCCCCAGCAGCACCGGGCTTAAAACCAACGCCACTCTCTTGCCTAAACCAACCATTTTCATAACGGACCTCCAGTTTGGATGGGGAGCAACATGCTCCACGTAAACTATACGGGTCCCGGTTACGCAACGTTTGTAACATATATAAACTGTATTTGTTTCAATTATGCAACAATAAGTGTAGGGCCAGCGCAGAGCGTAGTGTAATCGGCAAGGCGACAAGGTGGTGATGTGGTATTTGTCGCGCAATCACGACGAGACCGCGATTGCGCGCCCGAATGAATTCATCATCGACCGCAAAAACCCCCGCTACCACCTCTATTTTGGTTTCGGCATCCACCGCTGCATGGGCAACCGGCTGGGCGAGATGCAGCTTCGCATTCTGTGGGAGGAAATTCTCAAGCGTTTCTCTCACGGAGAGGTAGTTGGCCAACCCGAGCGGGTCCTGTCGAACTTTGTCCGCGGGTACTCGTCACTGCCGGTCGTGTTGCACGCCTGACCGACGTTACTAAGAAATAGCTGCCCTGACAGTCAGACCTCGAGCAGAAACGTCACCGGGCCATCGTTCACCAGCGCCACCTGCATGTCGGCGCCGAAGCGGCCTGTCTCGACCCAGACATCACCTTTGCTCAAGGTCTCAGCCAGCGCATCACATAACGCGGATGCCTGCTCGGGGGATGCGGCGGTCGAGAACCCTGGCCGGTTGCCGCTAACCGTATCGGCAGCCAGCGTAAATTGCGAGACTAACAGGATGGCACCGTCTGCCTGAGCGACGTTCAGGTTCATTTTGCCCTCGGCATCGGAAAACACCCGGTAGCGCAGTAGCCGCTCCGCCATGCGGGTGACCGTCTGTTTGGTATCCTGAGGCTCCACACCCACCAGCACCAAAAGCCCGCCATCTATCTCGCCCACGACCTCGCCCGCCACGGTGGCCGATGCTTGGGTAACGCGTTGCAGTAAACATTTCATAAGGTGAGGTCTGGCAGTTTTTGATGGGGTTACTGGTCTTTTGGGCGCGCTAAGAACGCCCCGCTAGACCATGGCTTGAGGCGATATGCGCCAACAACCCCTGCGACGCCTCGGTCAGCATATCGAACACCCGAACAAACCCCTCGTCGCCATCATAGTAGGGGTCCGGTACTTCACCGCCCCAACCCTCCGCCCAGTCGAGCATGAGGCTAAGTCGGTCCTGCGCCGCGTGAGGGTAGGAGGCCTCGAGTACAGCGAGGTTGTCTCGGTCCATCGCCACAACGTAATCAAACTGATCAAAATCTGCCTCGCAGACCTGCCGCGCGCGCAGGTCTGTCATATCAATATCCCGTGCTAGCGCCGTGACGATGGCCCTTGCATCGGGCGGGTTGCCGATGTGGTACGCGTGGGTGCCCGCTGAATCTGTCGTGATCTCGTCATTTAACCCCGCCGCAGTGACTGCCTCGCGAAACAGCGCGTGCGCTGTCGGGGACCGGCAGATGTTCCCCATACAGACAAACAGCACGCTGACGCTCATGCCTAGGTTGCCCACTTCAGGCCTAATGGCTGCTGGAGCAGACTACGCAGGTCGTCCATGAGCGCACCGCGGACGGCGTCGCTGTATGGGACTGCGCTGCCAACACCCCAGGCCGGACCGGGCCATGCATCATCAGCGTGAAATCGCGCGATGTGGTGCACGTGCAGCTGCGCCACCTGATTACCGAGCACGGCAATGTTGAGTTTGTCGGCGGCGAAGTGCGCTTTCATCGCCTCGCCCAGCCGCATCGACTCCTGCCACAGCTGCGTCTGATCGGCCTCGCCGAGCTCAAAAGGCTCGGTGATATCACCGCGCCGGGGTGCCAGAATGAGCCAGGGATATCGCGCATCGTTCATCAGCAAAAGCTGACTAAGCGGCGTCTCGCCCACTACAAAAGTGTCGGCCGCCAACCGCGGGTCGAGCTTAAATTGATCAGACATTCGCAGGCTCCAATGCGCATAGCAGTGGCTTGGCCGCCACACCCTGGTGAATCAGCTCAGGCTGACTCCTGAGCAAAGGCCAGACTAGGCTCGCGTGATCGGACCACGCCCAGGTAGGCGACACCAGCGCGACGGAGAGCGAGGTCCCAGCCATCGCGTGATTCAGGGCGGTGCGCACAAATCGGATGAGTATCCAGTTCATGGAAACAGGCTGACACGGTTAGCGTGGGCGATTCAAGCGCTGGATATCAGCCGTTGGTGATCCAGAGCGTCTGATAGGGAGACAAGGTCCACTCTGGTAATCCTTGCTCAACGGGCGCGGCGGAAATGAGCTCCCGCCAACGGTGATTGACCGCGAGGTTCAGACGGCTCAGCGGCAGGACTTGCTCTTCATGGGTGAGGTTGTGCACGCAAAACAGGCTCTGGCGCCTATCGAGTGACTGTCGCCAGAATCCAAACAGCTCATCACCCAAGTGCAGGGTGAATTGCGTCGCGTTGGGGTGGAATGCCGGCTGCGCTTTGCGCAGGGCAATAAGGTGCTTCAAAGCCTCAAAGACAGCGTGATGGTCCGACGCACTGCAATCCAGCGCGCTCGACAACGCGCGCAGCTCCCACTGATGTCTGTTGATCGACCGGTTATGGCTGGTGTGCGCCAGACGCCCGAGGTCATTGCGGGTACCCAACAGAGAGTGGATATAAAAAGCGGGCACACCCTCGAGGCCCAGCATGATGGCGTGCGCACACAGGAAGCGCTCGAGCCCCCACTCGTCCTTGCCGAGGGTGGTGCCCTGGAGCGCATCTCTTAGCGCAATGTTGATCTCATAAGGTTTCGCTTCAATGCCGGCGGCTTGCCGCCACGAGACACGACCCCCGAACTGCTCCATCGTGGCCAAGAGCCTGTCGACCTCTGCCTGCTCCAGCAGGCCCTCTACCGGGCGCAGCCCAATGCCATCATGGGAGGCAATGAAATTGAAGTAGATAGTACCGTCCTGTGCCGGCGGCATGCTCATCATCCAGGTCGACAAGTAACGACTGGTGCCTGTGACCATCGCGTGCACTAACAGCGGCGGCAAGGAGAAGTTGTAAATGCCGTGCGCCTCATTGGCGTTGCCAAAATAAGACAGGTTCTCGCGGTTGGGAACATTGGTCTCGGTAATGACGATGGAGTCGGGCTGCGCGCACTCGATGATCAGGCGAAACAGTCTGATCAGCTCGTGCGTCTGGGGCAGGTTCATGCAGGTAGTGCCGCTCTCTTTCCACAGAAACGCCACGGCATCGAGCCTGAATACCCGCACGCCGGCATCAAGTAACTCGCAAATGATACTGACGAACTCCACGACCACCGCTGGGTTGGAAAAATTGAAGTCAACCTGATCGGGACTGAAGGTGCACCACACGGCCCGGTCGCCCTGCTCCGTAGCCACAACATTCAGAAGCGGCGAAGTCCGGGGCCTGACGACGTGGCTGGTGTCGAAGGTCTCATCCGGGGCGAAGAAGTAATCATCACCGGGGGCCTCACCCTTACGAAAGTTCTCGAACCAGGCCGACCGACTCGAGCAGTGGTTGAGCACGACGTCAGCCATCAGCCGATAGTCTACGCCCAACCGGGTGATGTCCGACCAAGTGCCGAGTGCCTCGTTGACGCTCGAGTAATCGAGCACCGCAAAGCCGTCATCCGAGGTCCAGGGGTGAAAGGGCAGCACGTGCACCCAGCTCACCAGTGCGCCCAATCGTTGTGTCAAAAAACCATGCAGAGTCTTAAGCGGCGACTCCTCACCATTAAGCAGTGAGTCGCCATAGGTGATCACTGCCACATCGGTCTCGTCCCATAGGTTGCGATGCGACGGCGGCGGCGACTGCGTTGCACTCAGCTGCGCGGCGTCGAGTAATCGATCAACCCAACCGTCCAGCGCGACGTCTGACACGACATCGCCGTAGACCGCGGCGAGGTGCTCCCGCAGCCGCTGGGATAGCGTGCTGATCATCCCCGGGCGACTTTTGGTAGCTCGAGCGCAGCAGAGAATTCCTCGTGATCGGTCTCTACCGCTGCGACCAGTTCGTCAAAGATATCGGGCATGGCGCTGAATACCCGGTTCCAGGTGGGAATAAAGGGCGCCTCTGACGAACGCTCCAAAAACTGCGCGCCGGCCTCGAGAATGTTCTCAGCGAACAGCTCGATCGCCTCCTCTTCCCTGTGAATGTCAAAACTCAATCCATTCATGATCGCGTCGTTGCGATATGTCTCGATCAAATCGAGCGCCATCCGATAGTAGGTGGCTTTCAAGGTCCGGAACGTTTCCTGATTGAACACCGTGCCCTGGATCGCCAGCTTACGATAGAGGGATCGTGCGATATCGAGTGACATGCGCGACAGACCGGCGTTCTGATCATCCAGCGACAGGTCCTGATGCTTGTGGTCGTAGTTATCGGCTATGTCGACCTGGCAAATCTGCTTGTTGCTGTTGCTACGGTAAACCTCCGAGACCACGCCGATCTCGAGACCCCAGTCGGTGGGAATTCTCAGATCACCGAGCAGACGCTTTCGGAACGCAAACTCGCCCGCGAGGATGTACCGGTAGCTGTCCAGATAATTGAGATACGGCGACTCGCCGACAATGCGCTTCAGCGCACGAATCATGGGCGTCACCAGCAGCCTGCACACCCTGCCGTTGATTTTGTTTTCGGAGACCCGAGGGTAAAAACCCTTGCAGAACTCGTAACCAAACAGGGGGTGCGCGACCGGATAAATTAACCTCGCCAGCAAGCTGCGGTCGTAAGTCAGAATGTCGCAGTCGTGCAGCGCAATTGCTTCCGCCCGGCCGGTGGCCAATGCGTAGCCCATGCAGTACCAGACGTTGCGCCCCTTGCCGAGTTCCTGTGGCGCGAGACCCGCCTCCTGCAGGCGCGCGTCAAGGGCTTTTAAGCGGGGGCCGTCATTCCACAGCACGCGATGGTGCTGCGGCAGATCGGCAAAGAAGCTGAGTGCGTGTTGGTACTCATCCTGGGTCGCGCGATCGAGGCCGATGACGATCTGTGACAGGTAAGGAACCGATTTCAGCTCCTGAATGATGGCCGGCAACGCGGGCGTCTCGATTTCCGAGTACAACGAGGGCAGTATCAAACCCAGAGGGCGTCGCTCACTGAACTGCAGCAGATCGTTTTCAAGATCAGCGGTGGAGCGTTCACCCAAGTTATGCAGCGTTGTGATCGTGCCGTTTTGATAAAAGTCGGCCACGGTCTTCCTCCTCCTCTACGCGCGTGATAAGCGCTTCGATACCCTCGGCCCAGCCTGCTGGCCCGAAGTTATCACTAATCACCATGCCGCCTGTGCGCTTCGGTGCAGGTGGATCATGAACCGGGGAACGGACTATCAGCGCCAGATCCGCGACCTCCAACATCTCCACGTCGTTCTCGGCATCACCTGCAGCAATGCTCACTGCCCTCTCATAACCGGGCAGTTCGGCGCGGATTTTGTGGTGGAGCCAGCTCATGGCATGCCCCTTCCCGCCTCTGCCGAGGACATGAACAAAGCGCCCGCCCTGAACACAGCGCAAGTCCAGCGCCTCAACTTGTTCAGCGAACAAGGGCCTGTCAGCAGGGGTTCCCAACCAGACCAGCGTTTCACAATGGTGGCGGTCTTTTGCGCGCGCGGCGCTCGCTGCATCCAGACCGGTAACGGCCATGACCTGTTTGTCTGACAATTCGCACAGCGACTGATAGCGATTGCCCCACTCGATGTTAAGTATCGCCAGCTGCCTGCGAATCATGCCGCGGGGCGGGCCAAAACAATGGATCCATGCCCTGGCGTTGACGTCGTCGTCTGCACCCTCGGATCTGGTGAGACCCCAGTCATCGGGCACCCATACCGCGGCGCCATTCTCAATAATCATAGGGCCGGCTAACTCGAGGTCCTGCATCAGACTCACAGTCTCGGCGCGGGTCTTGCTGGTACATGGGACAACAGGAATGCCTCGGGCTCTCAGCGCATTGACCGTCGCGAGCGCCTCATCAAAGGCGTAGGTGTAGTGGTCCAGCAAGGTGCCGTCCAAATCGGTGTAGACGACCGCCATACTCATGCCGCCATCCCTGTCAGATGCATCCTCTCGACACTGCGATCCGGAGCGAGTTCCCAGAGACAATCCGCCCGCGCAGGTAGGCTCTGCAAACCGTGCTCGGTGAGTCGCTGAAAATAAAGGATGAAATCGGCGACCTGCGCGCGGGTCATTGTCGGATCCGCTTCAGCGGGATGCGCCTCCCGAAACCGCGCTGATAACTGCGCTTCCTGTTGCCAACGCCAGTCGAACACTGCACTGAAGCTGGGCGCCTGAAGGACCAACAGTGCATCAAGCTCCGCGAAAAGCGCCGCATATTCCTCGCCCAAGAAACGGTTCACTGAAGTGCGCCAGATCCGGTCGGGGTCCAGATCCACTTCGGTGGGGTTAATGGGTTCCCTTAGGGCCTCTGTAGGCTGCGGCGGTATGCCCACACACCAACCTTCTAGCAACACAATCTGCGTTGGCGCACCGCCTTGGGGGTTATGCACCAAATTGGTGCGATCGTCTACTGCCTTATCAAAAACCGGTAGCGCTACCTCATGCCCGTTTTGCAGGGCCTTAACGGCCCGCCTCAATAAATCGAGATCATGGGTCCCGGGCACCCCGCGGGTCGCAAACAGCGGATGTACGCGCTGGGCTAGGGACTCGCGCTCCGCTTTAGTGAGATAAAAATCGTCCAGCGATAGCACTTTGGTTACGACACCATGGGCGTCCGCCAATACTCGGGCCATCGCATCCACTAAAGTGCTTTTACCTGACCCCTGACAGCCGCTGAGACCCACTAATAAAGCGCTTTTGGACGTACCTACCCGCTTAGCGAGGGCTGCGGTAACGCCTGCATACCAACGTAAAAAGACTCGTCCAAACTGTTCAGGAAGTCCTCGTTCGTTTGTAAACCGCTCCAATGTGGCAAGTCGTGCCACGTCTGTCTTTTGCTCATCATCCATAACGTTTAAGCTCACCTTGTTAACCAGTGTTGCATTAGTCGCACCACCCTCCTGGTGATGCCCCCCACGTTGTCTGGCGCTGCAGTTTGTCGCACCGCAATGCGCCGCTCTGTATGACAATGCAAGCACCGTGCCTATTTCGATCGAGCAGCGAGCAATACGCCATTTTCGATACACTGAGTGGGACGAAACCTCGACATAGCGATCGGGCACCCACGCCCGCAGGCATAAACGATGCAGGATGCGATCTCTGTTTTTATGGGTCGGCGTGCCGCCGCCACCATCAACGAATCCGGCTGGCGCTCCGCTCCGTTCAGCACATTGATCGGCGCATCGGGCGGGCCGAAGTGGCTCATTCTGTCGGAGCTCGATCAGGTGCTGGGTCTCGAGTTGCTAAGATACGCCTCTCAGCCCGTCACGCTACTAGGCTCATCCATTGGCACCTGGCGACACGCGTGCCTCAGCCAACCGGATCCCGCGGCAGCGATCCAACGCCTGCAGCGCGCCTACCTCTACCAAGAATACGCCTCAGCCCGGCCTGCGCCGCAGGAGGTTAGTCGCGTCGCAGAGCTGATGCTCAAGGAGGCGCTGGGGCTAGACGGTGTAAAAGCCCTAATACAGCAAGATCGATTCCGAAACGCCATCATCACGGCTCGTGCCAAGGGTATCGCCCGGGGAAGTGACGGCGTGCCTCTATTGGCGGGCATGACAACAGCCATGGCACTTAACGCGCTTTCACGGCGCAACCTCGAAATTCTGTTTGATCGCGTCGCCTTCTGCCATGAGGAACTGGAAGCCGTCCCGTTCGCTGCGGGATTCAACACACAACGCGTCGCACTCGACGAAGACAACCTGATCCCTGCACTGAAGGCCAGTGGCGCCATCCCGCTTCTCATGCGCTGCGAGGCCTCCATCAACGGTGCGCCGGGAGGACCCTACTGGGACGGCGGCATCATCGACTATCACTTCACGCTGGCTGATTGCACCGACCCCGGACTGGTGTTGTATCCGCACTTTCGCAAACAGCTGACCGCCGGTTGGTTCGACAAGGCCCTGCGGTGGAGAACGCGCGAGGCACCCGCCGTAGAAAACTTGGTGCTGATTTGCCCTAGCGAGTCGTTCCTCGCCAATTTACCTTTCGGCAAGATTCCGGACCGGGGCGATTTTCGCGCACTGCCGCCCGCAGAACGCGTGGCGTACTGGGAGACCTGCGTGCGCGAGAGTGCTCGGTTAGCCGACGCGTTTCACAACCTGATTAGCGGCGACGAACCCCTTCGGGATGTGACCATGCTCTGAGATCGGGTGCTTACGTTGAGCCGATCAACTCGCTGATCGCCGCGCTGAGCTCATGGTGACAGCGCTCCTGAAGGAAATGACCGCCCCGGGGGAACACCTGGTGGGGCAGCCCTGTTGTGCCCGGTACGCGGCCAATAAAACTCCTCTCCAGCCCCCGGGTCACTGGGTCGTCCTCGGTAAACAGGCAGAGAAAAGGCTTGTGGAATTGCTCGAAGAACTTCCAAGCAGCTTTCTGGGCATCGACTGATAAATCCGTCGGCAAGGTCGGCACCTGGCTGGGCATCGCCCGGGGGGCCATTTTGTACGTTGCGTCGGGAAAGGGTGCCTCGTAGGCGCGCCCCAACGGTGTGATGGGGCGCAAGGCCGTGCCCAAATAATGATGTAGCGCGACTCGCGGCGCGACCCGCCAGGTGGCCGGCGCATCGATCATCATCTCCATCATGAAACCCGCGGGCATATCCGGCGTGTTCCAGCAAAACTTTTGCCAATGCGCAAAACCCATGGGGTAAGCATCAGGGTCCGATCCCAAACTCCGAAGGCCCGAAATGGCGCGGACCATGCTGGGGAAGCTGATGCGTTGACCGTCCTGTCTAAACGCCATCACCCGATCCACCGTCTGCTGATCGAGGCTCGTATTAAGTGGCAGGCCCGTATTCCCCATCACGACGCGGGCGAATCGATCCGGGTAGTCGACTACTAATCGCAAGCCAATCAATCCACCCCAATCCTGACCGAAGAGAGTGATATCGCCGAAATCATTGGCCTCAATCCACCGCCCCATCCAACCGACCTGCCGTTGATAGCTGAAGTCTTCGCGTGCGGCCGGTTTGTCTGACTTGCCGTAGCCAGGTAGATCGGGCGCAATGACCCGCAGTCCCGATGCCACCAATAGCGGCACCATCTTGCGATACAAGTAGCTCCAACTGGGCTGGCCATGCAGCAACAGTATCAGCGGCGCATTGGGGTCACCTTCATCGAGATGATGAATGCGTAAGGGCATGTCCTCGTCGATATCAATTTCGGTGTAGTGGGGCTCGAATGGATAGTCGGCTAGGCCCTCGAACCGTGCGTCCGGTGTTCTCAATACTTTCATCAGTTTCGCCTTTGCCGTGCCGGCGCGTACATTTAATGGCACAAACTATGTCATTATATTTATCCCGTCAAACCGGTGGTCAAAAATACCGCGTGACCCTGCCGCGATTGCGGGATGTCCTCGGCAATCGAACCTTGCACAAAGTGTGCTCAGACAAGGAGATCATTATGGAAGTAAAAAACGCTCTATCACCCACGCCTGAACAACTTGAGGGCTTTCTCGACCCGGAAGCCAAGGGCGCCATTTACATGTTGAACCTACTGAGCTTTAAAGAGCAGGCAGAGTATGAAGACGGCAGAGCAACAAATCTGTCCGGCAAGGAGGCTTACCAGATCTATGCTGCGGGCGTAGCAAAGGTGATTACCCGGGTAGGAGGCCACATCGGGTTTGGCGCTGATGTTGAACGGTTGATGCTGGGCGCGGTCGAGACGCTTTGGGAGCAAGTCGCTATCGCCATGTATCCTTCGCGCGCCGCCATGCTGGAAATGATTCAGATGCCCGAGTATGCCGAAATCAGCGTGCACAGAACGGCCGGACTCGCAGGACAGCTGAACATCGAGACGGTCGCGCTAGCCGGAGCATGGCTGTCTGAAGACTGGGCTTGATACGTCTGGACGCTTGAGCCGATTAATGCTTGCACCCTTCGCCACCGCTCCGGCATTCAAACCATAAATGATGCTGTTTTAGTGCTGCGGATTGGCGTAGCATCCGCGGCGTTTCAAAAAGAGAGAAATTACTCATGCGGTGGGTTAAGCGCGCTCTTCTGGGTACGGCTGGCGTCATCTTTGTGGCGGCCGTCTTTGCTTCAATGTGGTTCTGGTTCACGCCGGTCGGCGTCAATAACTACATCAACAAGGTCACGTTCAAACTGGCAATTGATTCACCGGAGCTGCTGACCTACCTAGGCGCCATCGATAACACCCCACTGGATTTCCATAGCGGCAAACTGGCGGACTACACCATGGAAGAAGAAGAGCGCGGCATAGCCGAGCTACAAGCCGCACGGGCAGGTTTGGATGCCTACGGTCCAGAAGGGCTGACCGGGCAGGAACTCCTCACGTGGAAGATCGCCGCGTGGTTCTTTGATGATTTGCTCCGCCAGGCGGAGTTGCGTCATAGCGGCTATCGCGTCAATCAAATCTCTGGCGTAACAGTGAATCTGCCGCAGTTCCTAACCGATACCCACATCATCAAAAATGAGAGAAGTGTGCGGCGCTATCTGTCGCGGCTGGCGGAATTTGGCCGCGTGCTGCGTGAAACCCACGAGCGCGTGATCGACGATCGCGCCAACGGCGTCATCCCCCCCGACTTCATCATCGAAAAAGCACTCGTCGGGATGAACAAATTTATTGCAGATGGGGCAGCGGAGAGCCCGCTCGTCACCACACTCGGACCCAAGCTTGAGTCACTGGGAGATGTCGACGACGTCGCGGCCAGCCAATTCCTGGCAGAGGCAACCGAGCTGGTTGCCACCGAGGTGATCCCAGGGTACCAAGCCATGATCGCACTGTTTCAGTCGATGCTGCCTGAAGCCAGCCACGACGCAGGGATCTGGCGGCTGCCGAACGGTGAGGCGATTTACGCCGCTAACCTGCGATCCAATACCACAACCCAGTACGCGCCCGACGAGATCCACACCATTGGGCTCGCGGAGGTGGACCGTATTGAAGGTGAAATGCTCGATATTCTCGATAGCCAAGGCGTCGCGGGGTCGTCCTTTTCCGAACGCGTTCGTATGGTGATGGAAGACCCCGCACACCAATTCCCCAACACCGATTCGGGGCGGGCGGAGATGATCGCCTACCTCGAGGCTTTCGATAAAAAAGTCATGGCGATCGCGGCCGATTACTTCATCACCATCCCGCCACAACCACTCGAGATTGTTCGGGTGCCCGAATATTCGCAAGACTCCTCACCTGGCGGTTACTACAACGGCCCGGCTCTGGACGGCTCTCGACCCGGGCGCTTCTATATCAATCAAAAAGACACCGCAGACAATCCGCGTTGGACACTACCTACTTTGATGATTCACGAGGGTTCCCCGGGTCATCACTTCCAGATCTCGACCTCGCAATTGATCGAAGGCGTCCCGCTTCTGCGCAGACTGTCGCCCTTTAATGCTTTTTCGGAGGGCTGGGCGCTTTACTCCGAGCGAATCGCCAAAACAGATATGGGCCTTTACGACGATGATCCCCTTGGCGATCTGGGCCGCTTGCAAGCCGAGATGTTCCGAGCCGTCAGATTGGTGGTTGATACCGGCATGCACGCCAAAAGATGGAGTCGCGAAAAGGCAATCGAGTACATGATCTCCAAGACCGGTATGACCCGCGAGGAGGTAACGCGGGAAATCGAGCGCTACGTGGTATGGCCGGGCCAAGCCACGGCTTACAAGACTGGGCAACTGGCGCTACTAGATATGCGTCGCGACGCCGAGGACGAACTGGGAGAGCGCTTCGACTTGCGGGAGTTCCACGAGGCGGTGCTCATGAACGGTGCAATGCCGCTGGATATCCTGAGGGACAATCTATCGGAATGGGCCGCAGCGCAGTAGTACCCGATAACGGCGCGCTGCTCTCTCACGCGCCGGTCTCATGACCGCCCTTAACGGCAATGCGGGGGCTTCTCGCTGCCGGTGGTTTTTGGACAGCGCCTGTGGCGCTCGGTTAAACCCGCTTGAGCGTCGGCTCAGAAATCTGAGCCATGCAATTCGGTGAACTGATGGGTGATGCGGCCCATCGAGACCGTGAAGATATCTGCGCCAGTCACCGGCGCTGAGCCCTCCCCTGAAATGTGCCACCCGACCCGAGCCTGATCAGCACTCACAGCTTCGATGGACCCAAAGGAAATGGCACGCTCAGCCAACCGAGCGGGCACAGTGTCAAAGTAGTCAGCAATCGCCACCCACCCCTTGTGCCGCTCCTCACCTCTCTGCAGCAACGCGTCGTAGGAGTAGTCCGCCGCCATCGCGATGGGATCTAAGCCCTTAACCGCCTCGAGGTGATGGGAAACAACTTCCGGGGGGAATCGATTAGTCAGTCGAGCCATCACAGCTGAGACGGTGCCGCGCCACTCGCCTAAATCCACATAGTCTCGGAGTGCGCAGACTGTCCGGGTGGCCGGGTCAACACGAAAGACACCATTACACGGGACCGCGTACTCTGCCCCGTCGATCCAAAACCGATCGAGACGCTCATACCAACCGGTGTCGCCTTTGACTGAAGCAGACAGGACGTCCCATTGAACCTTGTCAGACCAACAGATAATGCTCGCCAACATCTGCATCACAGATTCGCGACCCGCCGCAGGTGCATGGGGCACGTTCTGCCAGACGGCATCGGGGTGTAACGCCCACTCGACTTTGCGCAGGTCACGCGACTCAACTGCTGCCAGGAGCTTTTCTATCGCCAGGCGTGTCAGATTCTCATCACTCATCTAGCGATAATAGGTAGAGACAGGCGACGAGTGAAGGAGAGTGCGTGACAAGTGGCCTGCCGTTTTGACTTTGAGGTGATGCTGTGCCTTCTCTGCTCCGGCAGCGATAGCAGTAAGCGGTTCCTGCAGGCCATGTGGCAGGTTACTCTTGCCAACCTACGTTATACCCGTACCAAGGAGTCACGGCCGATATGACCGCCTCAGAAAAACCTTTCGATATTGTTGTGTTCGGTGCCTCAGGCTATACCGGGCGATTGGTCGCTGAATACCTCGCAGCCGAGTATGGTGACAGCGACCTGCGGTGGGCGATGGCAGGCCGTTCCCTGGGCAAACTTGCCTCCGTTCGCAGCGAGATGGGTATCAGTGACACCATCAAGTTGGTCGAAGTCGACGTCGACGACCCCGCCGCGGTCACAGCCATGGTGGATGCCTGCAAAGTCGTCATCACCACAGTCGGTCCGTATCAGTTTTATGGCAAT
>Ga0163109_10001504_pt1 | contig 18389 bp, 20 predicted proteins | sample CRUFie1St13metaG_FD_108704 | JGI IMG/M metagenome (GOLD analysis project Ga0163109, IMG submission 108704) | Marine microbial communities from the Costa Rica Dome - CRUD Field 142mm St13 metaG | ecosystem: Environmental > Aquatic > Marine > Oceanic > Photic zone | place: Costa Rica: the Eastern... | reverse complement strand
TCACCACCCGAATCAACGTTTAAAATTGCATTATGGAGATTTAACAGATGCAATGAATCTGACCAAAATTATAGAGGAATGTAACCCCGACGAAATATACAACTTAGGAGCTATGTCTCACGTGAAGGTTTCTTTTGATACTCCTGAATATGTTGGGAATGTTGATGGTTTAGGGACTCTACGTATTTTAGAGGCGGTTCGTTTATTGGGTTTAGAAAAGAAAACAAGAATTTATCAAGCTTCTACTTCTGAGTTGTTCGGAGGAATGCCCGAGAATAAAAATGACAAAGGGTTTTATGATGAGAATTCACCATTCTATCCAAGATCTCCCTATGGAGTAGCAAAAATATATGGCTTTTGGATTACTAAAAACTATAGAGAAGCCTATAATATGTTTGCATGTAACGGTATTTTATTCAATCATGAAAGTCCTCGAAGAGGAGAGACATTTGTAACTCGTAAAATTACTAGAGCTACAGCTAGAATCGCCCTAGGGTTGCAGGAAAAAATCTATTTAGGGAATTTAGATGCCAAACGAGACTGGGGGCATGCTAAAGATTATGTGCGCATGATGTGGATGATTTTACAGGCAGAACAACCAGAGGATTGGATAATTGCCACCGGAAAAACCACTACGGTGAGAGAGTTTGTTAGACTCGCTTTTAAAGAAGTAGGTATTGAATTAGAATTCAAAGGAACCGGAGTTAATGAAAAAGCATTAGTTAAAAAATGTAATAACTCTGCCTTTAAAATAGAAATAGGAAAAGAAGTGCTTTCTATAGATCCTTCATACTTTAGACCTACGGAAGTAGATTTATTAATTGGAGACCCTACCAAGGCTAAAGAAAAATTAGGCTGGGTTCCAGAACATGATTTGGCATCGTTGGTAAAAGATATGATGAATTCGGATGTAAAGTTGATGCAGAAACATCAGTATTTGAAAAAAGGTGGATATTATATAAATAATCAAATTGAATAATGAATATAGTTGTATTACTTCCAATGAAAGGGAACTCTGAAAGAGTTCCTAATAAAAACTTAAAATTATTTAATGGCAAGCCATTATTTCACGCTGTTATTGATGAATTAATCACCTCTAAATATATTAATAGAGTTATAATTAATACAGATAGTGATTTAATTGCTGAATCAGCAATTAAAACATATCAAGATTTTATATCTATTCATAAAAGACCCAAAAATATTCAAGGAGATTTTGTGTCTATGAATAAAATAATAGAGTATGATCTTAATAATAGCGATTCAGATATTTATATTCAAACCCATAGTACTTCACCGTTACTAGCTATTGAAAGTCTTGATGATGCTATCGAGAAAATGATAAGTAAGGCAACAGATTTTGATTCTATTTTCAGTGTTACTAAAATTCAGACTAGATTTTATGATAAAAATGGTAATCCTTTTAATCATGACCCTAAAGAACTTCTTAGAACCCAAGATTTAGAGCCATTGTTTGAAGAAAATTCTGGTTTTTATATCTTTACTAAAGAATCTTTTAAAAATGCAGATAATAAAAGGATAGGGTTAAGACCTTTAATGTTCGAAATAGATAAAATTGAAGCGATTGATATCGATGAACCTTCAGACTTTATAATTGCAGAGACACTACATAAATTATTAAAATGATTTTAGATAAAGTAGAAAATAGTAGTCGATATTTTAAAGCACCTATATTTGAAGAGATTTTTCAAAAACTGAAAGACTTCGATATTGATACACCCAATGGCACATATAAAACACACGATTCATATTATTTTAAGGTAATGAGTTATGAAACGCAATTATCTCCAAAAATAATCGAATCACATAGAAAAGAAGTTGATGTTCAAATTTTACTTTCTGGAAAGGAACTAATAAAAATTTATAAAGAAGAGGATGTAAGTATATTAGAAAAATATAATTCCAAAATTGATTGTCAATATTATCAAGAATTAAATTCCCCAATTTCAGAATTAATTCTAGAACCAAGTTATATGGCAATTTTCTTCCCAAATGATATTCATGGCCCTTTACACGTATATAATAACAAGGTAGATAAACTAAAAAAAATTGTAATTAAAATAGATGAAACACTTTTCTCACAATAAGAGCATTCTTAAATCAAAATTAAAAAACAAAGAGCTTTCAATAGGTTCTTGGTTAACAATACCACATCAAGCAGTAATTGAAATATTAAGTACTGCAGATTTTGAATGGTTGACAATAGATATGGAGCACTCTCCTATTAGTATTGAGAGTATTATGAATTTAATAGGCCATATTCAAGGTAACGGGATGCAGGCTTTAGTTAGAGTCAGTAAAAATGAAGAAGTTGCTATTAAAAGAGTTTTAGATGCAGGAGCTGACGGAGTTATTATTCCGATGATACGAAATAGGGAAGAAGCTAAGCAAGCTGTAGACTATGTTAAATATCCCCCTACAGGAAAACGAGGAGTAGGTTTAAATAGAGCTCAAAAATATGGAACTGCTTTTGATGCATATAAGGAGTGGGTAAAAGATGAAGTGGTTGTAATTGCTCAAATTGAACATATAGATGCTGTCAAAAATTTAGAAGATATTTTTTCAATTTCTGGAATAGACGGAATTATTGTAGGACCCTATGACTTATCTGCATCTATGGGGTATCCTGGAGAATATGATAGACCAGATGTACAAGCTGCATTGTTGAAAATTGATGATATAGCTAAAAAACTTGACAAACCTTTAGGTTTTCATGTCATTGATTCAGGTTATCAGAAAACATTAGAAAAAATTAATAAAGGATATTCTTTTCTTGCATTTAGCCTAGATTTTTTCTTTCTCGGAGATAAAGCTAGAGAAGAAATGAAATTACTTAAAAGTAAATTATAATGAAAAAGATTTTAGTTTTTGGAGGATTTGGCTTTTTAGGCCATTATTTGGTTAATGAATTACTAAAGAGAGGTTATGAGGTAACTGTCGCAGATATCCATAAAAACGAAAAATTAGAGAGTAAAATTACATACATTAAATGTGATATCACGAGTAAAGAAAACGTTGAAAATGTTTTTGAAGATAAACAATTTGACGTTGTATACAATTTAGCTGGTTTTGCAAATTTAGATACAGCTATAAAGTATCCAATAGAAACGATTCGTTTAAACGTAATTGGAAATATGTATATTCTTGAACAATGTGTAAAAAATAATGTTTCTAGATTTGTTTATGCAAGTAGCGCTTATGCAATGAGCAATAAGGGCTCTTTTTACGGAATAAGTAAATTAGCATCTGAAAAAATTGTTGAAGAGTACTTGAAGAAATATAGTTTACCTTTTACAATTTTAAGGTACGGATCAGTTTATTCTGAGAGATCATATGACAATAACTACATCTATAATTTAGTTAAATCTGCAGTTTTAGACGGAGAAATTAATCACAATGGAGACGGAAATGAATTGAGAGAGTATATTCATGCAGCAGATGCTTCCAAACTCTCTGTAGATGTCATAGAATCAGAAGATTTTAAAAATCTTCACGTTATTCTTACTGGAAATGAACGCATGAAACGCTCCGATTTATTTAACATGGTCAAAGAAATATTAAATGATCAGGTAGATATAAATTATAAAAATGATGGTTACCATAACCATTATAATTTCACACCCTATTCTTTTGATCCATCAGTAAGTAGGAAGCTTTCAGCAAATCCTCACATTGATATGGGACAAGGTTTATTAGAATGTGTAAGATCTGTTCATAAAAATGAAAAATAGTTTTAAGCAAAATATTTTAAAAGAGAAAGAATTTGACTCATTTGCAGCAGAATTTCTATTCAAAACGTTAAAAACACTTTCTGAAAATAAAAAGAATATATCAATTGCTTTATCAGGAGGCTCAACGCCGCTACCTATTTTAAGTATTCTTAAAGAATATAAACTTAATTGGGAATATTTTAATTTTTTTATGGTGGATGAAAGGAATGTTTCTATCTCAAGTTCTTCAAGTAACTACGGTAATATTGAAAAAGTATTTTTAAAAGACACAAATTCCTCTAGCCATTCTATGATAAATTTCAACTATACTGTCGAGGAGTGTGCCATTAATTACGAAAAATTATTGTGTTCAAAAATCCCTTTAGGAGAAAATAACTTACCTATTTTTGATTTAATTCTTTTAGGTATTGGCGATGACGGACATACGGCCTCACTTTTCCCAGAAACAAAAGGATTAAATGAAAGTAAAAAAGTGGTAATTAAAAATACCGTTCCTCAACTAAATACAGAGAGAATTACGTTAACCTACCCGGTAATTTTAAATGCTTCGAAAATTATAATATTAGCAAAAGGAGCAGCTAAATATGAAATACTAAAAGAGATAAAAATGGGTAAAGGAAATCATTATCCTATTGCTCGAATTATTAATTCAAATACTGATACAACTTGTATTTTAGGAATAAACTAATATAATATGAATATTAGGAATATATTTTTTGATTTTGATGGAGTAATAGCAGAATCTGTAAGTGCTAAAACAGATGCTTTTGAAGAAATGTATCTTCCATTTGGAAAAGATATTGCTGCTATGGTTGTTGAATATCATAAATTACATGGAGGAGTTTCTAGGTATGAAAAGTTTAAATATTTTCATAAAGAATTTTTAAATGAAGTAATTAATCAAGATAAAGTTAATGAATTGGCCATTCAATTTTCAAATATAGTTTTAGACAAAGTAATTAATTCTGACGAAGTTTTAGGTGCAAATTATTTTATAGAAAAATACCATACAAAGTTTCAATTCTGGATTATTACAGGAACACCAACCACAGAGATTGAGTTGATTGCAGAAAAAAGAAAATTGACTGATTTTTTTATTGGATTACACGGCTCTCCAAACAATAAGAGGTATTGGACAGAAAACTTGATTAAAAAGCACAACTTAAAGCGTGATGAAATCATTTTTTTAGGTGATGCAACAACTGATATGGATGCTGCTAATTTTTCAAAAACTCATTTTGCGTTAAGAGAAAATGAGGAAAATAAAGAAATCTTTAAAGACTATAAAGGTCATAGATTTAGTGATTTTTATCAATTAGAAAAAATTTTAAATATTATATAAATGAAAATTTTATTGACTACCACTTCCTTTCAAGACACTCCGGGAAAACATCATGATTTATTGAATTCTCAAAACTGGGATATTGATTATTTAAGAGGTCCAGTAGAAGAAAGTGTTTTATTACCAATTATTCATAATTATGATGGAGTTATTTGTGGTGATGACGAATATACAAAAGAAGTCATAAAGAAAGGTAAAGAAGGGAAATTGAAAGTATTATCGAAGTATGGAGTAGGTTTAGATAGAATTGACCTGAAAGCAGCAAAAGAATTTGGTATTGAAGTTACCAACGTACCAGGAATAAATCAAGTATCTGTTTCAGAACATGTACTTGCATTATTATTTACATTTTCTAAAAATATACATCTCCAATATAATTCTGTACAAAGAGGTAGCTGGAAAAGAGGGATTGGGTCTGAAGTACAAGGTAAAACATTGGGTATAATTGGACTTGGAGCTGTTGGCAAGGAACTAGGTAAAAAAGCTGGTGCTTTAGGGATGAAAGTTATGGCTTACGACATATTTAAAGATCAAGAATTTTTAGATAAATATCCAGAGATAAGTTTCACTTCAGATATAGATGATATTTACAGTAAGTGCGATATTATTAGTCTTCATATTCCTCATACAAATCAAACAGATAAATTAATAGATGATATAGTTATAACAAAAAAGCTTAAAAAACAACCAATTATTATTAATACCGCTAGAGGTAAACTTATAGATCCAGATGCAATAATCTCAGGGATTAAAAATAAATTTATCAAAGGTTATTTATGTGATGTGCTAGAGTCTGAACCTATTTTAGAAAATGAAATTTTATTAGGAATAGAAAATATAATTATTACGCCTCATGTTGGTTCGAGAACATATGAAAATGTTGTAAAACAAGGCGTTAAGTCTATTGAAAATCTTATTAATTCAATGTATTAACTAATGATTGTTTTATCTCATAGAGGATTTTGGCAACAAGAATTTGAAAAAAATACTGAAAAAGCATTTAAAAATTCTTTCAGTAATGAATTTGGAACAGAAACTGATTTAAGGGACCAAAATGGCGAACTTTTAATTTCTCATGACCCTCCGATTAAGTCAGTAAATAATATTAAAAAATTTATTAAAATATTTAATGAATATAATACAGACTTACCATTAGCTCTTAATATTAAATCTGACGGTCTTCAAGAACTTGTTTTAAAATTTTTAAAACAAGGAAATATTAAAAATTATTTTGTTTTTGATATGTCAATACCTGATACTATTGGTTATTTTGAAAAAGGAATGAAAGTTTTTGTTAGGCAGAGTGAATATGAAATAACGCCTTCTTTTTATGAGAGATGTGAAGGTATCTGGCTTGATTGTTTTGAAAACGTGTGGTATGATGAAGAGTTGGTTTTAAATCATTTAAAAAATGGGAAAAAAGTTGCAATTGTTTCATCAGATTTACACAAAAGGGACAAAAGTAAACATTGGGAGATGTTAAAAAATTGGAAATGTATAAATAATAATAACCTGATGCTTTGTACAGATTTTCCTGTACAAGCTAGAAAATACTTTAAAAATGACTAAAATAAAAGCGATACTTTTTGATATGGATGGAGTCCTTATTGAAGCGAAAGATTGGCATTACGAAGCACTAAATGATGCTTTGAGAATTTTTGGATGCGAAATAAGTTTATATGATCACTTGGTTACATTTGATGGTTTGCCAACCAAACATAAGTTAAACATGTTATCTGCTCTTGGAAAGCTTCCTAAAGATTTACATCCAATAATCAATATTATGAAGCAAAAACATACAATGCGCATGATATTAAATAAATGTAAGCCATTATTTAATCATCAATATGCAATTTCTAAATTGCATTCTGAAGGCTATAAAATGGCAGTTTGCTCAAATTCAATACGAAAATCTGTTGAGGTTATGATTGAACAAGCTGGATTAAATCAATATTTTGATTTTTATGTTTCGAATGAAGATGTTGAAAAAGGAAAGCCTGATCCAGAAATGTATAATTTAGCCATGAATAAAATGAATTTAAAGCCTGAACAATGCTTAATTCTTGAAGATAATGAAAATGGTATTAAGGCAGCTGTTGAAAGTGGGGGGCATTTATTAAAGATAGGCGAAGTTACAGATGTTACTTACTTAGCAATAAAAAATAGAATTTTAGAACTAGAAAAATAAATAATATGAATATAATTTTACCTTTAGCAGGAATAAAAAACATTGATGAATCTAATTATTCCTATCCATTGCCTCTTATAGAAGTAAACGGATTTCCCTTGATACAATATGTAACTGAAAACTTACTTTCAATTAAAGGGAATAATAATTTTATTTTCATAGTTAGAGAAGAAGATTGTTCAAAATATCATCTAGATAAAACATTAAAACTTTTAGTTCCTAATTCTAAAGTATGTATCCTCAAGTCAAAAACTAATGGTGCCGTCTCTAGTATTTTAATGGCTATTGATTTAGTTACAAATAAAGAGGAAGAAGTCATTATAGCTAACCCTGATCAATTTTTTGTTACTGATATAAATAAATCTTTATTTAAATTCAAAAAAGAAAAAGCTTCATGTGGGTTAATTACTTTCAAATCTGTTCACCCAAGATGGTCTTTTGTATTAACGGATGATAAAAATAATGTGTTACAAGCAGCTGAAAAAAATCCAATAAGTAGAAATGCTATCGCAGGATTCTACTATTTCGATTCATTTAATATGTTTGTTAAATGTGCCTTTAAAGCTATAGAAATTGAAGATTACCATAATGGTAGTTTTTTTACTTCTTCACTTATTAATCAGATGATTTTACTCAATAAAAAAGTATTTAATTTCGAAATTAATGGAGATGATTATAAATCATTTTATAGTACTCAAAAGATTAAAGAATTTGAATTTTATTTAAACGAAAAAAAATGAAAAAACACAATTTAGATGATATGATAGGTGGCTGGTTTATAGGTCATTTTGAACCGACTATTTTAAAAACAGATGATTTTGAAGTTGCTGTCAAAATCTATAAAAAAGGTGATTATGAAGAGAACCATTATCATAAAATAGCAACAGAGTATACATTAATTATGGATGGGGATGTCATTATGTCTGGAGAAAATTATTCTTCTGGTGATATTGTCGTAATTAAACCAAATGAATCTACTGATTTTAGAGCTTTGACAGATGTAAAAACTGTTGTTGTAAAAACTCCATCAGTAGCCAACGATAAATATTTAAAATAAATAAAATATGATTAATATAGTAATACCTATGGCAGGTTTAGGTAGCCGATTTTCAAATGCTGGTTATGAAAAACCGAAGCCATTTATTGACGTTCTAGGAAAACCAATGATTGTAAGAGTCATGGAAAACCTCTCTCATAATGATGTGAGATTTATTTTAATAGCCAGAAAAGAGCATATGGTTGCTGAAGCCACACTGATAAAAGATATACAAAGTAAATATAATGTGATTTTTATCCCTGTTGATAAAGTTACTGAGGGAGCCGCATGTACAATACTACATGCAAGAAAGTTTATAAATAATGATACTCCATTATTATTGGCAAATTCAGATCAAATTGTTGATTTTGATGTTGAAAAATATATTAAAGATTGCAAAGACAGGAATGCAGATGGTTCAATTTTGACATTTATTGATAAAATGAAGAGTCCCAAATGGTCTTTTGCTAAAATTAATAGTGAAGGTTGGGTTACTAAAGTACAGGAAAAGAAGGTTATATCTGACTACGCAACTGTGGGACTGTACTATTTTTCTAAGGGTAGTTTTTTTATTGATTATGCTGTCGATATGATTGTTGATAATGAAAGAACTAATAACGAATTTTATACTTGTCCAGTTTATAATTATGCAATTAAAGACTTAAAGAAAATATGTATATATAATATTGATTTTGATTGTATGCACGGAATTGGTACACCTGATGATTTAAAAATTTATTTAGATAAAATTTCTTAAATGAGTTTTAAAAAAATAATTTGGTCTAATTCTAAACAAAAATCAAAAAAAGATACTTTACACCTATCAATAGATGATATAAATCATCTAGAACGGATATGGACTAAATATAATATTGTACCCGAATCAATTGATGAAGTACAAATTAATTTTTTAGCAGATAGGCATATGTTAGTAAGATTTATTATCAAAGAATTAGATATTTTATTGGTCGCAGGGGGCAGATTTTTAATTACCTCCACACATAGCTCCTTCCATGGAAATTTTATTAGATCACTAGATCAAATTAAATATGAGTTTTCAGTGTCTACAAACGGGAGGTATAATATGCTGGAACAAAAGATTAGTAAAAGACAAAATAATCTTGTTTATACCAAACAAAAAAATACATTACTTCAAACTGATAGTATTGATAAATGGAGTTTTGGTATCATTACAAATGGTAAAAAAAATAAACAAGTAGAAGATCTAATTGACTCGATTGTATCCCAAAACATACCTAACTATGAAATTATCATATGTGGTGATTTTAAGTCAGATAAATTTCCTGTAATCCTTATTGATGATGTTAAAATTGAAAACGAGATAAGAGGTCCTATAACTATTAAAAAAAATAAAATAGTCCAACAAGCAAAGTATGAAAACTTAATGTTACTTCACGACAGATATTTATTACCTAATGATTGGTTTCAAAGAATGAAAAATTATGGAAATTATTTTGATATACTAACTAATCCAAATATTGGACCTAATGGGGGCCGTGTTAATGATTGGGGTGAATATAATGGAAAACCAAGTCAAATTTATCGTGAAACTTCATCTATTTTACCCTACAGCACTTGGTCTGATGGCTGGTATTCACAAGGCGGCCTATTAATAATTAAAAAGAATTTATATAATTTGATTAAACTAGATGATAGACTTTTTTGGGGGGAATTGGAGGATATTCAGTTTTCACAATTAGCCAACCTTAATGGTTTATTTTATTACATAGATGTACAAAATAAGATTTTTACTTTCTCAAATAGATTAATCGAATTTAAACAAATAGATAAACTTACATCACTAAAAAAACATGTTTATTACTACATTGTTAAAATCAAAAACATGATAAATTATTTTCTAAATATTAATGATATATAAAATTCTTAATAGCCCATCGATTATGACTTGGGCATCATATTTTGTAAAATTTGGCAGTTCAATATTTGTTTTGCCCTTGATTCTGATTAGTTTTCCTGAATCTGAAATTGCAGTATGGCTTGTTTTTCTTTTGATACTCGGTATATCTCAATTAGCAGATACTGGATTTGGACCATCGGTTATTAGAGCTGCATCTTATTATTATTCAGGTTCTAAAAATATTCCCGCTAACATAACCGATTATAATAACAATCAAATTGAATTTATTAATAAAATAAACCTTGATGGATTAGAAAAGTTACTCAATACGGCTAATACTATCTATTTATTTTTATCATCTACAGCTGTTATTTTTTTATTGACTTTTGGTAGACTAATTGTAGAAAATTCAATAAATATGACCGATAAAATTGATGAATTGAATTATGCATTCTATTTGATAATTATTCAATCTTTTTTTTCTGTTCAAGTAATTAAGTATAATTCATTTATTCAGGGTGTTGATCAGGTTGCTTTTTTAAAAGGAATAGAGACGGTCATTGAAAGTTTTAAGTTAATTTTCACTCTATTAGTACTAACTCTTGGCTATGGTATATTTAGTATTGTTTTAGTTGGCTTAATATTTAGGATATTTTTTTTTTTATTTTTAAAAATTTATATAAAAAAATGGTTTTTAAATAACAATAAGGTGTTTAAAAGTAAATTTAAGTTTGATAAAAAAATATTTTATTCTATTTGGCCAGCAACTTGGCGACAAGGTTTAATGTTTTTAGGAGGCTATATGATTAATAATGGTAATAGTTTAATAGTGTCTCAAATCGCTGATCCCAAATTAATTTCAGGCTTTTTATTAACACAGAGATTAATTTTCTTTATTCGTCAAATTTCACAGGCTCCACTTTACTCCAACTTACCTAGAATATTTCAAAAGTTAGCAAAAAAAGAATTTAAAAATCTTAAGCTTTATTCTTCAATTGGAATAACTCGAGGATTATTTATCCAGAGCTTTCTATTAATAATATTAATATTATTCGGAGATCAGATATTGTTATTATTTAATGTTAATACTAGTCTTGTCCCACTTTCGGTAATGTTAATCATGTCAATTTCAATCACCTTAGAACTACATCATGCATTTCATGCTCAGATATACATGGGTAGTAATCATGTGCCATTTTTATATCCGGCTATATTCTCTGGAATATCAATATTATTATTTGGATATTTTGCTGTAGAAAGTATGGGGTTGTTGGGACTGGTCATTGTTCAATTCTTAGTTCAATTAAGCTTTAATAATTGGTACCCTGTTTTCTTGAATCTACGTCTATTAAATTGGAGATTTATAGACTATTTGAATGATATTTTTAATATTAAAAATTTAAGAATTAATTTAGGTTCAATAAACAAAAGTAATCTTAAATAATATCATTAATTTAATTACACAAATCATTCCATTAATAAATTATAATACTTGACATTATATGATAACTAAAATCATAAACAGAATTTCTTACTCATTTATTTCAAAACAATTTAGATCCTTAAAAAATACATATAAAAATCAAACTTGTTATATCGTTGGAAATGGACCTAGTTTAAATAAAATGGATTTAAGTCTTTTAGATGATAAATTTGTTTTTGGATTGAATAAAATTCATTTAATAAATCAAACAAATCCATTAAAGGTTGATATAATGGTTTGTGTGAACGAATTCGTAATTCAACAAAGTTATAATGAGATAATAAAAAATGCTCCTAAAACTTTTTTAAAATGGAATTGGAAATATTTATTAAAAAAAAGAAACAAAAATGTCAATTATGTTAACAGCGATCTTACCTTTACTCGCTTTAGTAATGACATTACAAAAAATATATCAGAGGGTTACACTGTAACTTTTGTGGCAATGCAGATCGCTTTCTATCTTGGTTTTAAAAATGTAATTTTAATCGGAGTTGACCATAACTTTTCACAGGTAGGTAATCCAAATGAAGTTCAATCACTCAATCACGATGACGTAAATCACTTTTCCAAAGATTATTTTAAAGGTAATAAATGGCAGTTAGCTGATTTATTTAACAGCGAGTTATCATACACCATAGCTAAATTTTACTTTGAAAAACATAATAGAGTAATACTAAATGCTGGTATAGACTCAAGATTAGATATTTTTCCAAAAGTTGATTATTTGTCTATAACAAAAAATGATGAATTATAGATTTGAGATATTTTTATTTAAATTATCATTTATATTTATAATATTTGATTCTTTTCCTATTCCAATAGATTTCGTTTACCGGCCACTATCTGTTTTTCCGTTATTTATTTTAGCATTCTCTAGGATATATTTTTCATTTATAAATAGGAATTTAATTATACAAAAAAATATAGTTTTTATTTTAATAACTGTTTTATTAATATCTATTTATCAAAGTGCAATAAATTATGAAAATTTTAGCGGATTAATTAAATTTTTTATTGAACTAATATTAATAGTTATTATTTATAATGGTTTCATGAGAGGCTTTGAACTTTCGGTAGATGAAAAAGGAATAATATCTAATTTAAGAAGTTCTTTTAAGTTAGCTTTATATGCACTAATATTTATTGGAATTATTCAATTGGTGTTTAGATTTTTCAATTTATTTGATCTTAGCAATTCTATAAATAGCTTATTTACATATAGATCTGATGCGTCTAGAATCCAGTTTTTTTCAGGTGAACCTTCAATGGGTATTAGGACATTGGTATTTTTCATGTGCTTGTATTCATTCATTTTAGAAAAAAAAGTGCCAAAGACAATATTTTTTTTGGTTTTGTTTCTAATTTTTATTTCTGGTTCAACATTTGGGGTTTTATTTATAGTTTTATTTATTTTTTTATATTTATTCCTCAAAAGTTCATCAAAAACTATATATAAAAATATTTTAATTTTTCTTTTTTCAGCAAGCATTATTTATTTGATTTTGCCATTATCTTTGGTTTATTTACCTGAATATGCCCAAAACAAAATTAGTTATTTATACAAAATATCATCCTCACTTGATCTTCAAACAATAATTCTGATTGCTGAAACAGATGGTTCATTCTTTCTTAGAATTTTTAATCCAATTATTGGTTTTTTAGTTTTTATAAATAATCTTTTTGGTGTGGGAGGTGAAAATTTTAAATTTGAATATATTGCTACAATAAGTGAATATTTTCCTTTCGCTTTAAATCATATTACAGTTCAAAAAGTTTTATTTGAAGGTACCGAAATAACTCCAAAATCATTAATTGCTAAAATTTTAGCTGAATTTGGTCTATTTGGTTTTTGGATAATTTTATTTACAGTTAATAGATTATGGAAAATAACCAAACATCATCCTAACTTATATCTATTATTTATTTTTGTTGTAGCATTAGCTATAAACTATGGTAGTTACATTTATATTCCTTTAATTTTTATAATCACTCTATTTTACTTTATAAATAAAAAAAATAATGATTTCCATAATTACAATTAATTTCAATAATTCTGACGGATTAGAGAGAACTTTAAAGAGTGTTGCTGTTCAAAATGATAATTTATATGAATTAATAGTTATTGATGGTGGATCTAATGACCGATCTCATAAAATAATAAATGCATTTGATCATATTATTGATTATAAGAGAATTGGACCAGATTTAGGGATATATGATGCAATGAATAAAGGTTTAGAAAGATGTAATAATGATTATGTAATGTTTTTAAACTCGGGAGATATTTTAATAAATAAAGATTGCATTAATGATATAAAAAACTTTAATTTAAGTACATATAACGCTTACTTTTTTAATGCAATTATAAAGTACAAGGAAATAAATTATTCAAAAAAATCTCCTAAAAATTTCAAATTCAAAAGTTATCAAATTAATCACAAATTTATTCCAAATCACCAAGCTGTATTATTTAATAAGCATTTTTATATAAATAATTCTTATAACCTTGATTATAAAATTTCTTCTGATGTAGATTATATTTTTAGATTAAGTAAAAGTAATAACTTAATATATATTGACTATGATTTAGTTGAGTTTGAACTTGGCGGGGTTTCCAGCACATACAAAAGTTTTAAAAAAACTTTTGCACATATGAAGGAAGCTTTAAAAATAAATCTTACATATCAAAATAATTATCTTTATACTTTTATAAGAATACCCTTAAAATTTCTTGTCAAATATTTACTTCAAAATTTAATTGGAATTCGTTTCTATTTTTTAGTATATAATATTAAAAAAATATTAAGATGAAGTTAGTTTTTTCTCTTTTATCCAAAATTAGAAACCCTAATTTATACAAAACATATAAATATCAAAAGTCATTGGAAAAAGCTGATGATTTAATTATTCAAAACATTAAGAAATCTAAATTGAGATCACTATTAATCCATGCGAACGAAAATTCTAAATTTTGGAATTCTAAATTCAGTAATGAAAATATTAATCCATATTCGAAGTTCCCTTTTGAAGAGTTAAAAAAAATAATTCCAATAAAAAAAGATGATCTTATAAATAATAATAGGTTTATTCAGAATATTTGTGAAGGGGAAAAACATTTCAAAGCAAGCTCATCAGGAACAAGTGGTAAAAAATTAGTTTTTTTAAAAAACGAGAAATGGGATTCAGCAAATAGAGCATCAATTTATCAAGGTTATAGCTGGAACAAATGCTACCCTTTTGATTTTAAAATCTATTTTTGGGGTTTAAATTTAAACTTCATTACAAAAATTAAAACCAGATTTCTTGATTTTTTGCAAAATAGATATAGAATTTTTAGTTACAACATTGAAGATTATGAAAAAATTGCTACAAAAAAAAATAAAATCAAAATTATTGAGGGTTATTCATCCGCTATTTATGAATTTTCAAAATATGTGATAAAGCATAAAATTATTTTTCCAAATTTAAAAATGGTAAAAGCTACATCAGAAACAATTCAAGATGAATATGTTAGTTCTGTAAAAAAAGCTTTTGGTCTTAATATAATAAGTGAGTACGGTTCCGCTGAAGCAGGTATTATATCATTCTCCTGTAAAAAAGGTAATATGCATGTTAATGATTTAAATGTTATAGTTGAAGAGTATAATAAAGAAATTATAGTTACTAATTTGAACTCACATTCATTTCCAGTTATTAAATATCTTCAAGGCGACTACATTGAATATGATTCTAAAAAGAAGTGTAATTGTGGTCTTAAATCAAAAGTGATAAGTAAAGTTTACGGAAGAGTAGGGTCAACGATATACGGATATAATTTCTCCTATGGAAGTTTATTGCTTTATAACGTATTTAAAAATATTAACACAAAAAATAATTTAAGCTTAGCCTATTATTCAAAACAATTTGAAAAAGGAAAAATAGAAATTTACATTGACAGAGTTCACCTAAATACTAAGAATAAAGATTTAATTTTTAAAGAATTTAACCTGTACTGTAAAAATGATTTAAAAGTTATAATCAAAGAAAAAAAAACAACGAATAAAACTAAAAAAACCATCGATTTTGAGTCATATTTATAAAGATTTGGTAAGTATCATTATGCCTACGTATAATTCTGAAAACTATATTTCGCATAGTATTGAATCAGTAATTAATCAATCGTACAAAAATTGGGAGCTTTTGATAACTGATGATTCTTCAACTGATAAAACAATCAAAGTTGTTCAAGATTTTCAAAAAAAAGACGATAGAATTATTTTATTTTGTTCTAAATTAAATAAAGGTGCAGGTGTGGCTAGAAATAATTCAATATCAAATGCTAAAGGTAGATTTATCGCTTTTCTAGATTCTGATGATCGATGGAAACCAAATAAGTTAAAAACACAAATTAATTTTATGTTAAAAAATAAACTTTCTTTAACTTATTCTGGTTACGATGTTATTGATGAAAAGGGATCTTATATTAAAACCATTATTGCTCCTAAAAATATAACTTACAACCAAATCTTATCTAATAATTATATTGGCTGTTTAACAGCTGTTTATGATACAGATAGTATTGGTAAAAATTATATGCCGGAAATTAGAAGGAGACAAGATTGGGTGCTTTGGATCAATATTTTACAATTAATTCGAGAAACAAAAGGCATCACAGATTCTTTAGCAATATATGTTGACAGAAAAGACTCTATTTCTGGAAATAAACTTTTAATGCTTAAATATAACTGGACAGTCTACTCTAATGTTCTAGGGTTTAATAAATTAAAGTCTTTTTTATTAATGATAAATTTTATGATACACTATGTCGTCAAAAAAATTAAATAAAATTCTTGTAATAGGTGGCTCTGGTTTTGTTGGATCTGCTCTAATTTCAAAATTAAATTTGCAAAAAGTCATAAATCTGGATAAAAATAATTCACCATTTTATAGCCAAATAACAATATTGGGTAATATTTTAAATATTTCAGATATTAAAATTGATAAACAAATCAATACTGTGGTTTTATTAGCCGCAGAGCATAGAGATGATATTTCACCTAAAACTTTGTACTATGATGTAAATGTTCAAGGCACAAAAAATGTTCTTAAATCGATGGATAATGCAGGTATTAAGAATATTATTTTTACCAGTTCCGTTGCTATTTATGGTTTAAATAAAAAAAACCCCAATGAAACACATAAAGAAGACCCGTTTAACCACTACGGAAAATCTAAATGGGAAGCTGAGTTAGTAATTAAAGAATGGTTTGAAACTGATCCAAATAATAAATCTGTTACTATTTTACGTCCAACAGTTATTTTTGGGGAAAGAAATAGAGGTAATGTTTACAATTTATTAAAACAAATTTCATCGGGGAAATTCATGATGATTGGTAAAGGTCAAAATAAAAAATCTATGGCATATGTTGGTAATGTTGTTGCATTCATCAAGAATAGAATAGATGAGAGTGAGCCTGGTTATCATATTTTTAATTATGTAGATAAGCCTGATTTATCCATGGTTGAACTAATACGAATCATAGAGGAAAAAATGAAAATTAAATTACCTAATTTTAAAATACCCTACTTATTTGGAATAATGGGTGGATACGTTTTTGATTTTATATCAATGTTAATTAGAAAAAAACTCATTATTTCATCGGTTAGAGTTATGAAATTTGCGGCAACTACTCAATTTGATGCCTCCAAAGTTTATAGTGTATTTAAACCGCCATATTCCTTAAAGGAAGGCTTAAATAAAACTCTGGAACATGAGTTTATAAATAAAAAAGAAGATGATATTTTATTTTACTCTGAATAAATTTAAAAATTTTAAATCATTAGTCTTTGTATCACAAATACAAATTTTATTTCTACTATATTAGCTTTTGGCCAAATAATTTTAAGCCATAAAATTCCTATTTTAAGATACTTTTGTCAAATCTTTTTAAAAGACTACGGATTATAGCTAAAATAATTTTTTAATCAGCTTAATGAATAATTTAAATTTGAAAAATTCCTTCAACTTCCGTGAAATGATAATTAATATCTATGATTTATTTTGGTTTAAATACCTTTTTTTGTCAGTCAATCTTTTAACAAACCAAATTCGAGATTCCTTGTTTTTAATAATACTAATCAGAATCCTTAATCTTATTTTTAAAAACAAATATATTTTAATCATACCGTACTTTATTTTTGTTGAAAGCTGATTAGTCAACTGGCTTTTAAAAATATTTAAATAGGAATCTGTCATTTTTGTTTTATTGTATTTTAAGCTATCTACTTCATTAAAAACCTCATAACAAGCTGCTAAAAAACAATTCAATGGATTGGTTAGCTTACCCAATGAATTCACCGCTTCATATGTATTTGTTTTTTTAGATAATAAAAAAACATCGTAGGCATTTCGTAAAGAAATTGTTTTATAATAAAAACCGTTGTCGTTTATTTGATCTGCAATGATGGATAAATTTAATTTGTTTGCGTAACTTAAAACTTTTACTTTATCAATTACTTGAGCATCTTTTTCTACAAAACTGTAATTGAATTCCTTTCTATATTTCCCCATTCTCAATATCTCAGAGTGAATTTCTATTGAAGCAATGTTATTATCTTTTTGAAGTTTTCTATAATGTCTTACTTCTGGAAAGTTGTATTGATATTTTTTAACTTCTGAAAATCCAAAATTTCTTAAAACAGTGATAGCTTTTGGATAATCTTCTTTTGA
>Ga0163109_10001502_pt1 | contig 18418 bp, 12 predicted proteins | sample CRUFie1St13metaG_FD_108704 | JGI IMG/M metagenome (GOLD analysis project Ga0163109, IMG submission 108704) | Marine microbial communities from the Costa Rica Dome - CRUD Field 142mm St13 metaG | ecosystem: Environmental > Aquatic > Marine > Oceanic > Photic zone | place: Costa Rica: the Eastern... | reverse complement strand
TTCTGGAGCTTGTGTTATGGCTGTACTAAATAGGGCAAAAGAACTATTACTTCTTCTTTGGCCTGTTAAATCTTTAAAACTGTTAGGATATACTGCTACAACTGGCTGCTGTTTAGCACCAGGCATTTCAAATAGCTCATCTGATTGTATTTCTAATATAGTTGAGGGCTGTATTTTTTTTGTTAGAACTAAATCGTTATTCTCACTTAATACTGCACATCCACTAGAAAGAAAAATCACCAATAGGCAACTGAATAACTGTTTGTGTTCCATCGCTTGCTGTTATAGTTAATGTTATTATTCCATCTTCTATACTATATTCTATAGTATTACCCTCTAATGTTAGTATTCCACTTGTACTAGGATTTTCTCCAAACAAGTTTTCTACTAACTGTCTGGATAACTGTGCATATATTCTAGATTCTAAGTTTCTAATAAATCTAGCAAGTGTAGTGTTCTCTTTATCTCTTTCTATTTGTTCTTGCAAGGCTTTGAGTTCTTCTTTTATAGTCATTTTTCTAGTGAACTCTTGATTCTCTATAGTAAGGTAATGTGCAGACGTACCTATACCACTAAATGATGGGTTTTTAAATTTATGCACCATTTCATCAGCATGAAGATTACTCACACCTAATACTGAAATTATAAATATTCCAATTAACGTTCCTAATTCAATCTTTTCTCTGGTCTTTTTTCCCATCTGCCCTCGCTAGTCTGTCGACATCTATAGATATTCCCATTGCTGTTCGTACCATAGAGTCTATTCTTATCATATCGTTGTCCATTTGTCTTATTCTATCTATCAATGAAACTATCATACCGTGCTGCACATCTAATTTTTTGTGTACATCTGCTATTAAGTGTTGAAATAACTTCCATACCATATAGCCACATGCAACTGCAAAAGCTGCTGGTATTCCTACCGTCTCTAGTAGGCTCATCCATTGATTAGTATTCATTATTTACCCTTTACCAAACTACCACCAAAGTACATACCTATGATAGCTGATACTAGGTTAGTATCTAGTTGTGTAATTACCAAGCCCTGAAAAGTTATCCATTCAAATATTTCTCTTCCTTCTTTAAAGAACCAAAAGCCTGGATTCCAATTTGTATAACCAACAGTTACTGATACATCTGGATAATATACAGCAACTAACTTTGGTAAAAGTACAATAGCAAATACTGAAGTCAAAGCTATAATTCTTCTTGTCCAAGCAAATCCTTTATCAGCTAGTCCAGCATCAATAGCTTGCTTTCTAGCTTTCATCTCAAACTCGCCACGTGTAATTAGTAGCTTTTGTTGTTCTGCTTTAGCTTTTCTACTCTCAGCCCACACACTCATTAGTCCACCCAGGACTGTAGATGCTAGCATTGTAATTATTTCAAACGGAAATCCCATTAATCAAACAATCCTCTCTGTTTCAGTTCTTCATATCTATTATAAATTTTATCTATGTAATTAGGGTCAGTTGCATATCCACCTTTTTTCAAGCCTTCTATGTAACCTCTTTCATCTTTAGCATTTAAAGCTTCGGCATATCGTGATTTACTTACAAATTCCATATATCCTTGAACTGCTCCGTCTATATTTTTATACACAGCAAAAGGTTCAATACTGTCTTCCAACTTACCAGTCTTTTCATTTAGTTCTTTTGTAGGCATCATTACACCATTTTCAAAATCTTTAACACCAAAGATATTGTTATGTTGCCTAGCTAAATCACTAGCACCATATCTACTTTCAAAACCTGATTGAACTGCTACGATTTCAGGAAACGGATGTCCTGCTCTTTTTAATGCATCAACCATGTATAAAACATATTTATTTGGCTCTTTATTAACTAAAGCATTATGAGTATGAATCATCTCTCCATTTTTATCTAAAACAAATTCACCTTTACCATCTTTTTTATATTGCTTTTCATCTTGAGTTTTATACTTATCTAATAAACTTTGTACTGTAATATCAACAGGGCTTGGGTCTTCTACAATATTCCCTTGGTTATATTGCATACGGCCTACATCTTTGAAAGCATCTTTGACTACTCCACCTTCTTTATAACCTACTCTTGGTGGTAATACATCTTCAATACCTTGTTGTAATTGGTATCTAGCCTCTTCATCTAAAAATCTACCACCCTCAATAATTGGTTCAAAAGGGTCAAATCCTGTATATCGTTTTAATGGATGTCTAATACCTATCAAAGGAGTTTTTCTTGCTAACGTTTCAAACAAGCCTCTGTTGTAAAGTGTAGAGCCTGTAATGTCACCCATAATAGGGCCACCTAAACTTGATATAGCTACTAAAGGATTTGGATTTGCTCTATAAGCATCTGCAAATCTTAAACCATATTCTATTGGGCCTAGTAAACCTACTCTTTGAAAAGCTCTAAGATTTTCTTCTGCACTTCTAGCTACAAAAGCATCAAAAGCTTTACCTTTTAAATCAGTTCCTGGCTTTCTTGCAAACTGGTCATACCTTGCTTGTTGTTCTGGACTACTTCTCCAGTAATTAGTACCTCTTGCAATAGCTGTTGCACCTGCTACAAAAGCAGCAAATCTTGGAGCTGACATTGCAGGGTTATTTAAAGTATCTCTAGCAAAGTTTTTCAATACAGTATTACTAAATGCTGTAGGGTATCTTAAAAACTGTGTAAATATATCCCATTTAGGATTAGTCATATACCTAGGAACTTTAGAAAATTCTCTAGATGTAGGTAGAATTATACTTCTTGCAAATCTACCACCAGCCATAGACATATTTTTTGTCCAAAAGTTAGTATTTCTTTTTGCCCCAGACTCTAACCAGTCCAATCCTTCTTTGACACTTATACCCATGTCTTGTATTTGTTCTTTTAAATAAGTTGTTCTTTTATAAAGATTACCTTTACCAGCCCAAACTCCATCCATACTATCTAGTTTTTTAAGTATGTCTTTATCTTTACCTGTTGCTGAGTTTACAAAAGTATCAACATCATCAAATATTTTTATTCCAGCTTTTTGCAGTTTACTTAATTGAACTAATGACTCTTCAACTATATCTCTACCTGTATTAAAAGCTGCAAGCTCAATAGTTTTTGTCCAAGGCAATAGTAAGTTAGCTTTGTAGAATACTCTAGCTCCTCTTTGTAAAGCTGCATTTTGTAATCCATCACCAGCTAATCTATTTGTTAAATCTGCTTGCACATCATCTACAGCTAAGTAAACTCTGTTAGCTTCTCTGTTAGCTACAATTTCTGATAGGCCTCTCCTTTCGGTTAGTAAACTTTTTAAATCTGTTTTTAAGAATTGCAGACCGTTTTCTAATTGGTACTGAAAGTTTTTTACAGACTGCTTTCCTGATACTCTAGAAGCTGCTATTAAACCTTCTGAGAAAGAAGAGACCGTAGCTAAAGGCAGGTAAGCCATAGCATTAGCAAGTTTAAGAGTATCGTATGCACCTTGTTTTATTTGTCCTTCAAAAAAGTTTACTGCACCTGTAACAGACTTGAAAGACTCTATCATGTCTTTTCTTTCTGTAGGTGTTAAACGTCTACCTAAAGTTTTAAATACGTCTTCATCTAAAGGGTCTACATGAGTCGCTATAAAATCATCTATGTTATTTCTTCGTAGGCTTTCAAATGTTAATACGTCTTTACCTTCTATATCTTTTTTCTTTACAACTTTTGTCTTAGATTTAGCACCACCTAAAAAACTTATTTTAGTTTGTATTGTATTAGCAGCATTTAAACCATAACTAGCACTAACAGGTATTAACTCATTAGTTAAATATTTTTCATAAGCATTGTCATCTATTTTTAACTTTCTACCATGTGTAAGTAAATTAGCATGACTAGCATATAACTCATTATTAATGTTCAACATACCATCTGCAATTTCACCTGCTTCTTTTTGTGATATTTTTAAATCATTAGATAATTGTGCAACAAACTCATCTCTATTATCTTTTATAGCTTGTCTGTTCCATTCTCTTGGAAAATAGTTTTCTATTCTAATATCACCAAAGCCTGCCTCTTGAGCATCTCTAGCTATACCGTCAAACCATTTTCTTAAATCTTTTGCTACTGCTTTTACTTCTTTACTTCTACCATTTAATGCTTTGGTATTTCCTCTTAAGAACCTAATAATAGCTATCTCATCGGCTTGCATCATAACCCCATCAGGAGCTATAGGCTCTATAGTCTTCCAGAACCCTAGTCTTTGTCCCTCATCCATGAACATATAATTGCCTCGTCTAGCATTTAATAGTTCAGGAAAACTCCAGGCTACTGACTTATTACTTCTTTTACCTATACCTAATTGAGAATCATGGTCTAATAAACCTCTGAAGAAAGTTGCATACTCTACCCCTTGTTTTTCTAAAGTTCTTAGTTGAGCAGCATTACCTAATAAAAGTCTGCCTACGGTATTATCCCAGGCTTTATTAAACTTTAATCTAACATTATCTATAAGACTATCGTCTCTATATACTTTAGGCTTATTGTTTATTTGTAAAACTGGATTAGAAAAATTACTCCACTTCTGTCCACCATAACCAATAACACCACCTAGTAAAACACCAGCAGCAGTTGAACCTACTAATTCTTTTGCTGAGTAAGCTCTTCTCAATCCTGTATTTATTTCAATGTTCTGGTTAGCATGGTTATGTAAACCCATCCAGCCACCAACTTCTATTGCACCTATACCACCTGCTACTTTTGTTGCAGCCTTTGCAGCTTCTTCTAGTGACCCATCTGCAATAGCTTTTTTAAGTTGTGTTTTATTTAAAGCTTTTTTATTAGCCTCGCCTAGAAGTTTAATTCCTTGAGCAGCTCCTTTACCTAACGTAGCTCTAGCAGCTAATGTACCTCCTCCACTAAAAGGAGTAAACAATGCAGCTAAAATAAGAGTAGGGTCAGTAACCATATCTATTGTACCGTCTTTAATTAATTCAAGAAATTGTCCTGTACTACCTATGTCTGCACCATCAAACATAGTTCTTAGATATGCATAATCTTTCTTTTGTTGCTCAGTAAATTTACCAGAGTCAGCATATCGTTTCATAGCTGACGTAAGGTTAAAATCAGAGTCTCTTAGATATTCAAAAATATCTCCATCTTCACCAATAGAACCTAAAAATCTTTCAGATACTGCTTGAAATTCTTTGTCAGTCTCTAAATCATTTAAGTCGTATTGCTGGACAGGAGTACTTTGCATGTTCCTTCTAGCAAAACTAGGAGAATAATTAAAGTTTGCCATTTAGTCTACTCCTAAGTTATCTAAAGCTATACCTTGAATCCTTTGTATTTCTTTTTTTTGTTCCTCAGTTAGTTCAGTTCTAATGGTTCTATAATTATCAGGGTCGTCTAATAGACTTTGAAGATACTGTTTCATTAAATCTAACTCACGTTCTTTAGATATTTTATTTTTACCAAATAATGTACCACCGTTTGTCTTATCTTCTACAAATCTTCTAAACTCTCCACTATTAAAAGCACTCATTTGACCTGCTTCCATTCTTTTAATAGCTGTTTCTACATTACGTATTTTATTACCAGCAAAGAATTTAAGTTGTCTATTTTCTTCTGTGCTTGTAGGAGTAGGAGTTTCTTCTACATTAGAAGTATTACCCTCTTCTACCTCCATAGGCTCGTCTATTACTTCTGGTAATGTTCCTGGAGTACCAAATTTTTCTATAATTGCATCATACTTAGAGTCTACGTATCTAAGCTCTGGAGGGAAGAAACTATTTATTTGAGTAATTTTTTCTAGTTCATACTGTAAAACTTTTTCTTCATTAGTACCTTCAAACTTAGCTATATGCTCTGGTAAATTTTCTAATGCTGTTCCTGTAAAGTTTCTACCTTCCCCTACAACAGTTGCTTGTAAATCAATAATAATTTCTCTAAATTTATTTTCTTGTTCTGCTTCAGTATATTGACCACTACCTCTTATATCTCTAATTATATTAGGTATCTGCATTATTAAATTTATTTCACCGTTAGCACCTACAGTATTTAGTTTAGCTACATTCATTAAGTCATATAAGTTAGGAGTAGTATTAGGATTATTCATTAATAACTGTTGAAATGTACTGTCATGTGTTGGATTTTTAGATATAGAATCTTGATAGCCTTCATTTATTTGACCTAATACATACATAGCTGCAATATAATCAATATCTCCTTCTGCTATGTTTAAGTTGTAATCTTTTACTTGTCCTCTAATATGGTCGGCTGCATAAGCAACTTTAAGACCATAATTTTTTACAGTATTTTGAGCATCAGTTGTAGTTCGTCCTTTACCTTTAATTACATTTTCATAAAGTTTATTCATTTCAGGATTAGAACCATCAGTTAAAACCAACATCATAGCTGACTCACCAGCTTTTATAGCAGCCTCACTAGGAGGTGTAATCTCTTCTACTTTAGTTCTTACAGGTTCATTTACACCAGCATTAGCTAATCTAGGAATACCATCTGGGCCATAAGTCATATATTGTCCTTCTTGATATGTATACTCATCACCACCACTAACGTAAGTTCTATCTTTAATTTGGAATGTGCCTTCTATAGGCTTCCCTCCAATACCTCCTTCTGAAGGTGGTTTACCTATGTTAGCTCTTATCTTTTCTATTAAGCCATCAATGTTATATCTACTACCTTGGTCTGTAGCTGCTGCATCGTATGCACTAACAGCATTTTTTAAGTCTATTAATTCTTTTGCTGTTGCCTCTCCTAATGTTAAACGTAAGTTTTCGTGGGCTTCAAGGTTTTTAAAGTTTATAGTTTCTTCTGTTTCTGTACCTAATAAACCTCTTACACTTTTGGTAATTCTACCAAATACATCTTTAGGATTTTCTCTACTATTCCATTTATCAAACTCACTTAGTATTGTTTCCATATCAGGAACTTCCATACTTTCATTATATAAATTTTGATAATAGTCTTTTAATTTATTAGCTTGGTTTCTAGATTCTGAAGTAATATAAGAAGCTAATTGTACAGGATTTAAATTAGTAAACTCTCCTCCAAAACTTTCATCTTGTAATCTAGTTCTTAAATCTGCTGCAATATAATTTTGCAGTCTTTGTATATCTACATTACCATTTACAATAAATCCATTTGGATTACTTTCTTTATTGTATTCTAAACTTTGTCTTTGACCTTGTTGATTAGATAAATAACTTTGAAGATAAGTTCGCATAGGTATATTTTTATCTTGTAAAGATTGTTGTTTACTTTCAAAAGCATTTCTAACTTCTCCAAAAATACCTCCAATAGCAGGTTCTATTAGTAATCCTCTAATTAGACTTTTTTTGTAGCCTTCTTCTTCAGCTTTTTTAGCTTGTTCTATTCCTCTTTCACGTGCTGTGTCAAATGTTTGTTTAGCAAACTCTACACCACCATCATCATATAATGCCATTATTCGTCCTCTCCTCTAGCTAATAAGCTGTCATTATCAGGCTCTACCATTTCTTCTGGTTGCCTATCCAACAATCCTACTTCAGGTAAAGCTTCTATTTTTTCTACTATCTCAGTAGGTAAAACTCCGTCAGGAACTCCACCAGCTTCTCTTACTTTTTTTCTTGCAGCAACTTGAGCAACATTTTTTGCTTTCTCTACTAACATTGCTTCTTCTTCATCAGCATCACCATCGTCCATATCTAAATTAGCACCGACATCATCTGAGTCTATTCTGTACTTAACTCCAGACTTTTCAGCAAGAGCCATAAGTAAATATGCAAATGGTTCAAGTAACATCAACATTAAATCAGGATTCCATCTTCCATCTCTAAATCCTACGTAACCTATTTGTAAAGCTAAGTCCATAACTGGAACTCCATCACCCATAGCAAGGACAATAGGTACATAGTTTTCTTCATCAAGTAATTCTAAAGCTGTAGCTTCTAAAGCTTCTCTCATATCTGTAAAGTCAGGTTTACCTTCAAAAGGTCTTCGTTCTTCTACAGGTTGTGTCCAAGACTGTCCTGGTATTGGATAACCTCTACTTGAAAAAGCTTCTACAGCTTCTGGATTCATTTCTTCGCCTGGTTGTCTTTTTATCACAATTTTACTCCTTAATATGCTGGTAAGTTTGAACCACTAGCACCTGCTGGATTAGTAGAGTTTTGTAAAGCAAAACTATTCATCCAGTTTCTCCAGTCTTGTCCAGCATCTCTATTTAAAATATCATTTAAAATACCTGTTGAATACATATTTGTAGCTTGCCATGAGTTACCTCTTGGTGCTGAGAATTGATTTATCTCTCCTAAACTAATTGTAGGTGAACTACCAATACCCATAATGTTTGGTATTCTTATTGTATTGTAAGTAACGTTAGGGTTCATATCTACACCTACAGCTTCATAAGCTCTACTCTCAAGACCACTCATAAGACCATCATTTATTTTTCCTTTTGCTGCATCATATAAATCAAACTTTGCAATGTCTTGTCTAATTGCAGAGTCTTTATCAAATATATTAATCTTTTCAAAGAAACCTTGGTCTTTCGGAGCAAGTAAAGATTGTGCTTGTTTACTTAAAACATCTGAACCAGCAGCTATGTCACCTATTGCATCTGTTCCTAAAATATCAGACATCTGCTTATCTGTTGCTGCTACGTTTTTAAACAGCTCGTTAGTTTCTAATTCTAAACCCATACCTCTAGTAAGCTCTCCTGTTTTACCAAAATCACTTGGAAGTCTTATTTCACCTGGTTTCTTAGGAGGTAGTTCATAAGTTAAGTTGTCTTTATTGAAGTTCAATGGTTTATCCAAAGCCCTCGGAATAGTCTCAGATAGTTGAGCTTGAATTTGGTCAGACTTAATTCCTGCTTGAGTTGGTAAAGTATCTAAAGAAGATGAAAAGTCTTTGGAGAAAACAGACGTACTACCTTCACTTAAAGTAAATCCTTTACCTTTGAAAAAGTTTCCTACTCTATCCATACCATTAGTAATAGCTGTACTTACACTTGTATATGCATTCTTAATCCAAGTACCACCAACATTAACAGCTTCTAGAGTTTTACCTAAAACTTTTTGAAAGAAGTTTGCATTTGGGCCAAGTAGTTTAGTAGACCAAGTGGCTAACTTGCCTGCCGTTCCAAACAGGCTTCCTACAGCTCCCATTGCATAGGGCATTAAAAACATCATACCTATTTGACCAACTATTCCTAGTTTGCCAATACCTTTCATAACACTTTTAAAAGTTTTCTTAATTCTTTTACCTATTTTTTTTACACCTTTTTTAAGGCCTTTCCATACTTTACTTAGAAATCCCATTTCTTTTCTCCTTTATTATCCTAATGATAGACCATTGATGACACTTGATGCTGTTCTAAAGTTCTGACCCCAGTTCTTTGCAGCATCTCCTTCTGCTCCTGCTGCTGACATCATTGCTTGTACCTTTCTGTTAGCTGTGTCAGTAGCCCATCTGAAGTCATAGTCAGCTTGGTCTCTCAACTCTTGCCATAAGAAAGATTGTGCAGCTTGTGTAAGCCCAAAAGCATTCTGAGCATTTTGTTGATTAACTGCATTTTGTGCAGCCGTATCAGCAGTATTAGCTCTTCGTCTCCAATCTATATTTGAATTTATAACTGCTTGCTCATTAGCAGCATTCCATTGTTGTCTATTATAATTTAACTGTTCATTAAACTGCTCTACTTGATTCATAATTGCAGCATTAGCTTTATTAACATCTGTTATTCTTTGAGCATCTCTAGCTTCAGCAGCATTCTGAGCTTGAACATTGAATTGATTTGTAGCATTTATATAACCTGCATTGTATTGTCTAATCTGTGTTTCAATCTGTGCCATGAACTGTTGAGCTTGTCTATCGTTTGTAGCATTAAATTGACCCATAGCATTTATCGCTGCTTGATTACTTAACAGTCTTTGCTGTTCGTATTGACCTTTAATAACATTTGCTTGCTGTCTATTATTTAAATTAGACATATCAGTAGCTAAGAAATTTTTTGCATTTTCTATTTGTGCTTTCTGATAAAAGTCAGCTTCAGCTAAATCAGCTCTTGCAATATTAGTTGCATTTAAAACTGCTGCTTGTTGTTCTTGATTAGATTCTGTCAAGCTAACTGTTTGGAAAAACTTACTATTAGCTAGTTCAGTTTGTTGTTCAGCAGCCATATTAGCTGTGTCCATCTTAAATACATTTTCTGCATTCTTTAATACAGTTTGTTGTTGTCTTTGAGCATTAGCCTCAGATACAGCAGCTTCTATATTTCTTTGTTGAGCTACACTAGCCTGTATAGCTTGTGCATTTGCTTGAGCTAAAGGTAAAGATGCTTGAATAATAGTATTAGCTAAAGCATCTCTAGCTACTGATGAAGCTTGTAATCCTCGTTTAGCAAGCATAGCTTCAACAGTTGCAACAGCAGGCCTAGCCCATGTTGGAATCTCACCCTCTTCTATACCAGTTAAAAGACTTTCAAGTTGATTAGATACTAAAGCTTCTTCAGGTAATCCTTCAATAATACCTCTTTCTTCTTCTGTAAAATCTGTAAGCCTAGCTTCAAGAGTCTCAGGGTCTTTACCTAATTCTTGTATAGCTCCTTCTTCTAAACCAGCATTTGCTAATTGTTTTTTAGCTCTAGTAACTCTAGCTAAATTAGTACCAGTATTTTCTACAATTCTTGCTTTTGCTCCAGGACTTAATGTACCTGTAACTTGTTGAGCAACAGCTCCTGGTTCAACAACAACATCTACATCTGCAACTGGAGTAACATCAGCTACGTCAGCAGCCTCTGCTAATCTAAGTTCTTCTTTATCTTGTTGAGCAGCTCTTACTTGAGCAGCTTGCTCTACTGTATCTGTAGGTACTGCTGTAGTTGTAACTTCTCTAGCTGGTTTTATTTCTCTTACTTCTTCTACCTGACTAACAGTTTCTTCTGGTGTTGGGTCTATATCAAATGTACTTGCTTGACCTGCCTCTGGAGCTTCAACAATAGGTGCTTCTGTGCCTTCTCTATTGATACCCATTACTGTAGGAACAGGAACAGTACCTTCTGGGATATTACCTGAAGCTATATCGCCTGCACTTCTTCCTGTTAAAACATTACGTGTTCTTCTTTCAGCTTCAAAGGCTGCTTTTTTCTGAGCATCTGACATGTTTGATAATGGGTCTGGGTCTATAGAAGTACCACCACCTTCATTACCACCACCGTTGTCGCCACCACCATTGTCGCCACCACCACTATCATCTCCAGCTCTTTGACCTGTGTTGACATATCTAAAACCATTCCATCTATATATAAATCCACCTACTACTATAGTAGCTTCACCGTTTGGTGGCTCTTGAGGTTCAGGCTCTTGTCCACCACCTCCATTTTGTGAACCACCGTTTTGTTGTTGACCTCCTCTACGACCAAAGATACCTGCTTGGCCACCTGCCATGTCTAAATCATCTCTGTCTTGTGCATCTTGATAGCCTTGTCTATTTCTTACATCAGTTCCAGTTGTAAATCCTGGGCCAGAAGATAGAGGTACAGGAGCAGGCTGTGTAGGTTGTTTTCCTTGAGGAGGAGGTACAGGTCTTCCGACTGCTATAGGTTCTTTTTCTATTGGTCTTCCACCACCAGGCCCACCTATTGATATAGGTATATCTGGTCTTTGTGGTGCATTTCTTTGTAACCTAACATTACCACCTCGCCTGTAATCATTTCTTTTTGCTTTGGCTCTTTTTCTTTTTGATTTATTTTTTGCCATTATTTCACCTCGAATAACTTATCTACTTTTTCATGTAGTTTTTCTACTCTCTCCATTAATATAGTCATATCTTCTTTTACTTCTTGTTTTGTAACATAGTCTTTTGCTATTTCTTCTCTAGTTTTATTTAACAATATATCTATCCTCTTTGCTTCTGTTTCGTTTTTACGTATAGCAAAAATTATAGGTGCTACAACTAAAGTTAAAACTATGTTCCAAAAAAAGTACATGTCTTCCATTTTACATACCGTCCCCAGGGTATCTGTTTGTCCATATAGTAAAACTGTATTTAACTCCTTTCTTTAATGGTTGACATGCATGACCATGTGTTACCATTCCAGGAAACAATATACATTTTCCTACAGGTATATCTTTATTACTAAAGTTTTGTCTAGGATAAACTAAATCAGCACCTTCGTAGTCATCATTTAGTTTTATACTTCCTGTAACTAAACTAGCATCAGTATGTAAAGGTAATTCTTTTTGTGTATCTACTGAGTATCTCATTACAAATGCATCTCTAAGTCCATACATTTCCATAGGCTTCCAATAACTTTCTATAATTGGAACTATGTTTTTTTCCCAATGAGTTTTTAATTCATCCCACAAACCTAATTCTTTTAATCTTATTTCTTGAGCTGGGAACTTATCATATTCTAATGAACCCCATCCTCCATGATTGTCAGCTATTTCAATCATTCTTTCACATTGGTCTTGTGTCATAAAGTCAACAAGCAATATGTCGTCATCTAAAATTTCGTAGTCTCTACCTGACCAAAAGAATAAATCTTTAGTGGGTGGTATAAATCTATCATATAATTGTTCAAACTTTTTCTTTGTTAAGTCACCACCGTTACCATGATAAATACATGGACAACAATTTGTTACAGGATTAAATAACTGACCATCTAACATTGTAGTATTTGCTTCATGTGTTTGGAATATATAACCTTCATAGTCTAGTTGTATATCAAACTCACCACTTAAAAATATCTTTTGATAATATAACTGGTCATCTCCATCATCATCTACAGAATCAGTTGCTAGTATTTTTTTAAGCTCACCTACTTCACCTATAAATGTCCCACTATTTAAAAACCTATATTTAGTTGGGGCATCTGGAAATACATGTTCTAAATCTGCATCAGGCCAACAATATTGTTCTGCTGAAAACAAAACCTTACAATTAAATCCTAAGTATCTTTCTGTAATAGTTTCTAAATTATCTGCATAAAAAACATCGTATGCATCTGTAAATAAAATTACATCATTGTCTGGTAACTTGTTGATATATTCTCTTAACAAGTTTACTTTATGTCCACCACCTGGGCCTACCATGTCAGTTCCTTGCCACTCTACATTGTTACCAAGATTAACTACATCTATGCCACAACTTCTAGCACTTGTATATAATCTATTACATTTTTTCCTATCTGTTCCTACAGTTATAGGATGTACTGTAAAGTTTCTAGCAATACCTGCTGGAACTTCTATATCACTTGGACTTACGTCTCTAGACATTTGATTACAAGAATCTTCTTTTAATGAAACTACGTTATTCAAAATTTTCTCCTTTATTAATTTAGGTACATATTCATCAGCAGGAATAATTTTATCTATGTTATCTAATAAAATTTTTGCCGTTGAAGGTTTAATTATGTAGCCTGTTAAATTATAAGGATAAGAAGGTATTTCCAATTTATCGTCTATACTTATAACTTTATCAGGTTCGTTCTCGTTTTTTTGTAAGTATATAAAATCGTATTTATTTATTAAAGTTTTATAGTAGTCTTCATCCCAATTATGATTTATTACTGCATCATCTTCTAAAATAATAACAGGCTCATCTAAATCTAAACATGTTGACCATGCTTTTTTATGAGATAAGAAACATGCTACTTCGCTTCGTAAGACTTGTCTATTTTGAAAAGGGTCTCTAAACTCCTCATCGACTATAAAATTATCAAGTCTTTTATAATCTATTGCTTCTATAAATTTATAATTATTTAAATTATTTTTATAAAATTGTTTCTTTCTATCTGTTCTTCGTTTTAAACTTATTACTAATTTCTTCATGTAGAGATTGTAACATACCTGGTATTAAGGCTCAAAGCCTCCACCAGGGCCTCCACCTCCACCACCGAAGCTTCTTGTACCAGCAACATAAATAGTTTCGCTGTTACTTAAGCTAGATGTAGCTATGACATTACCACTTGAATCTTTTGCTCTAAATCTAAATGTTAAAGCTACACCACTTGATGATAAAGCTCCTGCATCTAAAGAAGCAGTTCCAAATCCTTGTGATGTATCTTTTTGAGCAGACCATATATATCCAGTAAATGAACCACTATCACTACTTGTAGTTTGTTTTGCTATCTGATTATAATTACCAGATGTTGCACCACTACCATTATTAAATGTACCAGTACCTAATTGAACTGCTGTCCAGTTTAATTGTACTTCTACTTGGTCAGGGTCAGCACCAGAATAATCTAAATTTAAATAACTAAAAGTTACTGGTGTAGTATTATTACCTTTACCATGTCTCATTCTAATTCTATTATCTGCTGGTTGAAAAGCAAAACCTATAACAGCTATACCATTAGCAGTACCTGATGAACTTCCTGTAGATACTAAAGCATTGTTAGGTAAATCTAAATCTACTGATGGATTATCAAAAGCAAATGCTTCTGCACCTGCAAAGTCATCCATGTCAATAGTATTACCAGAACCTGATACTCTAAAAGCAGCATACTCACCCATAGTTATAGGATGAGAACCACCAAACTCAGTTTGTAAATCTGAGAATGATTTTTGTTGTCCTGCTCCACTTATTGCCATTAACTTATTCCATTAAAAAAAGCATCTAATATAGATTTAGTGTGTGTATCTAAAACACTTCTATCGCTATCTTTATTCCAATATGTTTGTGTTCCATCATCGTAAGTTACAATAGCTGTAGTTTCCTGATTACTTCCTTCTGGAGTATGTATTACAAATACTGTTTGCATAGTTTTAGCCATTGTTTTCTAACTCCTCTATTCTTGCTAACAGTTCGTCATATCCTTCCATATCTCCTAATCCTTTTGGAGGATGTGAGTCTTCTGCTAATTCTTTAATAGCTTCTATAAGAAGTGGAACTAACTTGTCGTACCATACTGTTAGGTATTTATCGTCAATAGGAGCTTCTGTTACTACCTCTGGTAATACTTCTTGCACCTCTTGAGCTGATACACCAACTTGTCTTCTGTCATTTTCATAACCAAGTTCTTTAGCTGTTTCATTCTCTTTAAAGTAGTAACCACTTAGAGCTAATACTTTTTCTAGAGCATTAGGTATAGTACCTTCAAAGTCTTTTAGTCTTTCATCAGAGTAGAAAGCTGTAATGTTATTAGTTGCTCTAACTTCACCTGCTGTACCTGAACCTGATGTTCCGATACCTAAGCTATTAACTTGAGCATTTGAGTTTGTACTAAATCCACCTGCTTCACCTTTCTGACCTTTAGACCCTGTACCACCTGTGCCACCTGGCTCACCTTTTTGTCCTTTAGACCCTGTGCCACCTGTGCCACCTGGCTCACCTTTCTGACCTTTAGCACCTGTTCCACCAGTTCCACCTGCTTGACCTTTTTGTCCTTTCTGACCTTTAGCACCAGTAGAGCCATTAGTACCTGGTTCACCTTTTTGTCCTTTCTGACCTGTACTACCTGTGCCACCTGGTTCACCTTTTTGTCCTTTAGCACCTGTACCACCTGTTCCACCTGGTTCACCTTTTTGTCCTTTAGAACCATTGCTTCCGTTAGAGCCTGGTTCACCTTTCTGACCTTTAGCCCCTGTGCCACCTGTACCACCTGGTTCACCTTTCTGTCCTTTAGAACCATTGCTTCCGTTAGAGCCTGGTTCACCTTTTTGACCTTTAGCACCAGTAGCTCCACCACCACCAGTCTGACCTTTTTGACCTTTTTGACCTTTAGCACCATCGTCACCATCAGTTCCGTTGTTACCGTTATTACCAGCCTGGCCTTTCTGACCTTTATCACCGTTAGAGCCGTTAGTACCTGCTTCACCTTTCTGTCCTTTAGAACCATTAGAGCCATTAGTACCTGCTTCACCTTTTTGTCCCTTAGAACCTGTAGCACCTACTTCACCCTTCTGACCTTTAGAACCGTTAGAACCGTTAGTACCTGCTTCACCTTTTTGGCCTTTAGACCCTGTAGCACCTACTTCACCTTTTTGTCCTTTAGAACCGTTAGTACCATTGCTACCTGCTTGTCCTTTTTGACCTTTCTCTCCTTTAGAACCGTTAGAACCATTAGAGCCTGCTTCACCTTTCTGACCCTTATCACCATTAGTACCATTAGAACCATTAGAGCCTGCTTGTCCTTTTTGACCTTTGTCTCCTGTTCCACCAGTTCCACCTACTTCACCTTTCTGTCCTTTAGAACCGTTAGTACCATTATTACCAGCAGCACCTACTTCACCTTTTTGTCCTTTTGAACCGTCATTACCATCGTTACCAGCCCCACCTGTTGCACCTGTTTGACCTTTCTGGCCTTTCTCTCCTTTAGCACCTGTTGAACCAGTAGAGCCGACTTCACCTTTCTGACCTTTAGAACCTGTAGCTCCTACTTCACCTTTCTGTCCTTTAGAACCAGTAGAGCCTGTAGAACCTACTTCACCTTTTTGACCTTTATCACCTTGGTCTCCAGTTCTTGCAAAGGTTACAATTAAGTCTTCACCATTTGAGAATGAAGATGCTGAACCACTTACATAACCTACAGGAACTTTGAAATATCCTGAAGCTTCTGTTATAGAACCACTAATTGTAAACAGAGCAAAGTCTGAAGCATCTAATTTATTTGATATTCTTACATGACCTTTAATAGTAGAATCACTATCATCAATAGTTCTTAGATAACTTTGTATATCAGTACCACCTGAATCTTGGTCATCAATATATAATATACTTGCACTAGATACAGTACCGTTATTTAATCTTAACTCACCATTACCTGGGTCTGCATCTGAAGTACCTGTATCAAAGTCATAAGCAAATGTTTGTCCACCAAAGTTTCCTTCTTGTCCTTTTACACCTTTCTGACCTTTCTCACCTTTCTGGCCTTTAGAACCTGTAGCTCCTACTTCACCTTTTTGTCCCTTAGAACCTGTAGCTCCTACTTCACCTTTCTGGCCTTTCTCACCTTTCTGACCTTTGCTTCCGTCATTACCATCATTACCAGCAGAACCTGTAGAACCTGTTTGTCCTTTTTGACCTTTCTCTCCTTTAGAACCTGTAGCTCCTACTTCACCTTTCTGTCCTTTAGAACCATTTGAACCGTTACTACCACTAGCTCCTACTTCACCTTTCTGTCCCTTAGAACCGTTACTACCATCATTACCATCATTACCTGTAGCACCTACTTCACCTTTTTGTCCCTTAGAACCTGTAGCTCCTACTTCACCTTTAGAACCTTTTTGTCCTTTAGTACCATCTGAAGCAGCACCATCAACACCAGCCTCACCTTTCTGACCTTTGTCTCCTGTAGCTCCTACTTCACCTTTTTGTCCTTTAGCACCAGCAGCACCGTTATTACCTGTAGCTCCTACTTCACCTTTTTGTCCTTTTGAACCATCATTACCTACTTCACCTTTTTGTCCTTTAGAACCATCATTACCTGTAGAACCTGTGTTACCTACTTCACCTTTTTGTCCTTTCTGACCTACTTCACCTTTTTGTCCTTTAGAACCTGTAGCTCCACCAGAACCTGTAGCACCTACTTCACCTTTTTGTCCTTTCTGACCTACTTCACCTTTTTGTCCCTTTTGACCTTTATCACCTTGTAAAGCTACATCTTCTATAGTTCCTTTTTCCCATGCCCCTGCTGAGACATCATAGAAAGCTACTAAGTCTGTTGATGTTGCATCAGTTGTTGTACTGAATCCTGTTAAAGCACTTCCAACATTTGCTGAGTCTGTAACATCAGCATTGGCTTCAATACCATTTAATTTAGTGTGGTCAGCATCTGTAAAAACATTAGAGTCAGAAGCACTTTCTACTAATGCTCTAATTTCTGCTGCTGTTTGGTCGCCAGTAGCTCCAGCCTCTATACCATCTAATTTAGCATGGTCTGCTGTTGTAAAGTTTTCATCTGTCTGAGATGCTACAACAAAATCTATTGTGCCATCTCCATCTTGATATGTGACAGTAATACCTGTTTCAGTATTACCAGTAAGCATTGCACCTACTATATCTTGTATTTCTTCATCTGTTTGGTCTGCTGTAGCATTTGCTTCTATACCATCTAACTTACTTTCATCTGCATCAGTAAATGCATTTGTATCTGAATTACCTTCATATAAAGCTTTTATTTCACTAGCAGTTTGGTCTCCTGTAGCATTGGCTTCAATATTATTAAGTTTAGTGTGGTCAGCATCTGTGAATACATTTGAGTCTGTTGCTGCTTCAACTAATGCTCTAATCTCAGAAGCAGTTTGGTCTGCTGTTGCATTTGCTTCTATACCATCTAATTTACTATGGTCAGCAGATTCAAAAGGAACTGAAGCTGTACCATTAATAGTTAATGCATCTGTTTCTAATGTGCCATCAATATCTACATTACCTGATATATCTAAACTTGGAGCAACTACTTCATGTGAGAACACAAAATTATCATTAGCTGCACTCCAGGCTATAGTTGCATCTGTAGAAGAATT
>Ga0163109_10001501_pt1 | contig 18418 bp, 14 predicted proteins | sample CRUFie1St13metaG_FD_108704 | JGI IMG/M metagenome (GOLD analysis project Ga0163109, IMG submission 108704) | Marine microbial communities from the Costa Rica Dome - CRUD Field 142mm St13 metaG | ecosystem: Environmental > Aquatic > Marine > Oceanic > Photic zone | place: Costa Rica: the Eastern... | reverse complement strand
TTTATTTATTTATTTATTTTTTATTTGATGGTTTATTACGTGCATCAATCTAGGTGGTTCTAGATTATTTACATAATTTATTACTTCTTTAAATGAAATATATTTATTCATATCTCTTAATTCGTGTATATATTTATGATGTAAGTGATACATATGTGTTTTATATTCATATGGAAAATCTTTAACTGGTTTCTCTTTTTTAATATAACAAGAAATATAGTATTTATATAAATTTTTAGTATAAAAATGAACATCATTTCTAAAATTATTAAATTCATTTTTATGTTCAGGAAAATGTTTTAAATATTCTTGAATTGCATTCATTTGTCTTAAATGTAAATATTGATATTGTAACTTTGGATTATTTCCTTTTAATCGTTTAATATTTTCATAATTAGGATTTCTCCATTTTATTCTCATTTTATTATTAGGTTGATACATATGAATGACATATCCCATAATATTATAGTCTAATGATTTATTAGTTAATTTATTAATTTTTTCTTCCATTTCCATTACAGATACATTTTTTAATATAGGTTTTACACCATAATCAAAATCATATATTTCTTCTCTTTCTAATTCGGATACTATATTATTATTAATTTCAAATACATTTGTAAGTATTAATTTTTGTTCTGTAATAGTTGATACAATTTTATTATTTGGATGTTGTAATACAAAACTATATACTTTATTTTTTTCAAATTTATCAAATGAAATATTCATTTTATTGCAAGTATCTAAAAACATATATCGAAATGTTTTATTATCGGGCATATCGTATCGAAATGAACATTTAGCTCCAACAACACTTCTTGTTGATACTTCCCAATCATTTTTACAAATATCGAAAAAAAGATTTACCATAGTGCCTTCATAAAATGGTTCAATATAGTATTTATTTGTTTTTGTTTCACTATCTTTACTATGATAAATATCTAAATAAGATTGATAAGACATAGATTTAACAGGTGAAAAACAAACAATTTTTCCATATTCATCGATAGTGACACTTCTTAACAATCTGTAATCTTTTTCAAAATCGGAATCATCAATATTTTCTTTTTTATAACGTAGTATTTTAAAAGGTGGTTGATTAATTATTTTTATTTTATTATGTTGTGTTTCTTTATATAATTCTTCTAGATTAAAAGATGTATTAAGATTATAATTTATACGCATATCTAAAATTATAAGCTGATATAATTTTAAATTGTTTTTATAAATTAATAAAATACATATTTATGAATAAATATCTTTTATAAATATAAGTACACAATGTCAAAGGAAAATAAAGAAGAACAGGTGGATGAATATGAATTTAAACTAGGAATGTTTATAAGAATAAATGCACCAACGGATACTAATTTTTATGATAAAATATGGATGATTGATTATTTAGATGATGATTTAATGAAATTAATAGATGAAAATAATGAAACTATTGAATTAAAAATAAATAATAATAAATTTGTAAATGATTCAATAGATAGTGTTGATATAATCTACACTCCTGAAGAACTAGGTTATTGTAATTTAGTAGGATTTAAGGTAAATACTTGGTGGAGTTTTACAATTTCTGGTCCAGTTGACTATGTATTACAAGGTATGATATCAAATATAAAAGAAGATCAAATAGAATTTAAAGAGTATGGAAAAGAACAAGAACCTATATATATTGATTTTGAATATAAAGGTGTTCCTTTAAAATTAACCGATGAAGAAGGTAAAATATATAAAATTATTTCAATTAAATCCTGGACATCGCCTGAAGATAAAATATTAAAAGAAAAAGAAGATAATGAAAAATTACAAGAAAAATTAGCAATGTATGAATCAAATGAGTTGGTATCAAATGATGATTTTGATTTAGATATATTTTTTAATACGGATTTAATAGATGAGGAAAAGCGTAATGAATTAACACAGGGAGATGAAATAGAATATAGAATATTACAAGAAGATGAACAATTATATTCTATAGAAAATCAAACTGCTGATATTTTAAATAAAGAATTATCAAAGTTCATCACTAAAGAAAGAACACCTAAAAAAATTAAGCAAATAAATAAATGGATAGTAAGATATGTTGAATTAAGAGAATTATATTCATTATTTAATGAAAGTAATAATATATCTGGTATTAAAACTTTTAATCATAATTATAAGCCATTAAAACTTAAATTAAATGAGTTCAAACATAACATACCATATATTATTCCAGTAATAAAATCAAAATTAGAAATTTATGACATAAAAGGGATGTGTCCTGAAGTAAGTGAAGATGCATTGCAATATTTAAATAAAGATATAGAAGTTAGTTGTACTGATGATATTATCAATAATATCATTTCAAAACATGATGAATATAGTAAAAATAAATTACCAACTGATTCTAATCCTTACAAATACTACATTTCTAATATTACAGAACCTAGATTTAATAACAATATTGATAAAAATAATGTCATTATAGAAAAAAAAACAAATAACATAATATTTTCTGTAATAAATAATTTTAATAATTTTGAATCGTCTATCATTAAAGGTGATGCAAAAACTACTGAATTTCCTACCACTAATCGATTTAATAATCATAATTGTATAAATAGTTTAACTTATTTAAATAAAATAGGAATAAAAAAATCATCAAAAATAGTTAAAAGAAAAATTAATGATGATGATACATTATGTATAACAGGATTTGTTACATTACCTAGATCTATAATAGAATATTCAAAGGCTTTTTTAAAATCTAGTAGTATTATGTTGAAATCAGGTTATATTCAAAATCCGTTAATATATGAGAGATATTTCAATAAAAATAAAGAAATACCTAATAATGAATTTATTGAAAATGCAAATTTTAGATTATCACCAAATCAAAATATTAATACTATGAGTCATTATTCATTTATTGAATCTAGAAATTTCAATGATAAATTGATAGACGATCATAATGATAATTATAATGATTTTCTAGAATATTCAATTCCAAAAACATCTACCATTATAAAAAGATATATTGATTCTTCTACTATGAAAAACAAAAAAATAACCAAACATAAAAATATATTATTATCTAATAATTCAAGAACTTTGATTAAAAAATGGTATAATAAAAGAAATATTTCTATTAATTTTAATATTACCGATGATAATGATAGTATAAAAAATACATTTATAAAAACAATAAGTCAATATTATAATAATAAATATAGTAATATTAAATATCCATTATCATATTATGATTTTGTTGTTGAAGTCCTATATCCATATTACATAGAACATAATAATATAACTTTTAGTGCTTATAACAATATAAATAAATATGTTCAAGAGAATATAAATTGGTATTTAAGAAATAGTATATTACATAATTTAAATTGTGAAAAAACATATTACGACGAAGAATTAAAAAGTTATAATTTACAATCAACATTTTTTAATTTTTTTGATAAACTATTAGATAAGTTTGAAAAAGATAAAGATATAGATCCAGATGAATTAAATCAGTTAAGCACATTAAAAAATATAGATAAAAAAGTTTATGAATTACAAGATAATTATGATAACACTGAATATTTAAAAACTATTAATGAACTAGATAATTCATATATTTTTTCATTAGCATTGTCATTATCTGAAATATATAATATTCAACCAGTAGATATAGATAATAAAATTGATAATTTAAAAGATGAATTAGATAATGTAGAAAAAAATGAGAATAAGAAGGAAAAAGAGGATGATTGTGATGATAAAAATTGGATATTGGCAAAAAAATTTAAAGATATTGATGAAATTAAAAATGATAATAACAAAACAGATATTAGATTTGATAAAAAATTCGATGATACACGTTATGATATATATAGCGAATTAGAACATATTAAATTTTTACCTAATGATTTTGAAAAAAAATCTGCATTAAAAAAACATTTAAAAGATAAGGTAGGATTAAATGATAATAAAGCAGAAAGAGAGGCAGAATCTATGATAAATGGTTATAAAAAAATAGAAAATGGTGATTATGCAGTTCTGGATAAAGGTGATTATGAATATAGATATTATAAAAGAGTGAAAAATAAATGGATATTACAAGACCAATTTAATGATAAATACATAGAAGATATACCGTTTTGTAATTTACAATCTAGATGTATGAGAATAAATAGTAATATATTAAATAAAGATGAACAATGTGTAGATATAGACGATCATAAAGAAAATATTGAAAATAAAGCTATTATGAATTTAATAGAAAATATAGATAATGAATTATCCGATGCAATTGGAAAGCAAAAAAGAAAATTAAAGCTATTATTAATGGAACAAATTAAATATATTATTATGAAAAAACGCTTTATTATTGATGATAAATTAAAATATGATATTCAAAAAATTAATATGATTAATTATGATGATATAGAAATAGAAGTTTCTCCAAAATTGTCTTTATTTGAACATATTGTTACTCAATCTGATATTATAAAAAAACATAATGATATTATAAAATTTTGTGATCAACATTGTAGAGTAAATTATGAAGAAGAAGATAAATATTGGTATTATTGTAAATTAACAAATACAAAACTGGTTCCTACATTTTTTTATGAACTATCTGTAGCATTTTTAAATGGAACATATAATACAGTATTGGCTGATATAATTAAAGATAGGGGAACTGATTCTGACGATGGTGCATCTATAGTAGATAAACATAGTGGATATTTTATTCAAAATATTAAATTTAATACAGAAGAAGGATATGAAAAATCAGGTAAAAAAATAATTAGTAGAGAGATATTAAAAGATGTAGATAAAGATATTGAAGATGATATAAAAGAAGAAATGGAAGAATATATTAATTTAAATAATAATTTGGGTTCAGTTGATGAATCGTTCAAATATAAATCTAGAATACCAAAATTATCAAATGGTATTTTTAAAAGTATGGATAAAACATTAGGTATTAGTACAAAAAAATTATATGATTTTTCTATTGATATTATTGAAAAAATAATGAATAATAATATATATTCGCCAAAAGAATATACAAAACTAGCACAAGAAGAAAAAATTAAAAAAATTAAAAATAAACAATATTCTAGACCATACAAAACATATTACTATGATACATTTATGAATATTTGTATATCAATGTATATATTAATGATTCAATGTCATATACCGCATATAACCTATGGTAAATTTGTTAAAAATTGTGTTGAAAGTTTTAAGGGATATCCATTTGAAAGTGGTGGTAATGATGAAATATTAAATTATATCTCTTGTTCTATTATTTCTCAAAAAAAAACAAGTTTACCTTGGTCTGTATTTCCAAATAGTGTAAAAAATGATAACAAACTAAATCAAGAAAATACTGTTAAATTAATTAAAAAATTTAAATTTTATTTATCTGAATTTATTTTGCCACTATATGATGTTCAAATTTTAATTAAAGAAAAACAAAGATGGTTAAAACAAAATAAAAATCATTTAGATATTGATTATAGTGTCAACGTTAAACACTGGAATACTTTTTTACCTCCCTTAAATAAATTTAATGTTAATAAAACTAGTTTATCTACAAACATTAATACAATAATAAATAGAAATTTTAGGTTAGAAAAATTATATGAATTATTTGGTAATTTAACTAGTATTTCATTAGCATTTCAAGAAACTATCCAAAATATTATTGATAAACAAGATATGATATTAAAAGATTCGATTAATGTGCCTTTTTTGGAGAATGCTTGTTGTAGTAATGATGAAAATAATAATACATATGAATATTTTAAAAAATTAAGACCTGTTATTGGTCAATATAATAATAATACATTAAAAATAGAATCAATATTTAATGATTATAAAAATCTTATTTTGCCAAAATATTTACACAGTAATTATGATGTAAAATTAAAAATACCTGCTATTCATTCTAATTTTTCTGAAACAACTATATATCTAACATTTATTAAATATTGTTATTTTAATAGTGGTATTGAATTATCAGATGAATTGAAACAAATTACTGGATTAAACAAAAATGAAAGTAAATATAAAAATTATCACTCAATAGAAGAAAAAATAAAAATATTAAAAGAAGAAAAATTTAATTTTACTGAAGATAATATGATAAAATTGTTACAATATGTTTCAAAAGAAAATTTAATAATATTAGATGAGACATATCAACAAATCAGTCCATTCAGGTTGTTTGAAAAAACGATTGATGAAGTAAAATTATTACAATCTTATTCGCCAACATTTATTGAATTTATAAATAATGAAAACTTAAAAGGATTATTTGATGGATTTGAATTAGAATTTAGTGGTTCATTTGATGATTATTCATTATTTTTAGGCTTTTTAAAAGAAACAAATACTAGTATGACAAATTTTATTGGTAATAAAATATATAATATTTCAAATAATAATAAACTAATTGAATTTATAAATAATATTGAAATTTTTAATAAAAGAGGAACTGAATTATATATGAATTCTAATGATGAAACTAGTTATTTTGCACATCAATTTTTAATACAATCTGGTTACAATATATCAAAAGTTTTTCCAAATATAATTATAAATAAAAAATATTATAATAACGATAATGATGAAAAAAATATTCCATTTATTAAAAATAATAAAAAATTTAGTCAATGGAATAGACATTATCTTAATATTGTATCTAGTGAATTAGATAATTTAAATAAATTATTTGATAATCAAGAAATTAATAACATTTTAGAATATGTTATGAAAGATTCTGTTAATATACTATTATTATTAAAATTGTTACCATTTGCTTCTAGAGTTGAATCATTAGATAATGTTGTTTCTGGTGAAATATTATTAGAATCTAGTAAATATTTATTTTTATCTTTATTAAAATTACACTTTGATGTTGTAGATATTATTATTCCCGATAATGATGATATTCAAACAATACATAAACGAGAACATTTGTATGGTGTTTCTTCTACAATCGTTAATGAATATTTAAATATTTTATATAATAACAAAAAGTTTATCAATATTAATAATCAACATATTAGAGATTCTGTTGCAAAATCTAAAGAAAAAGAAAGACGAAAAATTACTACAAATTATCAAAGTTTATCTACTGAAAGCAGAGCTGTTCGTAAATTACAACAAAAACACAAATTAGGTGATTGGTCAAAAGGATTATCTAGTGGTATTTATAAATTTAGCGATACTCAATATCAAGAAGAAATTGACCAAATAAGAAAAGATGCGTTATTAGAATCTCAAATGGGAGAAATGGATGATGTTACAAAAATGCTTTTAAATGTATATGATAAAGATTCTATGTTGATAAATCAAGAAATTGAAGATAGAATTAGTAATGATGTTTATGGTGAAATAGAAATGCCTGATGATGATGATTACGGTGAAATGGATAGTGATATGAATTCATAATTTAATATCTATATATATTAATTATGAATAAAAAGGAAAAAAAAATACCTTGGTATCTTGATAAAGGAAAGAATAACAAACCATTATGGAGTGGAGCAGAAAGATTAATACATTTATTTTATAATGCAGATTTAAGAAGTTCGTATCATATTAATTTTTTTATCAAAGAAAAAATATGGAGAAAATCAGTTCAAGAATTTAATTCAATTTTTATAGAATACACTGATAAATTTGATCCACCTAGACATTGGTATGAGGGAACTACAAAAGGCGATACATTACTTGAATTGGCAAAGAACACTCATCAAGATCATTATTTATTATTAAAAAAGCAAGTATTTGATAAAATGAATGAAAAAGAACGAAAAGAAGCCAAAAAGCTAGAATTTCAAAGATTACCTATTGAAAGACAAAATGAAATAAAAAGATTAATAGCTAATAATCCTATTTGTTCTATATGTTTGGATGAATTTGAAGAAACCGATGATTTTGAGATTACAAAATGTGATCATTTATATCATTTAAAATGTATTGAAGATTATGTTCAGGCAACCCATAATAATAAATGTCCTATGTGTAGAACAAATATGGAAACAGGTGAACCAGAATTTGTTCAACCAATTGAGGTTGGTTCAAGGAGACAAAGAATAAGAAACAATTTAACTAGAAGATTTCGTAATCTTACACGAAGACCTAGAACTTGGCTTCAACAAGGTTATAGAGCATATACTAGAAGGAGAAATAGACGTAGACAAGTCACTCCTAGAATTCCAGATCCGTTGGTTGATTATGGAAGAAGACAAAGAGAGAGAAGAGAAGAAAACCTTACTAGAAGAGGCGGGCGTCGTAAAAAAAGGACGCGTAAGAAAAAAAGTGGGTTTTTAAACTGGTTTATCCAAAACGATGGTGATAATATGAATTTTGTTCTTTCTAATAAACCTAAAAGAAAATCTATATATGGCGAACCTCATCCGTTAAGAAAGTTTATAGTTGATCCTAGAGATAATGATGATTTTAATGAGGATAGAACAGATGGCTTCTCTATCTCTCTTCCTTTCTTATCATCAAAAGGAGGAAAACGCAAAAAAAAGACGCGTAAGAAAAGAGGTGGTTGGAGGAGAAGAGACACAGACATCAACAAAGATAATATTGGTTACTACTATGATTGCTGGTACCGTGATGGCGTAAGGTTCAGAGAAGATATGAATATTACGGGGTGGTGGGATGTATTACATGGTAAAAGGGAATGGGAAATTCGAGAGATGCTTGATAGTAATAGATACGACCCTAATTTAATATTGTATGATGAATCTCGTCCTGAGTTCGGCGAATTTACGATACCAGCAGAGCAACTATGTACCAAAGGGTTTAAACCGGTCAAGCAAATTCAAGCAAGGGAGGGCGCTGGTCGCAAGAAAAGAACGCGTAAGAAAAGAAATAAGAAACAATTTCTATATAATCCTAATAATCCCAAAAAATCATTTGATGTCTATATAGATAAAAATCCAAATGATACAATATCAATTAAATATACTACAGTAAAAGATGTAAAAGATACAATAAAAAAATTAGAAAGATTATTTAAAACAAAAAAATATCCACATAAGAGAATATGGCAAGTTGGGATGATAATGAAAGTAAGATTAGAAGCAATGAATAAATACAAAAAGACAAGATATAAAAAAGCAAAAAATGTATATAAACGTTACCAATTATCTAAACGATATTTTAAATTTTTAAGTAAGCGTTCTAAAGAAAAATCATTTAAAGATAGAAAAAAAATGGTTTTTAAATTTAATTAATTCTTTCTATCTTTACCTGTAATAGGACCATAAATACTTAACATTATTTTATTTAATGTATCTCCTATAAAAGACATTGGTCTTACTATACCACATAATAATATAATTCGTATTTCATCTGTATTATTTTTTACATAATGTAATCTAGTATCATCAAATAATATGCCTTCTCCATCTTTCCAATAGTATTTTTTATTATCAACTGATATAAAACATTTATCATTATTTGGTGTTTTTAATCCCAAATGATGTATTAAACATCCTTTATATGGTCCGGTATGAGGTAATATTTCAGCACCGGGATATAATACAGATATCATTGCTAATTTTATATTAGGCATCGATTCTATTAATTTACTAGTTTTTGGGCATACTTTTCTAGCTTTTTCATCTATATCTCCATACCATTTAAAATATAATTTTTTCCATTTATCACCATCTTTTATTACATCATCTTCAAAGAATAAGTCACCTTTTATAGTAGAAAAATTTTTATATGTAGATAAAGCTTCATCTCTAATCATTTTCCAATTTTTTTGTAAAATTTTAGATTCTTCCAGAGTATTATTATTATAATATATTTTATCTCCTATTAATGAAAAATATTTGTATATAGGATTTAATGTATTAGTTATAAGGAATACAAAGCTATCAAGGTCAGTATTAATGTGATAAATATATAAACAAATTAATATAATAACTTGTAATAATATTAATAAATATACAAACATATAATTATGTATTTATTAATTAATAATAATTTTTACGTGTTCTACGGTGCGAATGTCTTCTAAATTTTCTAGTTTTTCTTCCTCCTTTTTTAGCTTTTGCTGCTTTAACATCTTCTTCTTCTATTTTCCATAGTTCACCTTTTGGATCTAAATATATTTTTGCTCTATCTACATATTCAGGACCAGTCAATGGTGGATTTTTTTTCTTACCTTCCCAAGATACTTTATAATTTGCATTAACATAATTAGCTTTATTTATAAACCTTTTCTTTATATATCCTAATATTTTTGCGCTTTTACCTTTAGCTGGTTTTTTATTAATATCAATACCTTCTAGAAGGGGAAATTTTCCTTTTAATATATCATCATTAACTGATTTTTCAAATGTTTTTGACATTTTAGTATCACCTGAAATATTAAATACTTTACTTTTAGGGTCTAAATATTCTTTTGCTCTATCTACATATTCAGGACCAGTTAATGGTGGATTTTTTTTCTTACCTTCCCAAGATACTCTAAAATTTGGATCAAGATAATTTTTTTTATTTTTGAATCTTTTCTTTATATAACCAAATATAGTTGAAAAATGTTTTTTTGCATCACCTTTTGATTTATCTACACCTGCTAATAATGGTTTCTTTCCACCTTGAGTATCTTCTTCAACTACTTTTTGAAATGATTTACCACTTCTATCAACTTGACTAGCTGGAGGTGCAGATGGTAACGCATTTTGCACTTGTCCCATCATCTTATTCATATTTCCCATCATAGCATCCATACCAGGCATTTTTTTCATATTTCCCATCATAGATCCCATTCCCGGCATTTTACTCATATTTCCCATCATAGCTCCCATTCCCGGTAATTTTCCCATCATACCCATTCCCGGTAATTTTCCCATCATACCCATTCCAGGCATAGCTCCAGAAGAACCAGATTTTCCCATCATACCACTCATTTTTCCATATGCCATTTTTCCCATACCCATAGCTTTACTAGCAATTGCACCAACAGCAGCAGCATACATAGTCATCATTTTTTTAATCATATTCATATATGCTTTAATCCAAGGTCTAGCAGTTTTACCAACGCGTTGTATTATAGGCATCATCATTGCCATTGCTCCTTTTAATTTATCTCTAGCCATTTGCATTCTTTGTTGATTTTTTGCACTTAATTTACCTTGTATCTTATCTAAACCAGCAGATAATTTTTTCTTACCTTCTTTTGCCATATTTAATGCTTTTTTTCCCATTTCTCCTGCTTTTTTTTCCATTTTTGCCTGTAATGCATCTGCTTTTTTATCTAAAGCAGCTTTTTTATCTTTAAAATCTTTTTTCATTGATTTAGCTTTAGCTTTAGCCTTTGGAGCACCTCCTCTATATCTATATCTATATCTCTTATACATATGTTTCTTTCTTGTTCTAGCCATATATATTATAAAAATATTTAAAATATATATTTATTCTAATTCGCTTAAATAACGCGTGAAATAAATAGAACCATAAAATAACAACCCAAATGTAATTGTTTTTAACAAATATCCTGTAAACTTTAATTCATGATCTTTTGTAAACAATGATGGTAAATATTTCAATAAAACTTTATTTAAATAAGGTAATTGTAATGAAAAATATATAATCATTGCTAAAATAGGATATTGAAATTCATCATAAATACGGTCTATATTAGATTGTTCTTCTTCTCTTTTCTTATTTTGTAATATCATATCTTCCATATTTACTTCTTCTTCGATATAATTTCTAGGTTCTTCATCAGGAATGTAATTAGGTTGTATTTGTTGATCATGTGTAAAATCTTGTTGGTTTTGTGGAATATCTCTAGATGGTATATTAGTATTATTTGTATTACTTAATCCTGTAACAACTGTATTAACAGCAGAATTACTTAATTCAACAGGCATTTGAGGAGCTTGTTGTTGTTGTTGTTGTGATGGGTTATATCCTGTTTGGTATGGCATTTGTTGTTGTACTTGATTTTGTTGTGGAGGCATTTGAGGTGTTTGTTGTTGTTGTATTTGCATTTGTTGATTTAAATGCTGTGGCATTTGTTGTGGCATTAAATTATTTTTTGGTTCTATATTCATAACTACATTGTTTTTTGTTGTTTCATTAGGTAATTCACTAATATTTGAAGTTCCGTTTAAAGCACTCATATAAATATTATATACATTCGTATATAACATTTATTACGCAAAATCTACTATTTTTTTTGAGTCATCACATTTAGTTGCTTCTTTTTCATAAGTATAGCATTGGTTGTCAAATTTAAATATTTGTTTTTCTATTTTATCTAAACCAGGAGCTTTAAATATTAAACAATTTCTATCTTTACAAACTTTTCTAAATAATGTAGCCAATCCTAAACCTAATAATATAGATATAATTGTCTTTCCAAAAGGACTATATATTAATCTTCGTATATTCATATATGTATTATAATTATATTAATTATTGAACATCATATGACCTAATTTTTTTTTCATCTTTTGGACATTTAACTTTTTTACTATTAAATTTAAAACAAGTTCCTACTTTATCTTTATATAAAATTTTATCTTGTGTTTCTGGATTAGGATATACATATATTGTTTTTGAACCTACATCTACTATATATGTTACAAATAATCCTAATGACAATGATATAAAAAACCATTTCCAATCTATTAACTTTCCTAGACCAAACATATATACATTATTATTATTTTAAAAAATTTGTATTATTTATTTCTTTTTTTGCTTTTTCTAAAATTATTTCTTTGTTTTTTGTTTGTAAATTCTTACTATATACTACTTTATATTTTATACCTTCTATTGTTTCTTCATCAATACTATATGCTATATTCAATAGTGATTCTTCCATCATTTGATCTGTTATTTTATTATTTCCATCATTATTCAATTCACCATCATATTTTAATATATGCATTTCATTTATAATTGGTATTACATCCTCTATGTAACTATTTATATAATCTTTCTTTAATTCCAATATTTTTTCTTCTTGAAGTTCATTTTTTATTAGTTTATTTATCTCTTTAAATTTTTTTATATTTTGCTGTAATTGTATATTTAATTCATTTAATCGATCTGTTTTTAAAATGATTTCTTCTTGAAACCAATCTTCATCATCATTATCAGTATTTTCTTTAAACTTAATTACTGATTTTTTTTCTGTATGAATTTTTTCTACTTCTTTCATCTGTAAATGTGTATCTTCTAACAAAGTTTTTAAATTTTCAAATTGTTGCAATATTATATCTTCATCTTCTAAATTGTATAATATTTTTAATTTGCATTTTATAATTTTTTCTTTAATATCATTACTATCATTGAGTAATTTATTTTTTATATTATCATATTTTACAATTATACCTTTTTTTATTATTAAATGACAACATGGATTTTGACCTAAACATTTCATTTCATATTTATCAGTATTATCTGAAAACATCATACCTCCTTCTTGATCACAAAATAAACATTTCATTTTATTTTTTATATTTTTAATTCTATTTTTTGTTTTTTCAGATGTTCTCCATAATAATACTATATCTTCATCACGTGTGGCATTATTTCTATTATCATAACTAACATCTTTCATTTTTTCTTCTTTTATTTTTTTCTTTAATATAGATTCATATTTTTCCTTTGTTTCATAAAACTTATAAATTAATTTATCTACATCTGTCATAGTTTCAATTGTATTATTATAATTATTATTATTATTTGTATTTACTTTTACTTTTTTATTAGATTTAGGCTTTTTAATTTTTATTTTTCTACATCTACCTGATTTTGGATTACATTCTTTTCCTTGGTCTTTACATTTTTCTATTTTTTCATCACTACATTTATTTTCAGCCATTTATATAATTAAACAAAATAAAATTTTTTATGTAATAAATCAAAATTACTTTCAAATTTAGGTAAGTTTGTAATCATTTTATCATATTCAGCTTTCTTTTTATCGCTTAATTCTTTTACTTTATTTAATAAATAATTTTGTTTTAATTTTTCTTTTTCTTCTTTATCTTTTTCAGTTGGTTTTGTATAATATTTATAAGTTAATAATAATCCAAACACCAATAAAAAAAATAATAATAATCCAATGTTTACTGATATGTTATTATTTATTTTTTTTTGTTTATTAACATTCCTTAATGTTTCTTTTAAAAAATATCTCGTTCCAGGTTCTATCAACGAAGGATTAGAATTCATACTAATAAATTATAATAGGATTTTTTGAAAATAAATTATACTCATTAATTATATATATATGTCTGAAGCTGCTGATATGGCAAAAGATTTTATAAATGTTCCTCAAGAACAAGCTACACCAACATCATCATTTATAGGCAGTGCTATTCTTTTAATTGTTATGTATATTGTAATAGGATTTGTTTCAGGTAGATATAATGCACAAGCATCAAGAGGTCCTATGTCTAAATTAAAATGGCCTTTATTTGGTTTATTTTTTGTAATCATTTTAGCACTTCAATTTGGTGTAAATTATACTGCTAGTGCTATGAAATGTGGTTCGCCACAAATGGGGTATGCTTTATGGTACACTATATTTCCAAATTTAATTTATACAGGAGTTGTAATACTATTATTATTTTTATTTCCAGGTTTTAAATCTGTATTTTCTAATACCATTGGCTATTTTATAATAGGCATACCATTATTTCACGGTGGTATTAGAAAAGTTTTTAGAAAATTAATGTTACCACCTAGTAATAACGAATTAGTTAAAAAAGTATATACTGATGAATCTGAACTTGTAAATTTAATGACCCCTAAAATTACTGATTTTTGGGCTCGAATGAAAGATTTTGAAAAATTATTTTATAGTGGAGCTGTTTCATTCATTAATGACCCAAAAGCCGCAAAAAAAGGTATAACAAGGCCTATGATTGATATGAATACTAGTCTTGCGAAAAAAGAAATTAAAAAATTATATGCTTTAATAACTATAAAAGATTATGTAGGTGAATTTATGTGGTTATTTTTAACTACATTAGTTGTATCTGCTACATCATTCAATTTTATATTAGGAATTGATAATTGTAAATTAGGCGATGCTATGATTGCCGCTAAAAAAGAAGTTATGAAAAAATCAAAAGAAAAGGTTCCAGAATTATCAACTGATGGTGTTACAGAAACTGTTAGAAAACTTTAATAATTATAAATTTATATATTTATAAAATTATAATTTTGGCAAAGCAATATACCATATAACCACTAAATAACTTAATATTGCTAATATTATTGATAATAACCATATTGGTAATATAGTTTTCTTTTTTGTTCCTATTCCAAAGTGTCTTAAACTTCCATCTTTTTCATATAATATAGACGGTTTCACTAATTGTATAATAAAAAATATAAAACAAAATATTACTATAGCTATTGATGTAGTATTATTTCTTATAAATAATCTGTTCATAATAAAATATAGATAGATTAATTTTTATTTATTAATAACATATTTATTAATTCTATGTTATCAATAAGATTTTTTTGGGTGCATAACTTTTTACCTCTCTAAAAAAATAGAGATTGATTTCAAAAAGGGAGAGAAAAGTAATGCTGTGGCTATACTAAAATACTCAAAAATATTATCGTTTGCGTTTTCTACGTGATTTCCTTCTTTTTCTTCTTGATTTCCTTTTACGACGTCTCTTTCTTGATTTCTTTTTACGACGTTTTCCTCCTAGAAAACCTGAAAATGTTGAATCACCTTGTCTTCTACTTCCTTGTGCCAAATTTGTTAAATTTTTCTTCTTTTTTCTTGATTTTGAACGTTGACGACGTTGACGCATAGTAGTATTAGATCGTGTTCGGATGTATCTACGTTCGGGTGGAATATCTTCAATTGCATATTCAGGTGTATTTTCTATTCTATTCCTATATGTATCACTAATGGTCCTTCTTAATGTAGGGACAGGAGGAGGTGGAGCTGTATTATTTGTAGGAGTAGTTGTATTATTTGTAATTTGTTGAGGTACTTGTCTTGTATCTATTCCTGCAAATCCAACCCAAAATTGAACTCCATTTTCATACATTTTAATAAGCAATATTGAAACTAAAGTTAATGCTAAAAATGTAGTAATTGTTGCTGCTATTTGTCCTGTCCCTACTAATTTAAGTAATACTTCACAAAACCAAGCTAAAACAATTCTACTTCTATATACAATAAAATTACCACCTGAAAATGCCCAATTCATCATCCAAACAAACCAACCTTCAGGAGGTGGAGGTAATTGTGGAGCAGGTGCTGGTGTTTCTCCATTTCCTAATAAACCAAATAAATTTTGAAAGCTACGTGGTGGAAGGGAAGCAGGAGCAGGAGCAGGAGCAGGAGGAGTTACAGTATTTAAAAAATTCCTTATAACTTTATTGAAATCTTCAAATAAATAATAACTTTGATATGTTCCTCCTAATGTCATACCAGTTAATAATAATCTTAATAAAAATTGACCTATTGAATCAATACGCGCTTGTAACAATACCTGATTTATAGCTTCTCGATTTCCTTGTAATGCTAATCTTTCTACTACTGTAAAATTATCATTTTGTTGTAACTGAACTAATGTTGCGTTATTTATTGTTTGGTTTCTATCAACTCTATGCATTGTTTGACTATATCTTGTTACATCATTAACTAAATCTACGTTTGGTCCTCTAGGATGACCCAACTGATTATTTCTAGTACCACCCCCACGTTTCCAGGGACTTCTGTTTTTTAATAATTCATTCATAATCTTATTTGCAAATTTATTACCTTTTAATCCTGTTATTTTTTGCATTTTTTTATGAAATTTTTGAATTTCTTTTAATTCCTTATTTGTTAAACTCATATATATTAAACGCGGATAATATTATAAATACTTTATATCATATAATATTAATGCAATATATAAAGAATCTAGCAGATAATTATCCTAAATTAAATAATCCAATAAATATAGATATAGTAGTAGAAGGTGGGGTATTTAACGGTATATATTCTACAGGTGCATTAATGCTAGTGAAAGAATTGGAGAAAAGGAATTATTTCAAAGTTCACCGAATATCTGGTTCAAGTGTTGGTTCTATTATGTCATTTTTGTATTTATGTGATAGATTAGAATTATTACCTAATGATTTTAAAAAAATAAGAAATTGTTTTAAAAAAACACTTACATTAAAGGAAATAGAAAAAATTATTTTTAATCATACTAAATCATTAACAGATAAAGAATTTGATATTATAAACAATAAATTATATATAGCTTATACCAAGAATGGAGAGAGAAAAATAAGATATACTTATAAATCAAAGAAAGAAGTAGGAGAAACGATATTAAGAAGTATACACGTTCCTTATCTTACATCAGGAACATTTTACAGAGAAAAAAATGGAAATAACTACCTAGATGGTGGAATGCCTTTTATATTTGATAATAGAGATAAATCAGATCGAAAAATATTATATTTAAATAATTCAGCATTAAATTCAATGTTTACTGTAAAAAAGGAACTAAACGGTCACGGTAGAATGTTAGAAGGTGCTATTGATGCGCATAATTATTTATTACATAATAGAAAAGGATTTTTAACTAGTTTTATACAAAATTGGAATTTATTTGATTATTTTGTTTTAAGATTAAAACAATTTATTTATTTTATTATGATATTTTTAAGTTATTATATAGAAAAATATGGCAAGGAATTAATATTACCAGTAATAAAAAATTTAGATATGTATAAACAATTAAAATCATTTTTTATAGAAGTGGTTAGAGATATAGTTTTATTAAAATGTTTATAATTAACAAATTTTATTTATAGTGATGTAGGGGCGTTTTAAATATTGTTTATTATTATCTGTTAATAAATTAGTAATAGTAATTAATTGTAATTTATCTTTTTCATAATAATATAATTCAAATTCAAAATTATTAGCAAAGTTTACAAGAAATCCAATAGTTCTATCCCAATGTTCATTAAACATACGCCTTTGTTCCATATAAATTTTAATTTGTTCTCTTTCTTTATCTTTTAATCCGTTTGGACAAAATTTTAGTTCCATCAAAATATATTTAACGGGGTCCCACAAATCATATCTTGAACTTTGATTTCCGCTCATTTGTATAGTTACACCGCAATTACCTATGAATTGTAATGGAGTTACAACTTCTTCTATAAAATTGTATTTTGGTAATTGTTTAAGATAATACAATAGAATATTTTGATAATTTTTTTCCATTCTAAAATGATAATTATTATGAACACCTATTGAAATTTTAAATAAATCTGAAATGGTTCTAAACCAATCATATTTTTTTGGTATAATAGAATTATTGCTAATTACATTATTAAACCATTTTTCATTGGATGAAAAGTTATTATTTTGTTTTTT